>Ga0180431_10006969_pt1 | contig 13296 bp, 10 predicted proteins | sample SS_ome_11_FD_132459 | JGI IMG/M metagenome (GOLD analysis project Ga0180431, IMG submission 132459) | Hypersaline lake sediment archaeal communities from the Salton Sea, California, USA - SS_1_MS_1 metaG | ecosystem: Environmental > Aquatic > Non-marine Saline and Alkaline > Hypersaline >... | reverse complement strand
TATCTATGGCTCCCGCCGTGGCACGGCCGAGATGCTCGATGCCCGCTTCCATATCGACGATAACCATTTCATTCCGGTTGAGGATGATATCGGAAAGCAGGTTTTTGAGAAGGACGTTTTCAGGACAGGCACAGCCTTCTCCACCTTTCCGGACGGCTCCCATGACCAGCAGTTTTATGCCATGATAATCCAGGCTGAAGTCATCCGGGATATCGTTCACTGTGGGATTGATTTTGAATAGCTGTCCGAATTGCCTGGGATTTGCTCCTGTTCTTTCTTTGATGAGTTGACGCTGTTCAGAGATGGGTTTTATGGATGCAGCCAATTTCTCCGGAATCCCGATGGCCGAGGCGAGGTTGGCATCGGGGTCGGCATCCACAGCCAGGACAGTGAACCCGTCCTCGTTAGAGAGATGCGCCAAAACACCGGCGAGTGTCGTCTTGCCCGTTCCTCCCTTTCCAGTTATCGCGATTTTCATGCCGGGTCACTCCTGTCCCCAAATTCGAGGGCGTCGATAAAATAGTCCTGAAACTTGGGGTCTGTAGCCAGGGAAATGTACTGAATTTTTCGAATAAAAGCCTCGGTTTTCCTTCGGGCTTCCTGCGAAAGGAGAAGGGCTCTGGCCCCGGCGAGTGCGGAATTGCCGATAAAAGCAACCTTTTGGGGATCGACAGCAGGCAAAAGGCCAAGTTTCATGGCATTGCCGATGTTCAAGTAATTGCCAAAGGCACCGGCGATGAACACGCCATCCAACTCTTCCTTTTTCAACCGGAAAATCTTGAGAATCATGCGGATTCCGGATTTGATAGCTGCCACGGCCAGTTGAATTTCTCTTATGTCTTTTTGGGTAATGGTGATTGCATCTGTCACGTCAATGGCCTTAGTTTTGTCGGCAATCGCTCCCGAGGATAATATTTTTCCTTCTTCAAGGAAAATGGCCACGAGATCAATGAGGCCGGTGCCACAGATGCCTCTGGGTGTGGCATCGCCTATGGTCTGAAGCATCAATTTTTTCTTTTTCTCTGCTTTGAAAATGGCTCCTGGAAGAGCGAGCATGCCGGAGCTGATGTTCATGCCTTCGAAAGCCGGCCCCGCGGCCGTGGAGGTGGCGATGAACATTTTTTCGGTTTTGAGGACGATTTCCCCGTTGGTCCCGAGGTCGATGAAGAGGCAGGATCCTTTGCGATTGGGCAGATCTGTAGCCATAAGGCCGGCAGAAATATCTCCGCCCACAAAACTTTTGATGTTCGGAACGATGTAAGTTTTGCCGGCGTTGTTTATCGGAAATCCCAGCTGGTTAGCGGGGATTTCCGGAAATGTCCGGAAAACAGCATGAAAAGGGGAGACCGCCAGGGAATTCACCGGAGTCGCCAGAAGAAGATGATTCATGGCCGTGTTGCCGGCGATGACAATGTCATAGACATGATGAGGATTGACTCGGTTTCTCTTGAGTAGCCGCCGTATCATCCCGGACACTGTTTGGATGATTGAATCCTGGAGTTTGTCCAAGTTTTTGGGATCCGTGAAGGCAAACGTGATCCGTGAGACAACATCCAGACCGTATGTCATCTGGGAATTGTTGGATGTCTCCATGTCTACACTGGTTCCCTTGTTCAAATCGATAAGCTCAACCACGAGAGTCGATGTCCCGATGTCTATGGCCAGGCCGAAATTCTGTTCCGTTGTGTCCCCTGATTCGAGGGCAATAATTTCAGTGTCTTTGAACAGTGCCACTGTGATTCGGTATCCGTTTTTCTCGAGGAGTACGGGCAATTCCCTGAGCAAATCAAGGTCGATCTTCAGGCTTTTTTTGCGGAAGTGTTTTTCTATCAGTTCTAAGGACGAACGCGGATCGCCCAGCGCCGGTTTTTTGAGCTCGCAAAAATATTTTTTCAGCGGTGGATCTATGAGAAGCGGAAGTTGAATGCCAGTTTTCAGGATGAGGGTTTTCTGAAGGATGGAGTTCTCGGGGATGTTGATGGCCAAATTGCCTTGAATGTTGTATTTACAGGCGAGGCGGTAATTGCCGGAGAGTTGCCTTTGTTTAAGGAGATTTTGCTCCCGTTCATCCAGGGTTGGAAGGGCGCCTTCCACGATCTCGACGAAGCACTTCCCGCACATCCCTTTCTTGTTGCAGTAGAGGCTGAGGTCGATGCCGGCGTCGATGATTTTATCGGCCAGAAGGTCGCCTTTGGCTGCGCTTATTTTCTTATCATGAGAAAGAATTTTAACTGAATAGGCCATTGTCAACGGAGTACTGTAACACAGAAAACGAAGACAGGCAACAGAGTTGGATAAAGATCTTTATATAGTATTGATGCGTTAAGAAATATAAATTACCGATGTGATTTTTTTAGCGCTTTATCCACTGAGGCTTCTGCGAGTATGGTCAAACTGTCGAAAACAGCAACTGTCGTATCGCTCTGTTTAACGGCTGAGTGCAATTCTGTACAGCCGAGAATGATGCCCTTGATTGATTGTGACATCTCGGCGATTATATTCAGTATCTTCGTGTTGTTTTCGTAATTGCCTCCCATTACATCCAGTATGAGAGCAGTAATTGTGGGATAGTGCTCTTTGGCAGGGGTGCGGAAAGAGATTTGTTTTGCTTCGAGCGCATTCTCATACAATTTGAGTTTAAGAGAGGTTTCAGAAGCCAGTATTCCGATAGGCTCGATTTTTCTTTCTTGAATCACTTTGGTTGTTTCTTCAATTATGCTCAATATAGGTATTTTTGAATTATCCCTTAATTCATCGATGAAACAGTGAACCGTATTGCAGGGGATGGCAATGAAATCACATCCGGCATTTTCAAGCGTAAGGATTCCTTCCTTAAGTTGATTCAGAACAAGTTCTTTATCCAGAACTCCTGTTTCATCAAAACCATACAAGGGAAGAGAATTGATTATGATTTGTGGAAAATCAGTATCCTTTACTGCCTTGTGCTTCCGTTGGGCGTACCTTATCATTGTGCAATAGAAATTTGCCGATGTAACAGGACCCATCCCTCCAAGAACACCGATTGTTTTATTTTTCATGTCTCACAACTTCCAATAATTTGCTTGTGGCTCATGATTTATCACTTTTTAGGTTATTTGACAACCAAAAATTGAATTTTAAGAAGTTCTTCACTTATAACCTTGATAAGAAAGAACAGGAAGAGTCAACTTTCAGTTCTGTTCAGAGAATCTCTTGATTAACAAAACTTGGACAAGGCTAATTCTGGTTGATTATTGATTATCGATAATCTATAATAATATCAAATATGAAAAACTTCCCTGCACATAGAGAGCTGGGAGAAAATAGGGTGTTATGCATAAAAATACTTTGTTGAATCCGCGAATTGTTGAACGAGCAAAGGAGATGTTGCGCAGATCCGACTTGGCTTATGATGCCATACGTGAATCTATTGCGTCCGGGCGCATCAAGCCGGGCGAATGGCTTAGGCAGGAGGTCTTGGCCCAAGAATTGGCAATAAGCCAACCGACTATTCGTGAAGCTCTGAGCCGACTCGTGGCCGAAGGGCTGGCTGTTCAGGTCCCGTACAAAGGGGTGAAATCCATCTCTCTACCTCGCGAGGATCTGGAAGATGTTTTTGAAACAAGAGCGGCTTTACAGGGGCTGGCGATGGAACGGGCCTCTCGTTGCATTACTTCTAAGAATCTGGCTCGTATGCGAGAGCTTCTTCCTCATACCGTAATGAGCAGCGATCCTAACTCCGCAGACAAGGCCTGGGAGGCTAATCGAGAGTTCCATTGGATTGCCATACGTGCCAGCAGAAGACGACACCTGATTCGATTGCTGGGGCAGCTTTGGGATTTGACGAACCCTTACCTGTTAATCTGTAGAGGCACAGAAGTCGAACAAACTGAAGCCAGCCAGATGGAATTGCTAGACCACACTCAGATTTTGGAAGCTCTTGAAGCTAGGGATGGGAAGAAAGCACGAAAGTTAACAGAGAGACATCTTTTGCGTACATTGAAAAAGCTCAAAACTTTAATCCCAGAATAGCTGAAATATCCTACTGAAAATGGAGTGAAAATCATGCGTAGCAACTTCATAGTGCATCAAACCCCTCGGTTCCGATTGCTGTCGGATTGCCAATTGGAGGAACTGCACCTAGCCGCCCTGGAAATTCTGCGGCGTACCGGTGTAGACGTGCTGGAGGAAGAAGCAAGGCATCTATTTCGAAATGCCGGCGCAAAGCTAAATGGAAATCGCGTCAGAATTTCTCCGGATTTGATTGAGTGGGCTTTACAAAGAGCTCCATCGCGCATTGTATTATGCGACCAGCACGGTTGTCCTTGCTTATACTTGGAAGATACAAAAGCTTATTATGGAACCGGTTCGGATACGCCTAATATCATCGACCTTTTCACCGGCCAAAGAAGACCATCAGTCAAGAATGATATAGCAGCTGTAGCAAAGATCTGTGATTATCTACCCAATATTGATTTCGTGATGTCAATGGGGATTGCAAGCGATGTCAATAGAGAAGTTTCAGATCTGCACCATTTTGAGGCCATGGTCAACAACACTAAGAAACCTTTAATCTGTACATCTTGGAATCTGAGCAACTGTCAAGATATTGTGACAATGGCCGAGGAAGTTGTCGGAAGTCCTGAAACTCTACGCCAGAATCCATTTATCGTTATGTACACTGAGCCGGTCTCACCTCTGCAACTAGCCAAGGAGCCAACCCAAAAGATCCTCTATATGGCGGGGAAGGGATTACCTGTTATTTGCGGTACTGGAAAGGTGGGTGGGAGTACATGTCCTGTAACACTCGCCGGGGCACTAGCACAAGGCAACGCCGAAGCTCTTGCCGGTCTTCTGCTTGCCCAGCTCAAACGCGAAGGTGCTCCTGTAATTTTCGGCGGCGAGCGCCTTCATATGGATATGTCTACAACATTATGTTCGTATGGAGCGCCTGAATTTATAATGTCGGTTGCCGCCAACGCCGAAATGGCTTCTTACTACAGATTGCCATCCTGGAGCTACGCTGGATGCTCAGATTCCAAGAGTTTCGATCAGCAGGCCGCTTTTGAGGGGACAATGATGTGTTTTTTATCGGCCTTATGTGGCGGCAATCTCAATCACGATGTCGGATATTTGGACGCCGGTCTGACCGCTTCTCTTGAAATGATTGTAGCTTGTGACGAATTCATAAGCATGATTAAGCGGGTCGTCGGTGGGATTGTTGTCAATCCTGAAATGCTAGCCTTGGATGTCATTGACAGGGTAGGGCCAGGCGGTCAGTTTTTAACTGACGACCATACTTTCCGTCATTTCAAAGAAGACTGGTTCCCAAAGCTTCTGGATCGTGGCCATTATAGTGCCTGGTCAAACAAAGGAAAAAACACACTAAGCCAGAGGGCCAATGAAAAAACAAGGGAAATACTCGAAACTCACGCTACTGAACCCTTGCCCAAAAAGATTTCTGAATCAATTGCTAAGATTATAAGTCAAGCTGAGAAGAGAGCGGCAAAACAAGCCTAACTGCAGGATAAAGATTTTTTTTCTCAATCTCAGCTGAGTCAATTCTCCGTATGCAGGAGCATCTTTCCGCTGAGAGATCCATGATATTCGCCTTTTTCAATACTGATTTTCCCGTTGACAATCACGTATTCCGTTCCAGAGCTGTATTGGCAGGGGGCTGCGTAGGTGCCGTTTTCCTTGATCGTCTCCGGATTGAAGATGGCGATATCAGCAATATAGCCCTTTTTGAGCAAACCTCTTTCTTTTAGCCTAATCGTCTGAGCCGGCAAAGATGTCATTTTGCGAATCGCATTTTCCAATATCAGAACTTTTTTCTCTCTCACGTATTTCTGCAGAATCCGAGCCTGGCTTCCGAAAGTGCGAGGGTGCACAAAGCGGGGGCAATTGGATTTACCTTTTATTATTGGCATGGCCGAGCCGTCACTGGAAAACATCAACCAATCTTCTTTCATCGCAGACTTCATGTCAGCCTCGGACATGACACCTGACGATTGCAAGAGGTCCGGCTCATCAAGAACCAGTTCGGCCATCAAGTCAAAGGGATCTTTATTTTCATCTCTGGCAATATCGGTCAGTATCTTACCTATCAGTGAGGTGTTTTTTTGCGCATCGACGATGGCATAGCTGTGCCAGCCAGCTAACTTCACAGGGCTGGGGTCGTCTTTTTCTCCTTCAAGAACAGACGTCCTGATCTGGTCTCTTTGTTTATTGTCATTAAGGGCTCGCGCCAGTGCATCGATGTATTGCTTTTTCAGTTGCATCCTCTCCCTATCTGTTACGGAATCTTCAGACATCCTTTTTCTCAGTGAGGCAAAAGGCTCCATTTTGTGAGGCAGACGGAAGACTGACCAACCGGAATTGCTCTCAATCGAAATGATCGGTCCTACAGATGCTCTATCATAGGGGTACATGTCTGCAGTTATATCGATTCCTTGTGCACGTGCGTTGTTAATCAATTTAACACATTCTTCCAGCAATCCCCAGTTCTTTTTACCGAGCACTTTGAAGTGTGCAAAATTAGTCCTGACTCCGGACTCGGACGCAATTCGAATGGCTTCTTTTGTCGACGAAACCACTCCAGAATCCTCGTCTCTCTGATGAGTGAGATACGCCCCGCCCCATTCTCCAACAACTTTGGCCATCTCTATGATTTCTTCGGTTGATGCATACATACCAGGAATATATTCCAGTCCGGTGCTCATTCCCCATGCCCCCTCCTGCATGGCCTGTCTAAGGATTGATCTCATTTCTTCCAATTCTTGTCTTGTGGGAGAACGGGGTTCCAGTCCTAGGACTTCTCTACGAACAGTGCCGAAGCCGACCATGTGGACTACGTTAGTGCCCAAGCCTTTCTTGTCCCACCTCTTTTTTGTTTCAGATATGGCAAAAGTGCCGATACCGCAGTTGCCCGTAACAACCGTTGTTGTCCCCTGGATCAAATAATTGAGATTTGCGTTGGCATCGGCGTAATCCAAGTCCTGATCGCAGTGGGTGTGCATGTCTATAAATCCGGGTGATACCACGAGCCCATCCGCGTTTATAATTTGACGCGCTTGTCTGCCTGATATTTCTCCGATTTTGGCTATCCTGCCGTCTTTAATTGCAATATCTGCGTAGAACCAAGGATTTCCCGTTCCATCAATAATTCGTCCGTTGATGATAAGGATGTCAAATTCATTGACTCTGTTTGGTGAACAGGAAATCATAGAAATAAGTCCTATTGCTAACAGCCAAAACCAATATAAAATACTTTTGTTCATATCTTGTCCTCTCCATTCACTTGGGCCCAACATGCCCAGTATTTATGGATTTTTCTTTATCTTTTTTCCATAAAAAAAATTCGCATTAAAATATCAAAATATATTCAACTAATAATTTAAATACTACTTGAATTGAATTTTGTCCAGTAAAAAATATTCTTAAGTATATCACTAAACTCTGTATTGCAATCATAAATTAAGAATAAATCAGTCTGAAATCTGTCCTGTTGATCAATTCTATATTATTGCACGCCATATAAAATAAATTTTTAAAAAACTTTTTGACGAAAAAAACAAAAAATAATATAATTTACGAGCATTTTATCAGAGAATTGTAAAAATTTTCGCTGACATATTCACATCAATTCAGAAACCTGGAGAGGAATGCAAGATTCTAAAAAAATTCAGGAGGAAAACATGAAAGAATCTGATGATTATCTCATAAGCAAGAAAGAAATGGATTTAATAAAGATAGCTTACACGCGAGCGGCCGACATGGCCAAGGACAGGTTGGCGAAGTTTTCCCAAAGACGGGAAAGAGATTTGGAGGCGATATATCGCGATGATATTCCGACTTTTATGGAAGTTCCTCTTGCAAATAAAATTACTGACCTGACAGGTGCTGACGCTGTAATTTTAGGTGTTCCCTATGAAGGGATTACCATAAAAACACCGACTTTGTCAGCTCCCCCGACTGTATCTCGTCCGGAGCCGGGATCTGTTTACTGGAGGATGGGCAGTGACAAAGCCCCGACTTCCATCCGAAAATATTCTCTTTACTATTCAATCCGTCACAAGCTGGGAATTTTTCCGGAGATAGATAAAGATTTGGTCCTATCAGAGCATCTCAATATTCTGGATTACGGAGATGTTGAAGTTGTCCCGAAAGATACAGAGGAAACTGTCAATAGGGTTGTTGAGAGAGTGGCTGACATAGTCAAAGTCGGAGCCGTTCCTATTGTTTTTGGTGGAGATCACACAATCCCATATCCAGTACTCAAGGCAGTTTTGGAACCTCGCAACACAAAAATCGGATTGGTGATATTCGACTCTCACATGGATTTTTCTTATGAGCCTGCAATTTGGGCCTCCTCCGAATGGTTCAGAACGATGGAACTTGGAAAAATAAGTCCGAAGAATATCGTTGAAATCGGGATTAGAGGCAGGCGAAATTCTATTCTTGAGAGGAACGTTGCAGATATACTCGGTATCCGGACATTCAGTATTGAAGAAGTGAAGGCTTTGGGGATAAGCGAAGTGATGGAGCGGGCGATAGAGATTGCCAGTGAGGGGACAGATGGACTATATATTTCGTTGGATATAGATGTTATGGAACCCGGCGTTGTTCCTGCACAAAAGGCTCCAGAATTCTGGGGCTTAACCTCGGATGAAATGATTCCTGCTTTGAAAGCTCTGGCAAAAGAAAAAGTCGTCGGGCTTGATATCTGTGAGTTAACCCCCGATTACGACATTAATGGAATGGGAGCTCAGTTTGTGGCCCGTTGTGCAGTTGAGGTATTGGCCGGTTTGGCCATGCGTAAACGGGCTGATACGAAATGAGCCCGGCCTCAATCATATACACATAATCAAATCCATGATAAGAACAAGATTTTTGTTTATTCTTTATCTGGGGAATGTAGTCAGCTGCCAGGTGTGCAAACGTACAAACACCAGAAATGAGGGCGATATCACGTTACTTAAATCTCCTTTAACATCTCTTTGATGAGATCGAGCGCCTCCAATAGAAAATTTTTCTCAGCGCCGTAATTGATGCGGAAGAAATGATCCATTCCAAAACAATCCCCTGGAACGACAAAGACACTTTTTTTGTGAATCAAATCCATCACAAGCTTTGTTGAGTTAATGCCGATATTGTAGCCGACAAAGGCAAAGCCGCCGGCTTCGGGGGGAATAAAATGGAAAATATCCGGAAAATTCGAAAGCCAATCTTTGAAAACCTTGATATTCGTGTTTGAAATATCACGGTTTCTATCCAGAATCTTCTGGCGATTGGCTGGTTCTAAGGCAATTCTTGCCAAGCGGTCATTGATGGTGCCGGTGGTAATGGTTGTGTAGTCATGGTAAGACCAGGCCTGCGATATGGTTTCTTTAGGGCCCACCAGCCAGCCTATTCTCAGGCCAGGAAGTGCGTGAGCCTTGGAGAGTCCGGAACTGACCAGAACTTTATCATATTTTCCCCAAAAGCTGGGACATTCAATTCCATTCAGCTCGGCCCCTCTGTACACTTCATCGGATAGGATCCAGGAGCCGACATTGTCCGCCTGTTGCACGATCTCCTCCATAGCCTGCTCGCTCAGGACAGACCCGGTGGGATTGTTGGGATTGCATATGATGATAACCTTGGTTTTTTCGGAGATCGCTTTTTTAAGATCGCTGACATCCATTTTCCAGTTGTTTTCTTCCCGCAAGGAAAAGCTTTTAAGGTCAGCTCCAAAGGACCGGCCGAGTCCCCAAATCTGCATATAATTCGGAAGCATGAAAACAATCTCGTCCCCAGGCTCGATCTGGCTCCAGATAGCAATAAAATTTGCCTCCGCCGAACCGTTTGTGACCAGAATATTTTCTGTGTCCGCGTCATTGTACATTGCGCTGATTCTTTCTTTAAGAGGGATAGTCCCATTTGTCTGAATATATCGCAATTGCAGCGAGTTGTAGAGCTCGTCAAGCTCCTTTTTCGAGATCAACTCCTTCAGGAATACGGGGTTTACGCCGGTTTCGGTTAAATCAAATTTGACCTGATGTTGCCAAACCGACATAATTCTTTCCAGTTTGAATTCTTCTATCTTCATTTTCAAAAGCCTCCTGTTTATTTCAAAATTCCGTTCTCAAATAGAATGGTGTGTTCTGAAAGGACCTATGTGACTAGCCACCGGATTTATAGAAGAGAGGATAGGCTTGATATCCCTCTCCCGCAATTATTTAGACCAACCGGGCCAGTGATTCTTAACTATCCGTTTTAGCTTCGGCCTATCTTTATCCTTTAGTGCCTCAAGCAGTTTTCTATGATACTTCACATATTTGTTTAGAGAGAGTGAATCCATGGACCACAGGGAGTACAATACTTGAGTATCATACATGAGAATAAAATCCAAAGTACGCTTTATCAAAGAAAACAAATAGTCATTCTTCATAGTATTCCAGATATGGATGTGAATTTGAGAATTGATTTCAAGATATTTCTCCAGCGTATCTCCATTGCAGTATGTTTCCATTTCTTCTGTGAGCTTCTGGAGAGTTACAAGATCGTCTTCAGACAATTTGTGAAGAGCCTCAAGACACGCATATTCATCGAGCAAGGCCATAGTCTTGTTCATCTGAATGAATTCTTCATGTGAGATTTCCCGAGCAACGGCGTTCCTGCTGGCATCCATAGTAACATAACCTTCTGCCTGCAGCTTGATTATGGCATCTTTGATTGGCGTCATACTGGCCTTGAATTTATCCATGAGCATTCGTTTGTTGATCGTTTCATTGGGGCGAATTTCGTTTTTGATAATGGATTCTTTAATAAATTGGTAAATGCTTTCCCGGAGAGTTTCTGAGATTTTGTCGGTGTCATTCATTGGATTAATTTTCCTATTGTTAATATTCTAATCTAAATCTCTATTGAGATATCAATTAAATACTATGTTAATAATTTACAATTGTCAATTCTTTCTTGGTGTATTTTTCTGCGACCATAACTTGTAGTAATCTTTAGGATTAGGCAACCATGTTGAATTGATTTGCGATAATTAAATCGAATTATTTGATTTTAATTTAAAAAATTTCTTTAAAAAATTCGCAATTTATTTAATAATCTGAAATTATATCGTGTATAATGTCAAATTTTTAAATAAAAAAAAGGAAGGTGTTAGCATGGATTTTTATCTTGATACGGCACAGATTGAAGAAATCAATGAAGCACTGAGCTGGGGCATCGTTGATGGCGTAACAACAAATCCTACTAAAATCGCTCAGAGCGGGAGAAAATTTATGGACGTAGTTGATGATATCTGCCAAGCTGTCGAGGGCCCGGTGAGCATCGAAGCCGTTAGCCTTGACGCCGAGGGTATCATTGAAGAAGCCAGAAAACTTTCCAAACGCCATTCCAACATTGTTATCAAGGTTCCTCTGATTAAAGAAGGAATAAAAGCGGTTAAGGTCCTGAGTGCCGAGGGTGTTAAAACCAATGTTACTCTCAACTTCTCTCCGTCTCAGGCGCTCATAGCTGCCAAGGTCGGTGCCTCTTACATCAGCCCCTTTGTCGGAAGGCTCGACAATATCAGTCAGGACGGGATGGATCTCGCTGCACAAATCAAACAGATATACGACAACTACAAGTTCAAAACTAAGATTATTGTCGCCGCAGCTCGTCATCCCATGCATGTCTTGAATGCCGCCCTTATTGGTGCTGATATCGCGACCATGACATTTCAAATTATGGAAAAACTCTTCTTCCATCCTTTAACCGACATCGGACTTCAACTTTTTCTCGAAGATTGGGACAAGGTCCCCAAATAAAATGACTAACAAAAAATCAGAAAAATGGACTTTGAGCTCTCTCCAGGAGTACGGTAAAAACTATTTAGTAGGAGGGATGTCATCTACTTACAGAGTCAATAGACATACAAGTCTTCCGTTTTACCTCTCAAAAGCTGAAGGTGCGCACCTCTATGATGTCACCGGGAAAAAATATATTGATTATTTTATGGGTCACGGAGCAATTCTTCTCGGCCATAAAAATCCTGAAATTGAAAAAGCAATCCTGAATGTGCTTGAGAATGGGGTTCTTGCTGAATTCGACACTTGTGCAACCATTGAACTGGCTAAAATGATCACTGAGATAATCCCTTGTGCGGAGAGAGTCAGATATGCCAGCTCCGGCAGTGAATCCACTTTGCTTGCGATGCGTCTGGCAAGGGCATACACAGGCAAAGACAAAATCGTTCGAATTGACGGTCATTTTCATGGTGGGCACGATTACGCGCTTTTCAACAACTTGGCAAAATCGATCGATCGGGAAAACCCGGGTGACAGGGCATCAAAACCCATATGCATATCCAGCGGTGTCCCAGAAGCCATTAAAGAAACAATCGTTGTGATTCCCTGGAATAATGTTGATGCCTTTGAACAAGTTGTGAAAAAGGTGGGACATAGTATTGCCGGAATTATCATGAATCCTATCGATTACAACAACGGTTGTATCACCACTACGAGTGCCTACTTGAACGCTGTCAATGATATTGCTCACCGAAATGACATTGTTGTTATCTATGACGAGATTCTTTCCGGCTTTCGTACAGGGATATCATGTGCTCAAGGATATTATGGTGTCTCGCCGGATATCTGTACGCTCGGGAAAGCCTTGAGCAATGGATTGCCCTTTTCTGCGGTCGTCGGGAAAGAAGATATCATGTCCAGGATTATGAGTCAGGAACCTCCAGTTACAGCTGGAGGCACTTTTGCCGGCAACTTGATTGGTGTGGGGGCTGCAATTGCGGCCCTGAATATCATGAAACAAAAGGACTTCTATCCAAATCTTTTCTCGATAGCAGATTATTTCTTTGACAACTTGCAGCAATTGTTTGATGACTGTGGAGTAGTGGCCAGAGTCCAACATTTGGGAAGTAACTTCTTCATTTATTTTGGAATCCGTGAGCCAGTCGTTGACTATCATCAATTCGAAAATCTCGATCTGAACTTTATGAAAAAATTTTTTCAGGCGTGTATTTCGGAAGGCTTATATTTCAATACGGATCTTACCGTATCAGCAGCGCATGCTAAGGAAGATATCGACATCAGTCTGGAGAAAATCCATAAATGCCTCAAAAGTGTTTTGTGAGCTGTATTTATTGATTGAGAAAGTCATTAGTTTTGGAATTGAATGGGAATTGAGCTTTGATTCAATCAGAAAGGATTGCGAATGAAGCAAAATCAAAAAGATGGAGTAATTCAATCCTCCACGCGATTGGGAAAAGACATAAAAGTTCGTCATTTTTTTTCCTTAGCTTTCGGCTGCACTATTGGAGTCGGG
>Ga0180431_10006968_pt1 | contig 13300 bp, 6 predicted proteins | sample SS_ome_11_FD_132459 | JGI IMG/M metagenome (GOLD analysis project Ga0180431, IMG submission 132459) | Hypersaline lake sediment archaeal communities from the Salton Sea, California, USA - SS_1_MS_1 metaG | ecosystem: Environmental > Aquatic > Non-marine Saline and Alkaline > Hypersaline >... | reverse complement strand
TTGCTACAAGAGAAATTTCATCAATGCGCCGAAAAAAACATCAATTCCGAACCCGCTGTCAGGCAGTACGCCCGGCGTGTGGCACGGCAACGACTACGTGGTATTCACCTACTGCCGACCTAGCGGTGGTCTCAAGGTGCTCGTCTATTCGTGGGACGGGCGGTGGGTGAAGCAGGACATCACCGCTGGCACGATGCCGAGCATCAAGGCGGATCCCAACAGCGTACTGGTCTCGGCCCAGACTGGCTACATTGCACTGTCCTTCCGCAACACCGACACTAATCGGGACGAGCTATATGTTTATAGAAAGGACCGTTCCGAGTTCGGCAGTTGGCAGCTCTACAAAGATCAGCCCTTCTACCTCAAGCTGCGGGCCTCCCCTGCCGGTCCCTCGACCTTCGTCGCCGGGACCGATTTCATCATCGCCTATAACAAAGACTACTCGTCGGGTCCGTTCCAAGGTTTCTCCTACAGCTGGCGGGACGGCACGTGGACTGCACCACCCCCTCCCCTCCCGTCTTCTTCGGACGCTGCACGCGCGACCGGGGTGGCTCTGGCAGCCCTGCAGAACTACTACATCGTAGCCTTTTACTTTCAAGATCGACGCTACGGACAGTTCCAGATCTACTACCGCGATCTCGGAGGCGGCTGGCACGAGTCCAGCCCGTGGACCAACCGCGACCTCGACGTGGCCCTATCGGAGAGTCGGCTGTTGTTTGCCTGGAGTCCGCAGCCCACCTTCGCCGTGGCAACCTATGTCACGGGTTCCACTGCGGACAAGATCAAATACAGCCTGCGGATCTTTCAGTGGGACGAGAACTTTTCCGTGCTTAACGCCAGCCAGCCAGCGACCGTTGAGCTAGAGGCGACGATCACCGGCGGCGAGTCCCAGTACGATATTTTCCGTACGGTCGTGACGGGGCCGTTCGTCAACAACAACCCGGCCAACCTGCGCAACGTCGGAGGGGACCTCAGCCATGGGGGCAGTGTCAACTGGCTAAAGAAAAGCTTCTCGACGCCAGCCGCTACTGCCACCGTCGCCTTTGCTTCAGGTGAGGATGTCGCGGTTATGTGCAAAAACGACCAGGGGCGCCAGAACAACCAACTTCTTGTCTTTAACCCCAACTTTGCCTCTGAGGCAGGCTGGTCTTTGCCGGGGCTGACTAACGACGGCCAGCACCCGACGGTGAGTGGCAATTACCTCACCGTGGGCCGCACCATCTACTTCCGCGACAGCAAGGGACGCTGGGCCCCTCTTCAGACCCAACTCAACAACCTCGGCGACCAGCAGAGTGTCCAGAACCGTGGACCAAACTACATCGTGTACCAGGACAGCAGTAGCTCCAGTGCCATAAGCTATGTCGTTGCCCTCAAGAATGGGCAGGCCGCAACACCACAGCCGCTTCCTGACGGGCCACAGAAGATCTACATTTCCCAGGCGGAGGGGCGCCCGGGGAACATCTTGGCGGGCGCTCGTTTCCTGGTAAGTTATCCTTCGTCGTCACCTTCATTCGGGAAAGCCACGACGTTCACTCTCTACAATCTCGACGAGGGCGACCTTGGAGACTTTGTCGTCGACTACCCAGTCGCGTACCTTGAGATCGAGGATGCCTACGATCCCAGCCAATCCTATTACCAGTCTTTCTTCTACGCCAATTCCGGACAATCGCAAATCGCTTACAATCCGGCCACCGGGGTTACCCAGTACCCTCTCGTGACCGTCGCCCCCGGCGTCAGGTCCACAGCGGATAGGCCGCCCAACAAACATCCTCAGGGCCGCAGTGAGTACTACTATTCTAATGGACTCTCGCCGCAGTACGGGCTGCGCTATCCCCAGGGCTGGCTCTACAACTACCAAAACGTGTTGAATGGGATGCTGCTGGCACGGAAGGACTACGACTCCGAGAACCGACTGGTATCATCCCAGCTTAACTACTGGAAGGTCTATCGCAACGATGCCAACGCCGGTGCAAGTCTCTACGGTGGCTACGTTCGTTTGGTTCGCACCATGACCGAAACCGACGGAGTCGTAGAGGACTCGACAGCCGAATTTGATGAAACCAAGGGCGTCGAACTCTGGCAGGAGCAGACCTATTACGATGCCGAGGACAACGCCAAAAAGCTGCGTACAGAGGCGCGATATGCCTGGCAGGTGCCAGAGTACGCACCCGCTTTTCTCAAACAGCACATCTACACAGCCATCGTGCAGGTTACCAAGAGTGTCACCGGACAAGACCCCGAGACGAGAAACTACATCGAAAGCCGGGTGACCACCTATCGCAACTGGGCGGAAAGTACCCCGACCATCAAGTGTTCCGATCAGAGAACTTGTAAGCTCGCCCCCTATCAGGTCTATCAGTGGACGTCACCAGGCAAAATCGCTCCCATCTTCCCTTTCTCGCCCGACGGTGACCGGAGTGACTGGCTCTTGATCTCCGAGATCGTCAGGCGCTCGGACCCCGAGGGCGTCATCGAGGAGCAGAGGGATGTCAACGGCGTTCCATCCTCTTTCCTCTACGACCAGCACCAACGATACCTGGTTGCCAAGTTCCCGAACGGAAGCCTGGAGGGCGGCGAGGTCAGCTACTACGGCTTCGAAGACTACGAGACTGATCAAGGCTGGATACTTGGGTCGGGCGCCGCGGTTATACCCAACTCGCAGTACCCCGAGGTCGACGCCCATACGGGAACCAAGAGCCTTCGGCTCGCCCCCGCCACCAGCGGCGACGCCGGCATCGTGAAGACCGTTCGGCCACGCCGCCAAGACCAGGCCTACCTCTTCTCGGCGTGGGTCAAGAAACCTAGCGGCTTCGATGCCAGCAAAGGGAATGCCCTCTGGCAGATTTCAGCCGGCAGTGGCGCACCTTTAGTTCTCGAGTTCCCGGACACCGAGGGTGCGTGGGTGTACGTATCCCAGGTCATCAACGTGTCCGACTCGAGACAAGGTGCCGGGGCGAGCGTCGAGATCAGAGGAGAGAACGCCAACACCTCCAGCTACATCCTGGTCGATGATCTCAGGTTCTCACCCCTTAGCTGCTTGTTTGAGGGCACTGGCTATGACACCCGTTTCTGGTCGCCCAACGCCCGTCTCGGTGCCAACGGTGAGTCGAATCGCACGGTCTATGACGAATTTCAGCAGCCCATCGCATTCACCGACGCTGCGGATCGAGCATCGAAGATCACCACCTCCTACTACTCACGAAAGGGCAACCAAGGGACTTTCTCGACATCCGATCCCAATCACACTGTGAGAATCCGGCCTGCGGGGGGGGGAGAGCTTTTTGCATTCACGCGTGGCTCAGAATGGCAGAGATTGTGGCGCTCTCCGCCTGATATTTGGGAGGTTACCGGGGGTCGCCTCACCCAGAAAAGCCTGAACCACAGCGGTACGCTCTCCATCGACGACCCGAAGTACCGTTCCGACTACGCACTTGCTATCAGCTTCGAGTTACGCGAGGTGATCACCCAACCGCTCGGCCTGCACCTGGGCCAGGCCCTCACCGTGCAATGGAATCCGCAGACCCTGGAGTGGCAACTGCTCGAGGGTAACGGCGTAGCCGCCACGCTGACCGTTGACCAACCACTCTTTGCACTGCCGGTCGACCCCTTCGCCTCTCAACTGGATGCCGGCGATATCACTAGCAGTCTGCGCGACCGCTTCGATGCCGCGGGTTATCCCCTGCCCGGTGACTCGAGCGTTGCGCCAGGTTCCTCGGCAGGCAAGACCTGGACCCTCAAGTGCCCCGACAGCCGGTACTGCTACGACCTGCGTCAGAGAAACTCGGTGATCGACATCTATCAGGTCGCCGGAGACTGGGTCGCGCTGGTTGGGGCACGTCACCTCGTGTTCTGGGCCAACGGGAAGCGGATCTTCAGCTACCGGGCGCCGTCGGATTTGGCGGCTGCTCCCAAGTTCTTTTTCGGCAACCGTGTCGCGATTTCCCAGCTCACCAGCGCGCGCGATCCGCAGGCAGAAGTCAGCTTTGACGACTCCCGAGGAGTTACCATCCAGTCGCAGGTCTTGGTCGACGACCGCGAGATCGTGAGCCAGACCATCACCGACGACATGGGGCGGCAGGCGGCACGCACCAAGGCCGCTTACGTGGAGCCTAGCACTTGCCCTCTGTTCGCCTACTGCTCCGGCTTTGCAACCCTTGATTGGGAAACCGGCAAAATGTCCGGCTTGGTCGACAAAGCCTACCCTGATGATGACGGCTATCCCTACTCCCGAGAGGTCTACGAGGCATCACCCCTGGGACGTGTGATCGAGCAGGGAATGCCAGGTGAGCTCTTCCGGGCGGGCGCACACTCTATCCATATTGCTTACACAGCCACCAAGGGGCAGCCGGGGGGTACTTCTGACTACAAGTTCTACCAGACTGCCACCACCAACCCTAACGGTGATGTCTACTATGAGATTCGTACCCTGCTCGATCAGGTGATCGGCAAGGTTTCGATCAAGGGCCAGACCGAGATCAAGAACGCTGCGATCTTTGACAATGCCGGTAACCCAATTCAGCTTCGTTCGCCAAACTACTACGATCCGCCTGAGGGATCAAAGCCGAGTGATTGGGTCACCTTACAAACCTTTGACTACGCCGGGCGACTGACGTGCTTTAGGTCTGGAGACCGCGGCAGGACACGCCTCATTTACGATAGAGCCGGCAACTTGCGCTTCATGCAGGACCCCCAGGGCGCCAAGGTCGGTAACTTCCAGTACGTCAAGTACAACTCGCTCAGCCGACCGATCGAGAAGGGCTACGTCTCAGGAACGTGGAATAGTGAGAATCTGAAACTCTACGCGGACACCGACCCAGCATGGCCATCGACGCCGCCGACCTGGCGCAAGAGGTACTTTTACGATGGCAACCAAGAAGTTAAGCACGCCATCGGCCGCGTGTACCAGGCCCTGATCAACAACACTGACGACGGCCAGACCGACGTCATCGAGCGCTTCTGCTACGACGTCCTGGGCAACACAATCACAAAAACGCTCACCGTGGACGCTTATGATTCTCGCCAGGAGCACGAGGTCGACTATCGGTATGATAATCTCGGTAACATCATCCAAATCACCTATCCAGATGTTATGGGTAGGCAGCGTCTCAACATATACTATCGAAACAACCAACTGAACCAGGTGACAGCAATATCTGAGACGCCCGACTTCTCGACGCTGATCGCCACGTTCGCCTATAGGGCCAACGGCCGACCGCTCGAGGGAACCCTCTACCTCGGCGGCGAGCATCGAGTCAGGCACACCTTCGACTTCAATCCTCCGCTTTGGATCACTGCCATCAGAGCCCAGACCCAGGCCGGTGATACCTTATTTAGCGAGTCGCTTTCCTACACCGAGGACGGTTTCGGCGAAGCGCACTACTACGACGGGACCATCGCGTCCGCGAGTTATTATCTCGCCTCCGGCAACTCGAAAGGTCACCAATTTCGGTACTCCTACAACTCCATTGGACAGATCGAGAACGCCGAGAACACGGAGCATAAAGACTGGAACCTTGGCGTGGCCGGCCCGCTGGTCTACGACCCCAACGGCAACTTCGAAACCCTTACACGCGGCGGCGTGGCCCGACAGTACGAGTACTTCGACGGCACCCAAAGGGTGCATAGGGTCTGCAACCCTGCCGACGGCTCCGCCTTCGCGCAATGCGGGTATGATGACAACGGCAACGTGATCGAGTGCAGCGTGGCCCAATCAGCACTGAGTGCGGCGCACGAGCTCGCCGTCGACTACGACCCGGCTACCAAGATGACGACTCGTGTTGTTGACAGCGTCACTGGGGGCAAGACCCTTGGCTTCCGCTACGGCAGCTATAACCAACGCGTGCTCAAAGAGGTGTGGCAGAGTGAGAACGGGCAGTTCCTGGAAAAGAAGCTCTACATCCGGGGTACCAACACCTATCCATTGTGCGAGCTGACCACCGACGGTGCTTCCGCAACGCCTGTGTTCTACATTTTCGGTCCCAGCGGGTTGATCGCGATGCGCAAAGGGGGTACTACGTATGGTGTCCTCAAGGATCACCTTGGCTCGGTACGTGCGGTGCTGAATCCGCAGGCGCAGGTTGTGGCGAGCTACGATTACCTGACCTTCGGCGCGCTCGCCGCGCTCGCCGAACCCGAGCCCGGCTTTATGCCCTACCTTTACACGGGCCAGGAGTACGACCGGGAGACCGGACTCTACAATTACCGCGCCCGGTTCTATTCGGGTGAGCTCGGCCGCTTCATTGCCATCGACCCTGATCGACAGTACTTTAGTCCCTATCTCTATGCGTCCAATAACCCGGTGCTGTACATTGACCCTAACGGCCGGTTCTCCATCGGCAGCCTCTTCAGCGCCATCGGCGGAGCCATCATCGGCGCCGTAGAGATCCTGGTCGGCGTCTGCGTCGACGCAGTCGCTGGCGTCCTGGAGTTTTTCACAGGGGGGTTGTCGACGGGGGTCAGCATCACGCTCGCCTCTCTCGCCGGCGCTTTCTACGGCGCTGGCGTGAGCGCGATTAGCTACTCGGTCTTTAACGTCAACGATTTTAGCTGGAAAGACTACGGCATCCAGATGGGCATCGGCGCCGTCGCTGGCGCGATCAGTTTCGGTATCGATGCGTTGGGCTCAATCGCCGCCGAGAGTGCGACCGGAGTCAAGGCGGCGGTCCAGGCCGGCCAAGAGGTCAGCAAGTGGGCAAAGGCTGCCAACTATCTGATCGAAGGAGGTGTCACGACCTTCGGCGGCATGATCTCTGGCAGCGTGTCACAGGCACTCAACGACGTCGCGTCGGGGGTCACCCCGGGGGCCGACATCGGAGACAAGGTATTGTGGAGCGCGGTGAGCGGCGTAACCGGCAAGCTGATTCCAGGAGGCTCCAGCTACAAGGCAGGTTGGAGCAATTTAGGCAAGCGGACCCTGACCAGCGTCGCTAAGAAGGAGATCATCGGCATATCCGTCAACACCACGAAGAACGCGGCGCACGGTGATGCGTGGGACACGGGCCTGGTCAACACGGTCGTCGGTGGTGCTCTCTGGGGTTCCATTGCGGGACTGCAAGTAAAGAATGCGACCAAGAATGCGACCAAGGATGCGCTCGATTTCGATATCAACTTGGATCCCCTCTTCGTGTAAAACCATTCACCTGGTTGAGCGTTGACAAGTCATCCCTAAATCACGCATGGAGTGTACGGTATTATGTGCAAACCAATGCAAAATAAGGGTGAGCATGAATTCAGGTTCGGCACGGAAAGCAGGATTTACCTACTCTCCCCTTCTACGGTTTGTCTGAACAACCAGTATCTGTTCTGCACTGTCGAAGCGTTCTTCCAACTCAATAATTACCCGTTGGCCTCGCGTATCGAGGATTCGGATATCGTTGTGGTCAACACTTGTGGCTACACGGATAACGTAATGAGGGAGCATCTAGAACGTATAACAAAGCTAAATCAAAGAAAAAAGGTTATCGTGTTCGGCTGCCTATCCCGACTGGCTAGAGAATTGCAGTCTGATCGCGAACTCGTACTGATTGGTCCGAAAGAGAGCCACAGGTTCTCTGCAATCTTTGAGCACGAAATTGCATGCGAGGATATTATCAGTTCCCAGTGTACCCGGCTTCCCTATAGTACGGAAATAGACGAGCCAAGCCATGGATTCGTGCAGATATCCCAAGGTTGCTCGAATCATTGCAGCTACTGCAATATCAAATTGGCCAAAGGTGATGTCAAAAGCAAACCTATCGCCATCATTGAGAGTGAAGCGGCCAATCTGATACACAAACTGCGGTTCAATATCACGCTTCTGGCAGATGACTGCGGTTCCTATGGGCATGATATCGGGACCGATCTGGTAGAGCTGATGACTCGGCTGTTGACTATGGACGACAGATTGAGAATCAAGATCTATACGATCTTTCCAGGCCTATTCCTCAAGTACTACCAAGGCCTAGAGTCATACTTCCTCGATGGCTCTGTAACCTTTGCCTGTATTCCTGTGCAATCGGGGTCTGCTAGGATTCTTGACCTTATGAACAGGCATTACAATCTGGAAGAAATCAAAGCGGCAGTATCCAAGATCAAGAGCCTCTCTGCTACCGCTCACCTTTTCACGCATTTCATCGTCAACTTCCCGACGGAGACGATGGACGATTTCAGGAAAAGCCTCGAGATCGCGAGAATCTTTGATTTCTGTTTCTTTTTGGCATACGGGGAAAACGCTCGTACACCTGCAGCGCAGATCACGCCGAAATGCAAGGATGCCGATCTGGATGCTAAACTAGCCATTCTAAAGCAAGCCATCGAGTCGCAATCTGTAAAGGGAACATTCGTCGGCCAAAGGGATGTCTCGATCTTGTCAGATTTTTGAGCCAACGAGGGGGCATTTTCCAAGAGAATTAAGGTAACACTTTTTGAAACAGACAAAAATCTATGAGTGCATTGAAAACGGAAAACATATACTGGAAGTTGCCGAAAAACTTCATAAATCAACAACTAGGCGCATTTTGAGCAGTCGAAATCAGGGATGGTTCAATTATAGCCTGAAATGGGTTGACACTTTTTCGGACCACTTGTGCTCGACAAGCGCCACGATTAAAGAACTGCCGTCGTTTTCGTGCATAGTAGCGTACCATAGTGCGCAAGACCTTTTCCCAGATACCTTGTTCTTGCCAAGTGTGGAAACGATCATGAATCACACTGCTCGAAACGCCAAACCAATCCTTGTGAACAGCTTTCCATTGACATCCTGTCTACAGAACATACCAGATGCCGTCCAATGCAACAGGGCCGCTTGCTCTTGGGCGTCCTGGACCACGCTTCTTGGGTAGCTTGGGAAGGTGCTACTTCACTCTACGTCAGCTCTGGCACAGAGTAAAGTAGTTGACATTCCTGGGCTTTGGTACGATGCCTTTTCAAGGTGGATAGATTCTAAACTAACGATTCGGCGTAGGCTCGAGCTTCAATGGCCTCCAGTGTGGCAATTTCAGCTTCGTCAAGTGCCAGTATGACAAAGCCAATCGCGGCCTCGGCGTACATTTCGGCGTCATCAGCCCGGCGCATCGCGCGCTTGTACTCTCGAGCATCTTGTCTTACATCAATGTTGCTCTTGATTTGCTCGACTTGGCTGTGAAAGTTCGCCTGGAGTTCTTCCCAGTGCAAAGCTACGGCTGCCTGCTCCTCATTGATCCTGGCCTGGAAAGCATCCTGCCTGGATTCGGCATCTGCCCTGGCTGCTTCGACACGCGCTTCCACCCTCTCGCTTGTTTCCTCCTGGGCGGCAGCAATCTTCTTCTCCATGCCTGCTACCTTGATAGCAAGTTCGTTGAGACGTTCTGATAGCTTTTTCATTTTCGTTTCCTTTCTTTTTGTGTGATTTGAAACTTGTATGGTGTTTGGCTCAAGTTGCCGATATTTTGGTAGGTATAGGCTCCTGCGACCTACCCTCTTAGTTCTGCAAATTTCTGACTCTTTTCCACGTCCTTCTGAGCGACCGCAGGGAGCGAGCACCACGCATCTCGGTCTGGGGAAACATCTGTGCCTACACCAGGCTACAGATATGGTTATCTACGGCCTTCTATCATTTGGCTTCAGGCCTTTTGGTTTTCGAATACGGTACCGGGATGTATGAGACGCTAGGTCGCCTTTGGACAGCCTGGCGGTAGAGGTTCATGAGTTTGTACACCTCCTCAGGCATTTCAGTACTTACAGGTAACCCTAACTCACGCGCCTCTTCAACGGTAATCGGGTAGTCATGTGTCCATGTGCCTGTAGCCAGCAGCTCGGCCAGTTCATCGGCTTTGGTTGCGTCCACGCGAGAGTTGTGAGTGAGGATCTCGCGCACTGTATTTTTCACTTGGCTGATTGCCTTGCGTGCCAAGTCGGCTGAGATGAGCGTTTTATCATCTATCTCGTTGATGTCCTTCTGTTCAATGACTGTAAGGATCGAGGCGGCCGCTTCCTGTCCTAGTTGTGGGTCTACCGGGCCCAACACGGCATTCTCATCCATGACGATTTCGTCGGCGGCAAGTGCGAGGAGCGTTCCGCCCGACATCGCATAGTGGGGCACGAATACAGTTACTTTAGCTGGGTGGCGAATCAGGGCACGCGTGATCTGCTCTGAAGCTAGCACTAGACCGCCCGGTGTGTGCAAAATCAGATCAATAGGAACGTCGTCGCTGGTCAGCTTGATGGCGCGCAGCACAGCCTCGCTGTCTTCGATGCTGATATAGCGCAAGAGAGGAAAACCCAGCAAAGCCATCGTTTCCTGACGGTGGATGAGCGTAATTATGCGGCTGCCTCGCTTTTTCTCCAGGCTGCGCATCAGATTCAGCCGGGCCGCCTCCAGCATCTTCATTTGCACCGCCGGCCACAAGCTGCTGACAACCAAAAAGAACCAGAAAATATCAGTTATAGACATTGTTTATCTCCTTATATCCCTTGTATCTACTCCTCATCCTTGACCAGTGTCGAGAGGATGACAGAGACGATACTGACGATGAGCGCGCCCAGGAAGGCGGGCCAAAAGCCGTCCACGTAAAAGCCAACGTGGAACCAGTTGACGGCGACGGATGAGGCCAGCCACAACGTGATTCCATTGATGACTAGAACGAATAGGCCCAGTGTGAGGATGATGAGCGGGCAGGACAAGAATTTGAGCAGCGGGCGCACGACAGCGTTGATGAGCCCCAGGATGACCGCCATCACGATGTAGACGATCCAGGCATTCCCCTCGACGCGGATGCCCGGTACAAGCCAGGCAGCCGCAAAGAGTGAGAGCGCAACGACGATCCAACGGACAAGCAGTTTCATTTTCTTACCTCCTTGTATTTGTGAGATTTCTTGCAAAGTCTATTTTGCGCCCACAACACTGCAGCGAATTGGGAAAGAACGAATTCTCAACCCACCGCAGCCATTCGTTTGATTCTAAATACCTTCTAGTGCTCCACAGCCATTACTTTCCAAGAACCCTCTTGTATAAGGGCGCCAGCCAACCAACCATTGGACCAGTTATCATCGCGTTGCTACCAAGGATAGTATTCATCCAGGTAATCGCGACGCCTCGTGCGGAGCGCGAAAAGCTTTACCAATACCATACCTGATATAAAACCGCCAATGTGCGCCCACCAGGCCACGCCCCCCCCTTGAAACGTATCGATTGCCAATGCCAGGGCGTCATTGGCTCTCCTTTAAGCGGTTTCCACCCGTTGTCAAGATGATGGGCCCTATTTGCAAATTACACCTCCGCTTGTTCAACTTGGACCGGCCAGAATAGCGTCTTGCAGCCCTTGAGCAGAAAAGTGTCGGCGCCGGCAGCGAGCGCTTCCGTCCGATACCTGACGTACATTGTCAAGGCGACGATCTTGACTTCTGGCCATTGGCTTTTGATGCGCCGCGTGGCCTCCAGCCCATCCATGACCGGCATCTGTATATCCATCAGCACCATATCTGGGTGGTGTTCTGCCACCAGATGCACGGCCGCTTGACCATCCATTGCCTCGCCGATCACCTCTACTTGAGGGGAAAGGTTCAGCAGCGCTTTCAAGCCCTGTCGTGCTGGCCGTCGATCGTCGGCGATCAGAACGCGCACTCGATGCCTGATTTGCTCTCTACTTTCCTTGGCGGGCATCAACCGGTCCTCCATAATCCATATGCCTGTATCATACCTGAAAACTCGCCGGTTGTCATCGGAAGGATGTTGATCTTGACTCCGCAAAAAAAGACCCCTCTCGAGGGGTCTTTTTCCACATTTGTTGATGAGGCCGACAACAAATGCTGCCTGCGTTGTTGAGCATTCGTTCTCCAGATCGCAATTCTAATAAAACTCTAATACCCGTCTAACGTTCTTCTAGCAAAAATGTGGTATACTGTTTATAGATTGTGCGAACCGCACAAGATGTGCCTCAAGCGTTTCAACTGAAGAGAGGAGGTATGCGAGATGGCAAAGAGTTTGATCCGATGGGATCCAACCGGCGAAATGATTTCACTGCGTGACGCGATGGACCGTCTGTTGGGCGAAAGCTTTATCCGGCCATGGCTCGGCCGGGGGACGTTTTTCGGCGGTGAGGCATTTGCCCTGGATATGTACGAGACCGACAACGACGTGATCGTGGAGGCCCCCCTGCCTGGCGTGAAACCAGAAGAGATCGACATCCAGGTCAACGGGAACGTCCTGACCATCAAGGGCGAGCGAAAAGAGGAAAAGAAAGAAGAGGAAGCCTCTTATGTCTATCAGGAACGGAGCTTTGGCAGCTTTTGCCGCTCGGTGACATTGCCTACCGACGTAGACGTGGACAAGGCCGACGCCGCGTTCGAGCACGGCGTGCTCACCCTCACGCTACCCAAGTCAGAGGCCGTCAAGCCCAAGACTATTAAAATCAAGACCAAGTAACATTGTGAACAAGAGACAGACAGCAGACCATCCGGTCTTGCTGTCCGTCTCTGTCTATCATAAAGTCTCCATTTTACCCACGTTACCTGACTCTGCCGGCACGGGCTTTCCCTGTGCCGGTTTTTCCTTGACCCGCAGGGAAGAAATACAGACCAGAGATCCGTCCACCAGCTCACCGAGCGCCTTGATCTCGAACAGCCGAACAAGGATGCATAGCAAATTTCAAATAAATCTCTAACGTTCCTCTAATGTTAGGCTAATACAGGCGTGCTATAATAAGAGCACAAATTAGCAAAGGGTTGGAAAATAGAAATGAGCAAGATCATTACGTTCCTGGGCGGCGACGACTGGGGTGCAAGTATCACTGATTACATCGCTGACGAGTTCCCCAAAGTGTAAGGACATAGAATGGATAAAAAAGTAAAGATACCGATCCGCATCAAGCCATCAATCATCTTGGAAGAGGAGCCACTGGCAGAAGCACAGCCGGCCACCGAGGCAGCTCTACCCTCGGCAAATGGCAGGACCACGAGGCCGGCAGCGCGCATCCCAATGCCCCCCCTTCCTGAGCGAGACCCAGTCTCGCATCAGCGTTTCGATCCATCGCTGGCGAAACCCGAGGCGACCAGGCGACCAGAGTCTGCCACGACCCAGGCTGAATCCGAGACACAGCAAGAAAACGTAGAGATGTGGCGCGACCGTGCGCTGCGCCTTCAAGCCGAGATCGACAACGCTCGCAAGCGACAACAGCGGCTGGCCGAGGCGCGCATTGCCGCCGACCGCGAACGTCTGCTGCGTGCCTTCTTGGGCGTCGCTGACGACCTGGAACGAGCGCTGAACGCCAGTGGCGCGGATGTTGAGAGTCTTCGAGAGGGCGTGAACCTGACGCAACAGGCGCTGACGCAACTGCTAAAGCAAGAG
>Ga0180431_10006967_pt1 | contig 13301 bp, 9 predicted proteins | sample SS_ome_11_FD_132459 | JGI IMG/M metagenome (GOLD analysis project Ga0180431, IMG submission 132459) | Hypersaline lake sediment archaeal communities from the Salton Sea, California, USA - SS_1_MS_1 metaG | ecosystem: Environmental > Aquatic > Non-marine Saline and Alkaline > Hypersaline >... | reverse complement strand
GGACGCAGGCTGTAGCCCTGCGGGACCAGGCCCGCGCACAGGTCGAGGCCGCCCGCTCGGCTCTCGAGGAAATGGAACGCGGTGCCCGACCGGAGGAGGTCACGCAGGCGCGCGCCGCCGGCCACATCGCGGAGCAGCAGCTCGCGGACGCCCGCCGCGACCTGGAGCGCGCCACCAATCTCTTTGAGGGCGGCGCGTTGAGCCATGAGAACTACGAAAAGACTCAGGTCGCGTTCGACGTGGCCGGGGCACGATATGACCAGGCCGAGGCGCAGCTCGCGCTTGTCGAGGCTGGCCCCAGGGCCGAGCGGATCGCGGCCCAGCGCGCACAGCTGCGCCAGGCCGAGGCGGGACTTCGGGCCGCGGAATCCGCTCTCGCGAACATGGCCATCATCGCCCCGTTCGGCGGAGTCGTGACGGTGAGACACCGCGAGCCTGGCGAGACGGTCCCGGCAGGTTCACCGACGCTCACGATCATGAACCCGGAGGACCGATGGGTCCGCATCTTCGTGCGGGAGGACCGCATCGGCGCCGTGAGAACGGGCGCGGCCGCGAGCATCACGACGGACACATACCCGGACAGACACTACGAGGGTCGGGTGACGTTCATCGCCTCGGAGGCCGAGTTCACGCCGAAGAACGTTCAGACGACCGAGGAACGGGTCAAGCTGGTCTACGCCGTCAAGGTGAGCGTGGCCGAGGATCCGGGACTGGGCCTGAAGCCGGGGATGCCCGCTGACGTTCGGCTGAACCTGACCGACGAAGGCGAGGGAGACGACGAGTGAACAGCGCGACCATCAGAGTGGAGAACCTCTCCCGTCGCTTCGGGAACATCCTCGCCGTCGACGGACTGAGCTTCGAGGTCGCCGAGGGGCAGCTGTTCGGTCTCGTGGGACCCGACGGCGCGGGCAAGACGACGACGCTCAGGACACTCGCTGGCGTCATGCCCCCGACTTCGGGCGATGCGGTCCTCGCCGGCATCAGCGTGGCCGACGACCCAGAGAGTGTGAAGCACGACATAGCCTATATGTCGCAGCGGTTCGGTCTCTACGCCGACCTCACCGTGATGGAGAACCTCATGTTCTACGCGGATCTCTATCAGGTTCGCCGACGGGAGCGAGAGCCTCGCCTCGACCGCCTCTTCAGATTCTCCAACCTCGGCCCTTTCAAGAACCGTCTTGCCGGCGCGCTCTCCGGAGGAATGAAGCAGAAGCTCGGGCTCTCGTGCGCGCTGATCCACGAGCCCAGGATCCTGCTTCTCGACGAACCGACCTTCGGCGTCGATCCAATATCACGGCGCGACCTGTGGTTGATCGTCCACGAGATGGTCGCCAACGGGGTCACGGCCGTCGTCAGCACCGCCTACATGGATGAGGCGGAGCGCTTCGACAGGCTCGCGATGCTTCACCAGGGCCGCCTCGTCGCAGCGGGAACGCCCGACGACCTCATGGCCGGAGTGGAGGGAGAGATTCTCGGGCTCGAGGTGGACCGTCTTCGAGCCGCCAAGCGCGTCCTGAGCGGCCATCCCGCCGTCCTCCTCGCGGCCGTGTTCGGCGAGACGCTTCACGCCACTGTTGCCTCGGCCGAGAGGGACGGGCCGGCGATTGTCCATGCGCTCACGGAGGGAGGCTTCAGAGTGGACTCCGTGCGCACCGTCCCGCCGAGCATGGAAGACGTGTTCATCCATCAGATCGCACGCGCGGACAGCGAACGGGAGAAGGCCCCCACATCGGGAGGACGGGCATGACCGAGCGGCAGGACAGCGCGGTCACCGCGGCCGGACTGACGAAGAGATTCGGCGGCTTTGTGGCAGTGGATCGCGTCTCGTTCGAGGTTCGCGCCGGCGAGATATTCGGATTTCTCGGCCCCAACGGCGCCGGCAAGACAACGACGATCAAGATGCTCACGGGCCTCTTCCTCCCGACGTCCGGAAGCGGTCGTGTCGCCGGCTTCGACCTCATGACTGAGGCGGACGCGATTCGGCGCAGCATCGGCTACATGTCACAGCTCTTCTCGCTCTACGGCGACCTGACGGTGGCCGAGAACATCGCCTTCTTCTCGCGGCTCTACAGCGTCCCGAAGAACCAGCGGCCCGGGCGACGCGACTGGGTGCTCCAGATGGCCGGCCTCACGGAGCATGTCGACCGCCTCACCAGGGATCTGCCCCTCGGCTGGAAGCAGCGGCTCGCCCTCGGCTGCGCGGTGCTGCACGAGCCACCGATCCTGTTCCTCGACGAGCCCACTTCCGGCGTCGATCCCATCTCGAGGAGAAGCTTCTGGGACCTGATCTACGAGCTTGCCGAGAGCGGAACGACGGTGTTCGTCACAACGCACTACATGGAGGAGGCCGAGTACTGTCACCGGCTCGCTCTGATGAACCGCGGCAGATTGATCGCCCTCGACACACCGCGCGCTCTACGAGAGACCACCGATGAGCCGATCTTCGAGGTTCGCGTCCGCGAGGCGGCACGCGCGGTCGAGGCTCTTCAGGGAGTCTCCGGAATCATCGAGGCCGGCATGTTCGGACGCTCGCTGCACGTCGCGGTGGAGACCGCGGATGGAGCTGTGGAACTCATCGGGGGACGGCTGTCGGCGAAGGGACTGGATTTCGAGGGTATCGAGCCCGTCGAGCCCGCGCTCGACGACGTGTTCGTTGCGCGCGTGCGCGCGGCGGGCGGCGCGCCCATCGACTAAGGGAGGGTCGTGGTGCTGAACAGGACAAGACTCCTGGCCGTAGCCCGCAAGGAGACCATCCAGCTCCGCCGCGATACGCGAAGCCTGCTCATGGCCTTCGTGCTTCCCGTCCTGCTCTTGGTCCTCTTCGGATACGCGATTAGCTGGGACGTGAAGGACATTCCGATGGCCGTGCTCGACCGCGACATGTCGGCGACGAGCCGCGAACTCATCGATACATTCAAGTCATCCGGCTACTTCCAGATCCGCGGGTTCATCGAAGACGAGCGCGAGGTGAACGCATTGCTGGACCGGGGCGCCGTTCGAGCCGTGCTCGTCATCCCACCTGGGTTCTCGCGCGACCTCGGATCCGGCGAGCGGACCCCGGTTCAGGTCATAGTTGATGGCAGCGATGCGAACACAGCCACCATCGCGCTGGGGTACACGCGGGGGATCGTGCAGTCCTACTCCAGTCGGATACTGCTCAGGGGCGCAGAGGCTTCGATGCCGATCGAGAGCCGGACGCGGGTCTGGTACAACGAGGAGCTTCTCAGCCGCAACATGATCGTGCCGGGTCTGGTCGCGGTGATCATGATGATCATCGCCGCGATGCTGACATCACTCACGATAGCCCGCGAGTGGGAGCGGGGGACCATGGAGCAGCTCGCAGCCACCCCCGTGAGCAGAGCGGAGGTCGTGCTCGGCAAGCTGCTCCCCTACGTCGGCGTCGGCCTCATTGACGTGGTACTCGTCAGCGTCATCGGCGTCGCGCTCTTCCAGGTCCCGTTTCACGGAAACCCGGTTCTTCTGATGACACTCTCGCTCGCGTTCCTCATAGGAGCGCTCGGGCTCGGGATGTTCATATCAGCGGTCGCGCGTTCTCAACTTCTCGCCACACAGATGGCCATGATTCTGACCTTCCTTCCCGCGTACCTCCTCTCGGGGTTCATGTACGCGGTCGACGTCCTTCCCGCGCCGCTCAAGGTCATCACGTACCTGGTTCCCGCACGCTACTTCCTGGTGGTCACTCGGGGCATATTCCTCAAGGGCGTGGGCGTCGAGGTGCTCTGGGCACAGGGGCTGCTGATGATCGGTTTCGCCGTCGTCGGACTCGCCGCGGCGGCGCGCGTCTTCAGGAAGGAGATGTCATGACGGTGACCAGCGGAGAACGACTGGAGCGCGTCCTCGGCATGGTCGCCAAGGAATTCCGCCAGATATTCCGGGACCCGCGGATGGCCCGAGTCATCTTCCTGGCGCCCATCCTGCAGCTGGTCATCTTCGGCTATGCCGTGTCGACCGACATCTGGAACATGAACACGTTCGTCGTCGACAACGACCACACCCGGGAGTCCCGCGAACTCGTGGAGACGCTCACGGCGTCGAGCTACTTCAGGGTCTCTGACCAGTCCGAACGACCGGCGGACATGGTGAGGGCGCTCGACCATGGGGACGCTGTCGTGGGCATTGAGATCCCGGCCGGTTTCGCGACGGCCCTCTATGCGGGCGACGCCACCGTCCAGATCCTGATCGACGGCACGAACTCGAACACGGCCTCCGTAGCCCAGGGATACGCGGAGCGCATCGTTCAGAGCTACGCTCTCGAGCACGCGCCAATCAGGTCACTCCCCATCGATCTTCGGGAGCGGGCCTGGTACAACCCGGACCTGGCGAGCCGCAACTACAATGTTCCCGCGGTCGTCGGTGCGCTCATCCTGCAGGTCTGCCTGCTTCTCACGTCGCTGGCGATCGTCCGGGAACGCGAGATCGGCACGCTCGAGCAGCTTCAGGTGAGCCCGCTCGCGTCGATCGAGCTCATCGCGGGCAAGACCATCCCGTTCGCCGTGATTGGGCTCGTCGATCTCTTCTTCGTGACGCTGGTGGCGCTCCTCTGGTTTGGCGTGCCGTTCGAGGGAAGCATGCTCCTGCTGCTCGGGGCCAGCGTGCTCTACCTGTTCTCGGGCCTCGGCATCGGCCTCCTGATCTCCACCGTCTCCAGGACGCAGCAGGAGGCGTTCCTCACAAGCTTCCTGGTCTTCATGCCGGCCATCCTTCTCTCAGGGTTCATGTTCCCCGTGAGCAGCATGCCGACGGTCTTCAGGTGGCTGACGCTCCTCAACCCGATGAGGCACTACATCGAGATCGTGCGCGCCATCTATCTGAAGGGCGCCGGCCCAACGGTGCTCTGGCCGCAGTTCGCCGCACTCCTCGTCATCGGGGTCGGGCTGCTGACCTTCGCGACGAAGCGCTTCAGCAAGACGACTGCGTGAGTGCGCTGTTCGCGAGCACGACCGCCCCGAGAGCCAGGCGCGCATGGACACCAACGCCCCTCTCCTGACCCTGAACTTCACCCGGACCGTTTTCGGGATTCTCCCCGGAGTCCTCCTCCGGACTGCGTTACGGGCGCCAACCGCCAGACCGAAGGACCTCCCAGTGCTGGGAGCTTCTTCATGATGATCTCCGGACTCCCAGACGCCGCGTCGAGCCCTATGTCCTCCATGAGCGATCGGTCCACACGCTTCAGATCCAGAGTTCCATGTCCGACAACCGGCTGCGCAGGCCCTCGATCTCCTGCTCCATTTGGTCGAGCACCGCGCCGATCTTGCCGAAGTCGAGAATCGAGACGTCCTGCATTCGGGCGCGAAAGAGGATATCCGGTTCCGAGTATGCGAGCCTCCTGTCGAGCGCCACCTTCTGCATGATGACGAGCGCACCGTATACCGCGTCCGGCACGCGGGGTATCGGGTTCTCCGTGGCGCGCCTCTGTCCGCTGACCTCAACAGCGAGCGTAACGTCAGACCGGGCGCTGAGATGGTCATATGGGACCCGGTTCACGAGGTCTCCGTCAACGAGCACCCTCCCGTCGATGGAGACCGGCGCAAAGACGCCCGGGATGGCCATGCTCGCCCGGACGGCATTCACCACCTCCCCCTTCTGCACGACAACCTCTTCGGCCGTCCAGAAATCTGTCGCAACGACAATGAGCGGCACGTTCAGGTTCTCGAACATGACTCCCTCGATCGGTTCGAGCGCTGAGGTGAGGAAGCGGTCGATGCCTATCAGTCCGCCGCGCCTACGCTCAGGAATGAAGATCCTCAGCCACTTGAGGAGCGAGGGGAGCTTCTTCACCACATCCATCAGCGCGTCACCACGTTGAACGGAGTACTCCTCCGCGAGCTCCCGTATCCCCCGTCCGGAGATCCCTGATGCATAGAGAGCCCCGATCACCGCACCAATACTGCTTCCCGCAATGACGTTCGGTCGCAGCCCCAACTCATCAAGCAGCTCCAGGACCCGGATGTGCCCAAAACCGAGGACTCCGCCGCCGCTCAGCGCCAGACCAAGGCGTTTCGCCATATCAGTGCTCCCCTCTGTCTCGTAGCAACACCCGTGGGGTGCGCGGCAAGGCCAAGCGACGTTTCTTCTGAAGAACGGGTCGTCTGGCCACACGCTCTTCCTGGTGAGTTGGACGCCTCTTCTCCCCCCCTCGCGCCGTCAGCAGTCATCGGGATCATCGGATCGCGGCCCTACAGAACCGCCATCTCCCGGTTGTTGAAGTTCCTGCGGTAGTACTCCATGTACTGCACCTTGTGCTCCAGCGCGGCGATCACGGCGTTGCAGAAGTTCACTCCCTCGAATTTCTGCGCGCTGCCGAGCCCGCCCGGACTGAAGATGTTGATCTCCATGAGCTTGTCGCCGACGATGTCGAGCCCGACCAGGAACATCCCGTCCTGGACGATCTTCGGGCGCGTGATCTCGGCCACGCGCAGGGCGACATCCGTCACCTCTGCCTGCTGGAGCTTGCCGCCCGCGTGGATGTTGGAGCGCATGTCGCCGCCCGTCCGAACCCGGCGGAACGCCGCGTACTTCCCCCGGTGGCGGAGCGGCTGTCCGTTCATCAGGAAGAGCCGCATGTCGCCCTCAGCCGCCGCCGGAAGATACTCCTGGGCGATGACGTAGCCGTCTCTGCTCACCGCATCGATCATCTGGTTGAGATTCGGGAAGTCATCGGGACGGACGAGGAACACCGACTGCCCGCCTGAGCCGGTCAGCGGCTTCAGCACGATCGTGCCGCCCTGGTCCTCCGCGAACGCCTTGATCTCGCCGCGGTCGCGCGTGATGAGCGTCGCGGGCCGGACCTCCTCGGGGAATGCCTGCAGGTACATCTTGCTCATACCCTGGGCGAGACCGTCAGGGTCGTTGAGCACGATGACGCCGTGGCGCGTCGCAGCGCGACCGAACTGAATGCCGGCCGATGCCGCCCACGGTCTGGCAATGGCGTCGTCGGACGGGTCGTTCCGAAGGAGCATCACATCCAGATTGTCCACCGTGACGCGCTTCGTGACCGCCGCCTTGCCCTGAAGGTCCTTCAAGTAGCCCTCGGAGGTTTTGTACTTGCTCCTGGGAACACCGATCGCCCGCGCGGCGATCTTGTCGTCGGGGTCGTAGGCCAGGTCCCCCACCCCCATCGTCCAGACCTCGTGACCCTTGTTGACGGCGGCGACTGCCAACCGGCTCGTGGTGTATCCCGCCTGTTCCGTCCTGATGTCGTTGACAACGAAACCGATTCTCATCTCCGTCTCCTCCCAGCAAGCTCCAGCACGGTCGTTCCGTGACCCAGGGCGGCCAGCCGCTTCCGTGCGCTTTCGTTCTCCAGATAGCGCGGCATCATGGGCGCCGCGCGCAGCACGCCGCGCCACGTGAGCTCCCGGACGACCGGGACGTGGTGCGCGGCGATCTTCCCGACAAAGAGCGGCTTGAGATCGCCGCCCCCTCCCACGTATTTGAGCACGTCGATCAGCCCCTGGAGGTAGACGGCGTCCTTCGTCAGCCCGCCGCCTCTGTAGACGCGCATGGTGATCATGAACGCCGTGCGGCGATCGAATCCGCGCTCGCCCACGAGTTCCCGGAATGTGTCGACGAACGAGGCGCCGTCTATCAACCGCCGGACTGCGACCACGCGGGCGGCCAGGAGACGAAGTCTCGGGCGACTCAGACCGCCGACCAGATACTCGGCGAGCACCGCCAGCCCTTCCTGCAGCGCCTCGTAGCCGGCGAGACCGCTGTACAGCTGTCGGAACAGCTGTGCGCGGCCGTTGTGGTAGGTGAGCACGTGTGTCCCGATCTCGTGGCTCAGGAGCGCTTCAGCCCGGGAAGCCGGGATGCGGGTCCCGGCGCCGATGAGAAGATTGCCGTGCGACACCATAAGACCGCTCGCGATGTCGGCACGCACCTCGACACCGGCTGCGATGTCGGCCCACTGCCGCTCGTAGTGGGCGATCTCCTCCCTGGCCCGCTCGGCGAAAGCGGCGGCGTCCAGATGGCCTTCCCTCGTGTTCTCGCGGCTTCTCGGAGGGATCTTGTCGAGCAGAGCCTCCGCCGTGGCGAGCGTCTCATCTCCCATCTCGCCGTACACCTGCATGCTGCCATGCAGGAAGCGCGGGGAGTTGATGTCGAGGAGCAGGGTCAGCTTCCGGTCCAGCTCGACCTGTGTCTCCCTGAGCAATCCGTAGATGGCTGGATCCTCAACGCGTTCGAGTGGAACGGAGAAGAGCCGGCGCTTGAGGAGCATCGGGTCGACCGGAGACGGTCGGTAGCGGAACACCGGAGCTCGCTCGTAGCTGCGGCGCCTAAACGAGTTCCACGCCTGTTCCGTGTTCACGGGCGTCAGCTGGAGCAGGAGGTCGAAGCTCTCGGCCACGTCGGACAGCTTCCGATCGACATCCCACACCGCCCGCACGACCGCTCGACGCCCGAGAACATGGAAGTGCCTGGGACGCTGAGTGGTGAGCTTGTGCGTGAACGCATAGAACGAGCGCTTGAGAGCCGGACTCAGGCGGCGACGGAGTTCCCTGAGGACGAGAGGATACACGTCGCCGGTGTTGGGATCCCGGTAGACCGGCGCCACCTCGAGTCCGAGCACGACGCAGTTGGCTCTCCTGGCGGCGTCGGCTGAGATGAGTCCCGTGATACCCTTCGGGAGTACGCGCCCCGATTCGGAGACGCGGACGTCGGCGCGCCTGCCCCGCAGCCTGACTCTCGCGAGCGCTTCCTCGAATGTATCCAGGAATTCGTCGAGCTCGTCGCGCCTGGGGGCGATCAGGTGGAATCCCGGACGGGCGACTCTTCCCTCCGTGCCCTCGGGATCCGATGGCGGGCCGGCCATGATCTCCACGACCAGGAAGGCGCCGAACTCGGGAGCCACCGTGGCTACGACGGCCTCGACGAGTCTCTTCAGCCCCGGGGTCTGTCTGCTCGAGGCCGAGCCGACCAGATAGGAGGCCTCCGTGGTGACGAGCCGGTCGGTCCCGTCGTCACCGTCCGGTGGGCGCCGATAGACGCAGAGAAACGGCAGAGGACGGTCGATGTGAAGCCGTCCCCCTTCGGGCAGGGTCCGGCGGATTCGGAGGTCGTCGCCGAGACGCCTGGTCACCGCCTCAATGAGACGGTCGTCGATGACCTTCGACCGGGGCCTCGCCGTCATACTGCGCGCCCCGGTTGTTCGCGGAGACGCGCCTGCTCGTCCAGCGCCAACGCTCCGTCGCCTCGCGCGAGGTGCCACATCCTGCCGTCCTTCATGTGCCGATCTCCTCGGGGAACTGCGCATCATCACTCAGCGTACCACAATACGCTGTACCGAGACAGAAGGAGCCGCACATGGGCCGCCCGAACCGGAGGGCTCGGATGGTCGTTCTTGAAACGTCTCAGCTCACGTCGTCCGACTCCCCCGTCAGCTGGCGCTCGAAGAGCACGAACAGCAGCGGCAGCACGAACAGCGTCAGGATCGTCGACGTCGCGATCCCGCCGATGACCACGGTCGCCAAGGGCCTCTGGACCTCCGCGCCGACACCGGTCGACAGAGCCATCGGAAGGAACCCCGCCGCGTCGGTGATCGACGTGGCAAGGACCGGTCGCAGGCGCAACCGCCCGGCCTCCACGACCGTGGCGAGCATCCCCTTCCCGTCCGGCAGGAGCCGCCTGATCGTGCTCACGAGCACCTGGCCGTCCATCACCACGAGACCGCTCAACGCGATGAATCCGATGATCGCGCTGACACTGAACGGCAGACCGCGGAGCGACAGCGCGAGGACGCCGCCGACAGCCGCGAAGGGAATCCCGGTGAAGACGATCAGCGCGTCGCCCAGACGCCGCATGCTCAGATAGAGCAGGAAAAACACGAGCGCCAGCGTGAGCGGCACGACGATGCGGAACCGTTCCGAGGCCCGCACCAGATGCTCGAACTGACCTCCGTACTCAACCGTGTACCCCGTCGGCATGCTGATCTCGCTGTCGATTCGCTCGCGAACCTCCGCGACGAACGAACCGACGTCACGACCGCGCACGTTGCACTGAACGACTGTGCGCCGGCGTGCCCACTCCCGGTTGATGGTCGACGGACTCTCGGTCTCCTCGATCGAGGCCAGCGCGCTCAGCGGCATCACGACGCCGGACTCGGCCGGCACCAGGACGGCGGGGAGTTCTGACGTGTCGTTCCTGAATCGATCCGGCAGACGGACGACAAGCGGAAACCGCCTCTCGCCCTCCTGGATCTCGCCGACCTCGATGCCTCCCACGGCGTCGACGATCTCAAGAACACGCTCGGCCGAGAGCCCGGCTCGCGCGACCGCCTCCTGATCCACGCGGACACTGATCATCGGCTGCCCCGCCAGCTGCTCGCCCGACACGTCGGCCGCCCCATCGATCGTGACGAGAAGCCGCTGGATGTCGTTCGAGATACGGAGCAGCTCATCGAAGTCGTCGCCGTACACCTTGATGCCGAGATCGGACCGGATTCCCGCGACCAGCTCGTTCATCCGCATCTCGATGGGCTGCGTGTACGCGACGGTCTGTCCGGGAAGGTCGGACATCACCTCCTCCATCGCACGGACGAGTTCATCCTGCGTCCGTGCAGCCGTCCACTCGTTCCTGGGTGTCAGGGTGATGAACAGATCCGAGAGCTCCGTGCCCATCGGATCGGTGGCGACCTCGGCGGTGCCGATCCGACTCCAGATGTGCGCGATCTCGTCGGGGAAGGCATCGAGAAGCGCGTTCTCCATGAGCGTGTCGTACTCCACGGACTCGTCCAGAGAGATGCCGGCCAGTCGCACGACGTTCAGCACGATCGACCCCTCGCTCAGGCGCGGCACGAACTCGGAGCCTCGGGTTGCAGCGAGCAGGCCGGTCCCGACGAGGAGAACCAGCACGATGACGATCGCCGGACGCCGGTGGTGCAGCACACGGTCGAGCAACCGGGAGTAGACCCGGAGCAGCCAGCGCATGAGGGCCGTCTCGCGGAGGGAGGGCCGCTTCGGGAGGATCCAGTGCGAGAGCGAGGGCGTCAGGTAGAGCGCGATGAGGAGCGCACCGACCAGCGCGAACATCAGCGTCAGCGCCATCGGCTGGAACATCTTCCCCTCGGTGTTCTGGAGCGTGAGGATCGGCAGAAGCACGAGCGCGATGATCGCAACACCGAAGAAGACCGGTCTGGCGACCTCCTTGCTCGACTCCTCGATGACGGTCGCGCGCTCCCCGTCCGTGAGAGTCCGCCCGAGCTTCTTGGCGCGCTCGGCGAGACGGCGCATGTTGTTGTCGGCCATCACAACGGAGCCGTCCACGATGATCCCGAAGTCGATCGCGCCGAGACTCAGGAGGCTGGCGGCGATCGCGGAGCCGCGCATCCCGAGAGCGGCGAGCACCATCGACACGGGGATCGTGCACGCGATGATCAGGCCGGTTCGCACGTTCCCGAAGAGCAGGAACAGCACGGCGATAACGAGGATGGCGCCAAGGAAGAGGTTGTGCTTGACCGTCTCGATGACGAGATCGACAAGCTCGGTCCGGTTGTGAACGATCTCGATCTCGACGCCCGACGGCAGCGCAGGACGCACCTCCTCCAGCCGCTGGTGGAGCGCCTCGGTCACCTCCTTGCTGTTCTCCCCCATCAGCATGAAGGCCAACCCGAGAACGGCCTCGCCCTCTCCCGCGGCCGTCACGGCGCCGCGACGGATCTGGTGTCCTTCGCGTACCTCGGCGACCTCGCGCACCCGCACCGGGACGCCATCGACGCTCGTGATGACGACGTTCCCGATCTCCTCCGTGGTCGTGAGACGCCCGATGCCGTGCAGCAGGAGAGCATCCCCGGACGCCTCGATGGTGCCGCCGCCGACGTTCCGGTTGTTGTCCTCGAGCGCGGTGATGACGTCCTGAAGCGTGAGATGGTAGGCAACGAGCGATCTCGGCTCGACGATCACCTCGTGCTGCTTCTCGTGGCCGCCCCACGAGTTCACCTCGGCGACGCCGGGGACGCGGCGGAGTTCGGGCTTCACGATCCAGTCGTGGATGGTTCGCAATTCGGACAGGGAGCGCGAGCCGTCGGGCGACCGGACGATGTAGTGGAACACCTCACCAAGGCCTGTAGCGATCGGCCCCAGCGAAGGAGGATCTATGCCGTCGGGCAGTGTGACCGTCCCGAGGCGTTCCAGGATGAGCTGCCGGGCGTCGTAGATCGAGGTATCGTCGTCGAACGTCGCCACGACCTGCGAGAATCCCGATTTGCTCAGGGACCTGACGTTGACGAGCCCGGGAATCCCGGAGATGCCGATCTCCACAGGGAACGTGACCTGTCGTTCGATCTCCTCCGGGTTGAGTGCGCTAGCGACGGTGTTGATCTGGACCTGGACGGGCGTCGTCTCCGGGAACGCGTCCACGGGAAGCGACAGGAGCGTCCTGACCCCGAGCACCGCGGCGATCAGAAAGAGCACGGACACCAGCGCCCGGTTCCGGAACGCGCCTTCGACTGACTGTCGGAGCATGTTCGGACCCCTTCCTAGTGGGCGCAGCCGACGCCGAAGCGCGATCGCTGGAACTCAGACTTGAGCATGTAGCTCTGGTCGACGGCTACGAGATCCTCGTCCGAGAGACCCGCCGTGACGACGGCCATCCCGCCCGACTCCGACCCGGTCTGAACCCTGCGGAGCTCGTAGAGATCGCTCTCGAGCCGCACGAAGACGAAGGCGTTCCCGTCGAAGCGGTAGACCGTGTCGCGCGGCACGAGGAGAGATTCCGAGCTCTCGCCGGTGATGATGCTGGCGTCGACGTACATCCCCGCACGAAGCGATCCGTCCGGATTCGGCACCTCGGCACGCACCTCGGCCATCCGTGTCATCTCGTTGAGGAGGCTCGATATCCATGTGACCTCCCCGGCGATCTCGCGACCCAGTGTGTCGGAGTGGATCACAACCTGCTGGCCCGTGCGGAGTCGTGCGACGTCCCGCTCGGTCACGGCCAGCGTGACCCAGAGTGTGTTCAGGTCCGCGACGGTGAAGACCCGGTCGCCGACGGCGGCCAGATCGCCGACGACGGCGTCGCGCTCGATGACGGTCCCATCGAACGGAGCTGTGAGCGGAAGAACGGAGCTCACCTCCTGCCCCGAGAGCGTGCGCTCGAGTTCGCCGGCGCTCAGACCCAGATCGAGCAGCATGCGCTCGGCAGCGCGACGGCTCGCGGCGGCCGCCGTGTGCCGGGCCTCGGCATCCCGATGTGCGCTGTCCGAGGACATGTCGCTGTCATAGAGCTCTCGCTCACGCGCGTAAGCCTCAGACGCGACCGTCTCGTCGGCCACGGCCGTCAGC
>Ga0180431_10006966_pt1 | contig 13301 bp, 10 predicted proteins | sample SS_ome_11_FD_132459 | JGI IMG/M metagenome (GOLD analysis project Ga0180431, IMG submission 132459) | Hypersaline lake sediment archaeal communities from the Salton Sea, California, USA - SS_1_MS_1 metaG | ecosystem: Environmental > Aquatic > Non-marine Saline and Alkaline > Hypersaline >... | reverse complement strand
GGAGTCACTCCAGTGAGGTCAATAGCAATGGCCGAACCGGCCCCACCACTGAGGCCATCCCCTGCTACGTCACTATTGAGCTTCTCTTTGGTGACCGCAGAGTCAGCGATCCACTTGGTTTGAGTCTTAGACAATTTGAACTCCTCGGCTTTTTGCCTGGGCCGCTACCCCAGGGTATATCCCACCAGGAGACTGTGCGAGAACTAGTACGTGTAAATGACGATAACCGTATCGCCCGTATCGAAGTCCTCAGACAATCCGGTCGCAACCACGTTCTTGAAGTGGAATTGATTGCTATTCAGAATATCGAAATCAGGAGTGACTCCCGTCCCGTCCAGGGCCTGCTTATTGACCTGGATCTTACCATTATTCGGATACGCAGCCACGTTACGCGCACTAGCCGGAGTGTTGGAGAGCGTGAAGTACCCCGCGGTGGTCTCTCCAGCAGTGATAGTGTGCATCTCCTGGTAACGCTGCTCCGTACTGATACTACCAATCAGATTGGTGTAGGTGATCTTCTCGACACGCCCGTCAGTCTGGTCATAAATGGCCAGGAGGTCCGTCCCTGCAGGAGTGGTCTCCTCATTTGTCAGGCCGTTGATGTCGAGAGCCAGAGCTCCCCCAGCTTCCTGCTGGATGCCCTCACCCGCAGTATCCGAATTGAGCTTAGCCGCGGTGATACCATCATCAACCACCTCGAGCTGTCCTGACAAATTCTCATCGATGGTGGAAGTGTCCACCTTGACCGCGACACCGTTGGACGAGACATTGATGACCTTCGCGAGATTCGCGCCACCCGTGGCATCCGCCTGGACATCGAGGTCGGATCCGTTACCTCCAGTGAGGCCGTCACCTGCTACGTCCGATCCCAACTTGGCAGCAGTAACCGACGTCGCGGCAAGCTTTGCAGTGCTGATCCCAAGGTCCTTCACCTGAACCTGCTCAGACACCCCATCCACTTCCACGGTAGAGTTATCGACCGCAACCGCGATGTCGTTAGCGGTCCGGTTGATACCTCCGAGGTCTCCCGTAGTACCGTCACCAACACGGATCGTGTTGCCATCCTTGGTAAGGCCCACACCCGCATCAATCTGGCCCGTACCAGTGAACTGCTCAAACGTCAGGGCATCCGTGTCAATCACGTCGTTGGGAGGATCCGTGATACACACCCAGCCCGTATCGCCGTAGTTCGTACCCGAGTTAACCCAGATACGTGCACCCGCAGCGTGCTCACCTGTCAGGAAATTGTCGGGACGAGACCACGCCCCTGTGGTGTCCACTTCCCAGACGCCGTTCTCAGACCCGGTGCTCTGATTGGTGAGGAGGATCTTGTCCCCCGTAGCCCATGTCGAAACCCCGTCCACCGTTCCTGGGTTGCCACTAAGGGTCAGGTTCGAAGTAGAGAGCGCTTTCGCAGTACCTCGAGGGAACATCCCCTGGAGTGCGGTATCCAAGAATGCCTTGGTAACTGCGTGAGAGTCATTGACGGGGGTAGGGACACTAACTCCAGTCCCGCCAGAAAAGTCATGTGACCCCGTCCAGGTGTAGTCGTCAGTCTCATCGATGTGGGTTGCGTCAATACCGTCAGCCTTGACCGCCAACTGGCTTGAACCGTTCGCCTCAAGAGTAGCGTCATCGACTTTGACGGCAACACCATTAGCCGAAACGTTAATCGCGGTAGCAAGGTTTGCTCCGCCGGTAGTATCGGCCTGAACATCTAAGTCCGCGCCAGCACCGCCAGTCAAGCCGTCTCCCGCAACGTCCGAACCGAGTTTAGCGGCAGTCACCGCCTGCGCTGCCAAGTGGGACGTGTCAACACCGAGAGCCTTAATCTGGAGGGTATCCGTAGCCACCTCCAGAGTAGCGCCGTCTGCATTGATCTCGAGTTCACCACCCGTAGCTTGCGTTAAACCAGGACCTGCTACGTCAGCGTTGAGCTTTTCCTTGGTGACCGCATCATCCTGAATCCACTTGGTCGCAATTTTCGACATGACCGTCTACTCCTCCGTCTAGGCCGACGCTGGGTATGTTGCTCGAACAACGTCTCCAGAAGTCAAATCAGAGTCGATTCCTGTTCCTGGATTCGACCCACCGCTGAACGATCCGCCCCCTGGAGCGGTGCTACCGTTACCTATACAAATGTAGTACCCTGGAGCCGATCCTCCAACCACTTCTCTCACAGTGTAATCCGAACCGTATCGTTGTACACTACCTGTGACGACATAGAGATTGACGTCTTCTTCAGCTCGAGGGTCCTCCGCAAGCGGTCCAATAACCTTGTTCACAGTGTCCGTGTAACTGAGCTGGTCGACCTCATAGTCCCCCTCCCCGCCTGTCGGAACCGTCCAGTTTCCGTCACCGTCTAAGTACTCGTCCGGATTGCCACTCAACGCAGGCATGAACCCAGGAGACGAAGTCGAAGCTTCGAAGTGCGTGTGGTACGTCGCAAACGGAAGAGTCAAGATGATGTTTCCGTCATCGTCCTTGAGGGTAATCGTCCCCGCGGTAATCTCAGCTTGAAGATCCCCAGACCGCTGAATCTCGTCTTCAGTGTACTCCGTAGTAAGGGGGTAGTCCGTAACCGGATGCGTAAAGGTACGCGCACCAAGGTCGGCAATAGTCACCGTAGGTGCCGAGCCTGTAGTAGTCAAGTACACAGCCATGGCGTCACCCTATCATGAAGGCGGAAGCCCCCTACTTCGGTACACAGGCTTCAAAAACACTGTGACGTATGGGTAAGGGACACCCGTACCGTTGCAATACACCTGCAACTCATCCCCCGCATCGATATCCACAGGGGCACTGAAAACTTCGTATTCTTTTCGAGAACTAGAAAACGTCAGGGACGCCAGAACCGTTGCCGTTCCATTTCGACGAACCTCGGCAACCCAAGACGCATTCGTCTCACACGCGGCACTCATTCCGATAATCTGAGCATCCAGGGGTACCACGAAGCCAGATAGGTTAGCGGGAACTCCTCCCGCACCTTGCAAGTAGACATCCGTAACGGTCCCTGAATTTCTACCCATGCAAAACGCTACGATATCGTCCAGCCGTCCCGTCGGAGGAGTAGCCTTACCTCCGTGATGATACCGGAGGAGTGCGTGACTCGGGTTAGCCGCAAGGTGACTCTCGAGATCCGCCTCTTCAATCCACGCCTTACACGCAGCGCAGTAAACTGAACGTTCTAATCCTGCCATAACGTAGACTCCTACTCCACGCGCTCAACCCATCCGAGCGTAGCGGTGTCTTCTACAAAAATGGGTGCAGGACCAGTAGCCGCACTAGCCACCCACACCCCCAACTCGAGGATGTCTCCTGCGTTAAGGTACCCGTCAAACCCTATGAGAACACCCGTAGCAGGTGTAGGGGACCCGGCACTCCCCGAAGCCACGTCGATGTATGATGTAGACGCCACAACCGGAGCTAAATTGCGCCAACCTCCCATCCCGATAGTGTTGTTAAACAGCACCTGGGCGTTCCAAACATTGACACTAAACGTAACTTTATAGCGCCCACTCCGTCGAATCAGAATCTGCGACGGGGGACCGCCTCCAGCGGGGTGTTGGAAATCACCATCGGAAACTAAGGCTGGGAGACCACTAACCCACGGAACCATCCAAGCGGTACCAACAGAAACATGTCCCCCCGCAATCAGGTTATACGCCGGAGCCGGAGCACCACTATTCGCCGCCACCTGAATACGGGACGGCGCCTCATCCACCATCACCTCGGGGTAAGAGGTGACGTTGTCTACCGTAAACGGTACCGGCCCGTTCTTCTCGGATTCTAGGATAGAGCGGTAACTCACAGCGTCAAACGAAGGGCCGTAGGGTTCGGACCCTGTGACGCCATCCCACCCAAAAGCGTAACCTAGAGGGTTATCCCCTAGCCTGCAGTCTCTGAAAATGGGGCGCCCATCCGACTGCGGGTTGGCGCACCCAATATATCCATCGAGGATCGGAGCTAAAGTCGCGTCATACGTACGACTAATGGTTTCGATACGGCAATCCTGGAACCCCGACAAATACGCGTTAGCCAGAATCGAGTATATGTAACTCTTCTTCGCGGAGATGTAGATTTCATTGTATTCCCCCGGAATCAGAGGTTCTTTTTCAGAAGCTACGAACCCTCGCAACGGCGGATTGAACCCGCCTATGAAAGTGCGATCCAAGTCCAAGAACATCCTACCCGTAGCATCTGAAGTAGCCGGGCCTGCGCCGCCACTAGGCAGATTGGATACGCCAGTAGTCGAGACACCATCCAAAATCAAACGGTGCCCTCCAGACCACGCACCTCCGGCCCCTCCCGGGTTGGTATTCTGAGCTGAAATTCCGCCTACCAGAAGAAGCGACGGGATGTTCAATCCCGAAGGAGGTACCAGCTCGTAAGACCGCGCACGCGTACCGATCACGCGCCCATCGATATGTAACTCAGGGAAGTAGTCAGTAGGGACAAGTCCGCAGGCAGGCCACCACGAAGGATCCAGCAGCCACTGAATCGGCTGTTGAATAAGAGTGTCTCTCCCTGTAATCGTAACTTTCTGTCTCGGAGGCGGGATGATGGGGCCCGCACTCGCGTCTACTCCCGGGGACATGATGAACTCGTACGGAGTAGTAAACTCCGCCGGGTTCACAGTCGTCGTGATGGTCGAGCACGCATGCTGCAACGTCTGATACGGGTTGTTGCGCGTACCGTTACCTGACACGTCACTACCATTTACAGGGTCGACATGGATACGCCCGAGGCCCGTAGGCCCTGCACCAAGGGACATCGAATCGATGCGCGCTAAAACATCACTCAAAATGGGGAGAGCGTTAGGGGGGCCCAAGTTGTTAACGAAGCCACTGGCGTCAACGTCAATCCCAGTGTCCATTTCCGAGAAGTTGTACCCTCGGTTGCTGGGGGAATCTCCCGACATGTTGGTGAACGTCCCGCCACCTGCTAACGCATTCCACGTATACGAGTCAAACCAGACTGCAGGCGCCAGGGGAGCCGCGGCGTCTGTACCGTCGTGTCCCGCTTTCAAAGTGCGCAGCGTAGACTTCTGGAATCCCGGACCCTCACCAGAAACGTAGCCAGATAGAGGGTTTCCGGCCCAGTCCACGGTGTTGTCGATATTGCCGAAGGAGGAATCCTGGATACTGCAGAGGTGGATAGACCCGTACAGACTACCAAGATCACAGTTGTCTGCGTAAATCGAGATGAGGTTGGGCAGGAAGTCCACCCCCGTAATTGCTTCACGTTCCCCGAAAATACCTTCAGAAGGCCCCGAACGAATAACCGCAGAATGGTCGAAAAAGCATGTTAGAGGCCCTGTAGCAGCCGCCGGAGTCGCCGTACCACTTGCGCGATTCCAAATCCCCCCATCCGACCAATAAGTCCCCTTAGCGTGCAAGAACTTATTGGCCACCATCGGATTTCCGCCGCCCGGATTCGAATTCTGAACCTGCAAAATGCCCCGGTGCCAGAGGAAGGCCCCTCCCTCTCCCGGGTAGTCCGCCACTCCAGGAGCGTACATCACCAGAGCCGCGTAATTAGCCGATGGCGCTCCAAACGCCGCCCACCAATCGGGATCAACATCCCAGTCAATATCGCCCTGGATCGCAGCACCCCCCGGAGCTTCGATCACGTAGAGAGCTCTTTTACCTGGTAAACCTACCTTCCCAGGGTAGACACCCGGGTTCAGAACAAAGTGCCACGGGAGATAGAAGTCTAGTGTGCTAGTAGGATCCGGAACCTGATTCGCAGCGTGTTGTAACGTCTTGTAAGGATTATTGAATTCTCCCGTACCAAGGACGTCATCTCCGTTGTGCTCATCCACATAGACGTAATTTTTAGGCGTTAGAACCGAAGAACTTCCGCCAATGTTCTGCTCGACCCACCAGAGATATTCATGGATTTTCTCTTCCCAACCTCGAATCCCCGTGTTGGGAGGTTGGCTGTTATCCTGGTTGGTTTCCGAAAGAGCAGGAAACGCTTTTCCGCTGATCGGCCACTTAAGGTAGACCGCACGAACAGAGACGTCCTCGGTAGCTAGGCCTTCATCCACGGTAAGGCGCACAAGGTACCCGCCGTAATTCATGCCGAAGTTAGCGGTGGGGTTGTGGATCGCCGGATCCGAAAACGCCACTGTCACCCCAGGGGGCTGCGACAAGAACTCCCATTTGTACGTTGTGTGGTTCGGCGGAGGGAACTGTGCCGTGAACTGAACCGCAGCACCTCCTGGAATGATGTCCTGACGGGACTGATCGGGTACTCCAGGAGGAAGCGTTGCTTGGTCAATTGTGAAAATTGCTGGCATCTTTACGGCCCTTCACTAAATCGCAGGTGTCTCCGTAGCGAACTCATCACCCGGGTCACTGAATGGAGGGTCTCCTTGGGCGTTCTGGGACTCTCCCTGATCCCAAGACGGAACTGTTTCCGTACCTGAAGGTGGACCCGGAGGTTGATTTGTCTGCTCAGGGTCCAAAGCGTCGGGCATGTACGTCGTACCGCCTCCGGTGGGATCATAGTTTTCAGTCTGGGAAACCACCGGCTCGTCCTCGCTCACCCCCTCCGGACCTCCAGCTGGAGAATCCACGTACGTATTTGTAGCTGCAGCGTTATTCGCTCCACTATCATCCGTATGGTAACCTTCGGGAGCAAAATGCTTCTCATTCACCAGATCTGTCGGTAACCCTTCGGCCCCGTAAATGATGTTCACACTCTTGACCAGGAGTGAGAAGTCAAACTTGACCGACATCTCCCGACCTGCCTGCAGGGCATAGCGAAAATCCACCATCGCGCCCTGTACGATCAACGAATCGTACTTCAAGTATAGGACGAGTCCTCTACGCGCTAACTGCGTCCCTCTCGCCAAGTCCCGGAAGATGCGAAGCATGCGCATCGTCCAATCATCTTGGTAGGTGTTGTAAAGCGTCCCCGTGTAGGTAAACATCGGAGCTTGGGACCCAAAAAAGAAAGCGACATAGTTATCCGATAGAGTCTCGCAGACCTGCACCTTCTCGTTGAATTGGTGGTTCACCTGTTGGAGGATGAAATCCAAGTAGCCGACACCGCCCTTGCCCGCATCGTCTCCGGTCAGGTAGGTCGCAATCGTACGTGTATCCGGGTCGTCCAATTCAGCCAAAAACTTATCGTACGAGCCTGGGGGGATGCGGATAAACATCCGCGCCATCGTGTCAGTGTAGTCCCCTTTACGCGCTGTATGTCTCGACCACTTTTCAGTGAACGTAGGGAACGACGAAAACGTACCGATGGACATCGGATCACGTCCCTCACGACGGTTAACCAAAACGGCATCCTGCCAGACAGGGAGTAGAACCGAACGATCAAGCGGGACGATGGCTGTGGGCTTTCCCATCTACTGCCTCACGGGGAGCTGCTTATCAGCAACATAGTTACGGAACGGTACAACACCAGTCTCGTTAACAACCATGTAAGCTCTCTGTACCAGGTTAGGCACCGTGAGCTTTGCTTCGTGACCGTTCCGCAAATTCGCCACGATATTGTAGTTGGCCAAACGGAGCATATTCTCAGGCTTGGGCAACATGTACTGAATGCGGCGATTGATCACGGGGTTTGGCATGGCCTCTAGTCTCCTTCGGTCATCCTCTTGAACATATCACTCTCCATGGCTTTTTGCAGCCTCTCAGCACCATCAGCAAACTTCTCGACCGCGGGCCGGAAATCCTTGAAAGCCTGAGCCATCTCTCCCTGCACGCCCGCCAAGGCCTCGTCAGACTTCTCGAGATCCTCAGCCTCTTTACCTTCGGCCTTGAGGGTCTCCTCTTCCTTCTTCTTTCGCGCTTCACCTAGAGAAGCTAGACTGTCCATAACCTCGGACTCGAGCTGTGCTCTCTTCTCTGGATCGGTCTCCTTCTGGAACTGTGCCATCTTTCGAGCCAAGCCCTTGTGCCCAGAACGTGCAAGCTGTCGAAGGTCTCGCTTGGACATCCGCTTAGCAACTTCACCCCCCGTAACTTCCCCAGTGGACAGGAGCTCTCCGAGACGGTCAGCACCCTCCCCGCCAATAGCTTCGCGGATGGTCTGGAGTCCCCCACCACCAACAACATCGGCATACTGCTGCGACTTGATCGATTCCGCTGAGAGGGTCGTCAGCATACGCATGGACTTGCTAACGTCTCCTGTCTCTCCACCAGCGGCGATACCGCGGAGGCGTTCTTTGGCTTCATCAGAGACCCCCGACAGAGAGATCTCCGCCTCTTCAACCTTCTTGTTGAACTCTTTCCTAAGCTGCGCTTCCGACTTTCCTGAACCCTTATTGATGCGCATAAACTCTGCAAGCGCAGCTTTACGCGCAGCAGCGGCCCCCTTCGTGCCTTGACTGGCAGCAACCGTCTTGGCCAACATCGCCGAAGGCCCCTCAGAAAGCATTTCCCGAACACCGCCTTCACCCTCTACGAGACCGATGTTAGCCGTAAAATCCAATTGGTTTTCGAGAGCAGTGAGGGTTGCTTTCTTACCCTCCATAATTTCTTCTTGGGCGTCACGCTCTGCAGTCTTAGTAAGAAGGCCCGCTTCAGTCTCAGCAGCATCAAATTGAGCTTCATACTCAGGTCCCGCAATGTTCTTAGCTTTGCTAAACACTGCTCCCTGGAATTTCTCGTAGTCCCCCGATGCCTTCATCCGCTTAATAGTAGCTTCCACTTCCGAAGCCGGGAGCCCTTCCTCCGCTAAACTAGTACGGATAACTTTATCCAGCTCATCAGGGTTAATCGTCCCGTCATCCAAAAAGATGCTGGCAAGACCCCCCTGTTGTCTATTCTTGACGAGGTTCGCAACTTTCCCTGCAGCTCTACTCGCGGCAGCTCCTGAATCAACGCGATTCTTGCTCGCCTTATCAAGCGCCTCGTACGCCGACGTCCGTCCCGCTACAGTTGCGCCTTTACCAGAGGCGTATGTCGCTGCCCGAGAGAACGCCCGAGCTTTGTTGACCTGCGCATTAACCAACAACCGTGCAGTGCGCTCCTCACCCAACATCAAAGACGCTCCAGAACCCATCGCGGATTCGAGACCAGCCCGAGGAACGTTTTCTAAACCTAAAACGTTGGTCAGAATCGCAGCTCCAGGCATCATAACAGACCCTGCAGCCAGCCCAGCCGATGCCGCTTCAGACGTGTCAAAAGCTCCTGAGTAGTCCAAAGCTCGAGACACTAAGCGATCACTCGGTCCCCCTGTCACCGTTCTACGTGGACCTTGTAACCCGGCAGCGGAGAGCACCCCACGGTCAACTCCCCGAGCCTGACGGCGCTCACGGGAGGACGCTACGAGACGCTCGTCCATCCGAGTGATCACACGACCCTCGGCCTCAGCGTCAACGTCCTCTAAGGCGTCCCCAATGGCTCCAAACGTGCGCCCCACATTCTCGAATCCAGCACCGTAAGCCCTCCCGATCATCCCGAAACCTTTAGACATCTTATCGAATCCAAGACCCCGGGAGAGGTCTCTACCGATACGCGTCATCGAACCTGGAACACGCTCCTCTGCCTGCTGGCGCTGTCGTCGAGCTAGGCGCTGCTGCTGTTCGTTTATGCGATTCCGCTGTGCTTGCCAGAACTGGGGGTTCTGGGCTTCTACCTTCATCTGTTCAGCTACTTCGTTACCAAAGAGCATCCGAGAACCAGCGCCAAACGCCCCTGCTCCTTGAAGTCTCAACTGCCTGCCCGTCTGCAACGACATCTGAAAACGCATCGCAGTCAGCTGCTCGGGCGTCATGTTCTCCGCAGCTTCAGTCTGTAAGCGACGCTGCTGTAAGGGGAAGAGGGCCAAAGCCCCTACGCCGCCCTGCTGGACAGCGTTACCCATGTTCGACACAGCTTGGCGCACCATCCCCGCACCGCCCCCCGCGCCCATACCTCCGAGTGCTCCCTGATTCAGCCCGAAACCTCCAGCCCCGTACTGTCCAGCCGCAGCTCCAAAAAGGGGCATCGACAACATGGCAGCCTGAGCTTGCATATTCCGCTGTGCCACACCCTGGACGCCTCCAAGAAGTGCGAGCTCACGCGGCTGGAACGTCCCCGTAGCTACAGCCTGGCGTGCAGCGGCAGCGGAATGCATACCGTAAGTCATTCCCGAACCACCTGACAATCCCGCCTGCTGGAACGTAGCAGCCCCTGCCATACCCATCTGCTTGATACCTGCAATAGAAGCGCCTGCAGCACGAGAGTAGCGGTTCATGGACTGTGCCGCTTCCTCCATGTCATCCAGTGACATGCCGAGCTGCTTCATCTGTCCCAGCTCGCGGAGCACGTTCACCATGTCCGGATCCTGAGTGAGTTGCATGTATTTACGAAGAGTGCGGCTCACATTCTTGATGTTCTTTCGGACTCCCTCGATGTCCTGCGACTCGTCCAGGAGGCCTGAACGTCCGGACTCCTGAGTGATCTTCATTAGATCACTACGGTTGAACATGTCCCCAGTATCCCGCTTGAAAGACCTGTCCTTCGACAAGTCCTGTATCTCTTCCGCTAAGCGGATAGAGGCGTCGCGGTTGAATCCACGACCAGTGGAGTGCGTGTCTTGACCTGACACCACCCAGTCCTGTGACATGCGCCTAAGCGCTGAGCCCATCTGACGACGCTCTATCATCGGCTGAAATGGACGCATGGCCAGATTGCCAAGACCTTGCGCAACACCACTCGTTTGACCTAGAATTCCGCCAGCAATGGCACCCAGTGGGCCTCCGATAGCTCCTCCTAGCGCCGCTGCACCCCCGACCCCTATGCCTTGACCAATAACTCGAGGTGCTTGTACCGCACGGGAAAAGAACTGGTCCTTCTCCATGTCTTGCATCCGCGCAGCACGGTCCTCCGGAAGCTGAAACATCGGAGAGGTAGGCATCGGAGTAAACGGGGTACGGATAGGAGGAGTCATCGGTTGGGGTGGAAGAGGCGCAAACATCGGACCTTGTGGTCGAGTACGGTAAACTCCTGTGGACGGAGGAGTCATCATTACGGGGGACGGGAGCATTCCCGGAGCGTACCCCTGACCTCCGGACATGGCTTGAGCGATATACGGATTGAATGACTGTTGGGACTGAATAGATTCGAACCGCTGCCGAAATTGCGCACCAAAAACGGAAGCTCCACCGCCTCCCCCACCTCCCCAATTACTCGGAGGCATCCCAGCAGACATCGCGGATACACGCTGCTGCGCTGACTGACTGACGAGCATTCGAGCTGCATCACCTGGAGAAGGGGGCTGCGCCATCGGCGTAACGCCCAGGTGAGCCTGCATCGCGTTGTAACCGCTGTATGGGTCATTCGGATCCGGCATTTAGTGCTTCCTCGAACTCGTCATCAGTGACCGTCATCTTCTCGAGTCTAGTCATTCGGCGAGTCATCTCTTGCGCCTCACGCATACGCCGCATCGCACGCCTCTGACGTGCCGTCTCGTACCCCAAATTATACCGGTCCTGGCTCACTTCCTCCCGGTACTCTTCGATGATCTCGTCAACGACATCAACGTCCACTCCTCGACCTATCGTACACGCCTGAACAATCAACCTTGCAAACGCAATCTTCTCGTTTCGCTCTCGGACCATCAGGGCCGTCACTACGCGCTCCTGAAACGACCCGGGCGGCGGAAGCGGATGGCCCTTGTAGAAGGCCCACGCGCGGAGCTTACCCGCCGCCGTACTTAAAAATCCTCGGGGGCACCTTCCGCAAACACGGCCTGGAGTTTAACGTCCATGTTGTAAACCGCAGTACTCAACTTCCCCACCATAATAGAAGGGAGGGTCTGAAGAAAATTCAGACGCTTGTCGAACGCCTCCTCAATTTCTTCACGAGGGGCATCTGCCCGATCTTCGGGATGCTCAAACTTGTGCTCCCCAAATTGGACCAGAGAAGCAGCAGCATTGTAGCGCAGCACAATCTCATCCATGCTCGTCGCATAGGTAGGGTTCTCTGCCTCCAAATACTGCTGTGTCCGCAAAGTGTCCCGGTAGTTACGTGAACGAATCACAATCGGCTTACCTCGGAGTTCTCGAGTCTCTGTGTAATGGCCGTGTGCCAAGACTTCGTCCATGATGGCTCGCGCCTTGTTGATGTCGAGCCCTACCTCTTTCAGACCTTCCAGGAACTCCTTTTCTACGTCCTCAGGCGTCTGCGGTTTAAACCCTACCTCTTCTTCCCCTGGCTCTTCCGAGCTAGAGGCCTCCGTCTCCGGTTCCTCCTCGGAGTCTTTACGTCGTAAAGCTACCCGAGGGGCATTCGTCGGCGGTCCGGAAAACTGACCGATCATAGGGGCGGCGCGGTCACTCTTTTCGTCTGTCATGGAGTCCTCCTATATACGTTGACGATTTCGACTATACCGAAAAGCGTGGTATAAGGAAAGAAGTTCCCCCCTCCAAAGGAAGGCCGCCAATGCGCTTTAGAGACAAAGTCCGTACGTGTGAGCTGTGCCCTGACCTCGCCTCTTCTCGACAGAATGTCGTTATCGGTGTCGGACCGGTTCCATGCCCCCTCGTCTTTTTGGGTGAAGCACCAGGGAAGAAGGAAGACGAGAAAGGGACCCCCTTTATCGGGGCTTCCGGAACGCACCTGCGTAACGTACTGAAACTGCTAGGACTAGACGCAAAACAGTACCACATCCTGAACATGCTGAAGTGCCGTCCTCCGGATAACAGGGACCCCCTACCCGAGGAGATGGAAAACTGCCGTCCCTACCTCCTCCACCAAATCAGATCCCTACGTCCCAAGGTCATTGTTCCTCTAGGACGGTACGCGCTGTCCTTCGCACTCGATACGAAACCATCAGGGATTACCGTGTCGCAACATGTGGGACGCGTCATCACTAGAAAAGACTTTCCAGACATACGATTCATCGGAACCTACCACCCCGCATTTGTACTCCGGAAACGTCACACAGATGTTGAAAAAGCATTCCGTAGACATCTGAAGAAAGCTAAGAGGTACGCCTATGAAGTGTAAAGGCTGTGGGTACGTCATCGCTTACGACCCAGAACGAGAAGGTAAAGACGAAACCTGCGTCATTTGCGGGGAACGCTATCGGGATGATCCCGACGACATCCTTCTACACGGCAAGTACGGAATCGCTCGTGAAGTACGCCCGACACAGGCGGATATGGCGCGAGAAATTGACGATCTCATTTACCGTGATGCCCGTGGGACCCTCTACGCTGAAGGGGGTACGGGCATTGGCAAGTCATTCGCTTACCTGATCCCCGCCATCCTCGCCGGAAAACGTGTAGTCGTATCCACCGCAAAGAAAAGTTTGCAACACCAACTCGTGGAGAAAGACCTTCCACTCCT
>Ga0180431_10006965_pt1 | contig 13302 bp, 9 predicted proteins | sample SS_ome_11_FD_132459 | JGI IMG/M metagenome (GOLD analysis project Ga0180431, IMG submission 132459) | Hypersaline lake sediment archaeal communities from the Salton Sea, California, USA - SS_1_MS_1 metaG | ecosystem: Environmental > Aquatic > Non-marine Saline and Alkaline > Hypersaline >... | reverse complement strand
ATGGCCGAGGCGAACAAGGCTTTCGCCCACTTCGCCTGGTAAAACCGATCAATCGAAGTTCGCCGCGCCGGTGCCCCCCTGCTGGTGCGGCGTTCTTCTGCGCTGATGAAGAAACCCAAACGTGCAAAAGGCAAGAACTTGTTCCAATGACCACCGATCTGACCAACCTCCGCAACATCGGCATTATTGCCCATATCGACGCCGGCAAGACCACCGTCACCGAGCGGATGTTGTTCTATTGCGGATACAGCCATCGAGTCGGCCAGGTAGACAAGGGGACCACGCACACCGATTCCGATCCCGAGGAACAGCAACGCGGCATCACCATCCTTTCCGCCTGCGTGTCGTTCCCTTGGAAGGACGTCACGATCAACCTGATCGATACGCCCGGCCACGTCGATTTCACCGCCGAGGTGGAACGTAGCCTGCGGGTGCTCGACGGGGGCGTGGTGGTGTTTAGCGCCCGGGAAGGAGTCGAGGCACAGAGCGAAACCGTTTGGCGCCAGGCCGATAAGTACCACGTGCCGCGGCTGGCGATGATCAACAAGATGGACCGCGAGGGGGCCGACTTCTTCGAAACGCTCGACGAGATCCGCGCCCGGCTCGACTGCCAGCCGATTCCGCTGATGCTGCCGGTCGGCGCCGGACCGCCGCATATCCATGACGCCTTCCGCGGGCTGATCGACCTGATCGGCATGAAGATGCTCACCTTCGCGGCGGAAGGTGAAGGCGCCGAAATCTCGGTCGACGACATCCCCGAGGAAATGCAAGACGAGGCTGAACTGTGGCGTTCGCAAATGCTCGATCAGATCTCGCTGTACGACGACGAATTGACCGAGCTGCTTCTATCCGAACGTCCGGTGCCGGAGGAGTTGATCCACAAAGTGCTTCGCCGCGCCACGCTGCACAACGAGATCGTGCCGGTGCTCTGCGGCTCTGCGTTGGACGGCATCGGCATCCAGCCGCTGCTGGACGCCGTGGCCGCTTACCTACCCAGCCCGCTCGACGTGCCGCCAGTCGAGGGTGTCGATCCCGGCAGTAAACAGAAGGACGCCAAGGCAAAGCGGAAGCCCGACGTCAAGGAGCCTTTCTGCGGGCTGGTCTTCAAGATCCAGGCCGACCGGCACGGCGACCTGCACTACGTTCGCGTTTACTCGGGCGAGTTGAAGGCCAACAGCCGCGTCTACAATCCCGGCAAGGACAAGAAGGAAAACATACCGCAGCTTTGGCGCATTCAGTGCGATCGCCGCAAACAGGTCGACAAGGTAACGGCCGGGGACATCATCGGTGTCATCGGCCTGCGCCATTCGATTACCGGCGATACTCTCTGCGACACCAAGAAACCGATCCTGCTGGAATCGATCACCTTTCCCGAAACCGTCATCTCGATGGCCATCGAACCGGAAACTTCAACCCAGCGAAAGAAACTGGCCGACGTGCTCGATATGCTCCGCCGCCAGGATCCAACCTTCCGCGCCAAGGAAGACGAGCAGACCGGACAAACGATCATCAGCGGCATGGGCGAACTGCACCTCGAGGTTATCAAGCATCGGCTGCTGCGCGATTTCAACCTCGACGTTAAGGTCCACAATCCGCGGGTGAGCTATCGCGAAACTGCCGAGAAGGCCGCCGAAGTGGTGGGCGAATGTCATCGCACAATGGCAGGGCAGCAACTCTCGGCAAGGCTCGGCGTCCGGCTGGAACCATTCCAGGGCGGGGCCGTGCCGGTGGTCGTAACGGCCGACTGCGGCGACGCCCTGCCCGCCGAATTGCTCACCGCCGCCATGGAAGTCCTCAGCGAGCAAGGCCAAGGTGGCGGCCTGTTGGGCTTCCCGCTGATGCACGTGAAGATCACCGTAACCGGCGGCGAGGTCCACGATACCGAGTCGAACGTGCTGGCCTTTCGCATGGCCGCCGGCGACGCCTTTAACAAGGCCCTGCGAGAGGCGGGAATCGTACTGCTCGAACCGATCATGCACCTTGAGGTCACCACGCCGGAAGAGAACCTCGGCGAGATCGTCAGCGACTTGCAGCAACGCCGCGCAAGCATCACCCGCACCCACATCCGCGGCAAGAACACCGTGATCGACGCGGCGGCCCCGTTGGCCAATCTGTTCGGATACTCGACCGCCATGCGCGGGCTGACCCAAGGCCGGGCAACCTGCACCATGGAACCGTTCTCCTACGGCCCCGCTCCGCCGGAAGTGCTGGAGGGCTTTTTGTAGGGTGCGTGGAGCGTACCAGCTATGCTGATACCGTACACATTGTGCATACAGAATCCACGACCATTGAAAGGGAACAGAATGAAACCCCTTCACATCGCATTGACGGCCTTTGGCTCCGTGTTGCTTTTCGCTGCAATTTCCACGGCCGAAGATCTACCCGACGGCTGGGTTTCGCTGTTCGATGGCAAGACGCTCGACGGCTGGAAGCAACTCGCCGGCACGGCGCCCTTTGTGGTCGACGAGGGCACGATCCTCGGCACGACCAAGAAGGGAAGCCCCAATTCGTTCCTCTGTACCGAGCAGCTTTACGACGACTTCGAATTGGAGTTCGAGGTGAAGCTCGACCCGCGGCTGAACTCGGGCGTGCAGATCCGCAGCCAAAGCAGCCCGGATTATATGCAGGGCCGCGTCTTCGGCTATCAAGTGGAGATCGCTACCAACGGCAACGCGGGCTTCATCTACGACGAGGGCCGGCGCGGATGGCTCAGCGACGTAAGCGACAATCAGGACCGGGTGAGGGACTTCCATCGCAACGACTGGAACAAGTTCCGCGTGGTCTGCAAGGGCCCCTCGATCAAGGTCTGGCTCAACGGCGTGCCGTGCGCCGATCTGGCCGACAACAAGACGCCCAAGGGGTTCATCGCCTTGCAGATCCACAGTTTCCGCGGCGCCTCGCCGGCCTGGGTCCGCTGGCGGAACATCCGCCTTCGCCAGCCCAGCGACATTCGTTTCCGCTAGGGAATGACTCAAGAATAGCTTCGGCATTTAGTCGCCTTTCGCGCCGCGAAAGGCGACTTTATTATTGCGTCATCCCTAGAGGTGCCCATAGTCGTTGTTCGTTCCGCGAACAACGACTATCACCGCCTTTGACTTGGGGGCTCATACCTGGTAATGTTAGGGGTGATTGGGTCAGTCTCAACAAAACCACGCCGATGGAGAACCGTCTAATGATGCACAATGCTGGTACGTCTACTTTCTTTTTTCTTGCCGCCGCCGGTCTGCTGACGGCCCCGCTTTCGTCGCTTGCCGAGGACTGCCCGCAATGGGGCCAGCGCGATACACGCAACATGATCTCGCCGGAGAAAGGTCTTCCCGCTACGTTCGAGCCGGGCAGCCGAAACAGCAACGGCGGGATCGATCTGCCCGAAGACAGCGGCGTGCGATGGGTTGCCAAACTCGGAGGGCAGTCGTATGGATCGCCCGTGGTGGCCGGCGGAAAGGTCTTCGTGGGAACCAACAACAGCCTGCCACGCGACCAGCGGCTGCAGGGCGACCGCGGCGTGCTGGTCTGTTTCGACGAGAAGACCGGCGAGTTCCTCTGGCAACTCGTCGTCCCGAAGCTGACGTCGGTCAAGTGGGCCGACTGGCAATACATCGGGCTGACCTCCCCGCCGACGGTCGAAGGAAATCGAGCATACCTGGTCACCAACCGCAATGAGGTGATCTGCATTGATGTCGACGGCATGGCAAACGGAAACGACGGGCCGTTTACCGATGAAGGCAAGCTCATGGCCGTCGAGGAACAGAAGCCGCTGGAGCCGGGCAAGAACGACGCCGACGTAATCTGGCTCTACGACACAATCGCCGAAACCAAGGCCGAGCCGCACAACGGGTCCAATTGCTCGATCCTCTTACGCGGCGACTTGCTCTACGTCTGCACGCACAACGGGGTCGAGTGGACGCACAATCGAGTGGTGCACCCAGAAGCGCCCAGCGTGATCGTACTCAATAAGAAAACCGGCAAGCTGGTCGCCCGGGACGATTTCGGCATCGGGCCGGACATCACCCACGGCCAGTGGAGTTCGATCGCCACCGGAGAAGTCGACGGTAAGGAGTTGGGGTTCTTCGGCGCCGGCGACGGGTATCTCTACGCGTTCGAAATGCTCGATCCCGAGCGGATCGCCGACGAGACAATGAAGCTGAAGAACGTCTGGAAATTCCACGGCCACCCCTTGTCCCAGACCCAGGCCACCGTGCCGCCGGACCATCAACACGACAGCACCTCGTACCAGGTAACGGCGATGCCGGTGTTCTACAAGAATCGTGTGTACGTGCCGTTTACGCAGGAACCGTTCCACCGGATGAAGGAGGCCTGGCTGGTGTGTCTCGACGCGAGCGGGTCGGGCGATACCACGCGCAACGGCGGAGTCGTCTGGTCGTACAAAGAGATCGGCTCGACCGTCTCGACGGTGGCAATCGCCGACGGGCTGCTCTACGCGGCCGACTTTCACGAAGGGCGCTTGCACTGCCTCGACGCCGACACCGGCAAGCCCCACTGGGTCCACGAGGCGGGCGGGCCGATCTGGGGTTCGCCCCTGGTCGCCGACGGCAAGGTCTACCTCGGCACCGGGCGGAACACGTTTTGGGTGCTCGAGGCCGGCAAGGAGTTGCAGGTAAAAAGCCGTATCCGCATGCGCGACGGCGTTTTCACCACGCCGGTGGCCGCCAACGGCGTGTTATTTGTGGCAACCAACAAGCATCTTTACGCAGTGGGGAAATGAATGTCGCCCACACCTCCGCAACTCAGCCCTGAAGAAGCCGTTCGCCGCGTTGCCCAGGCACGCGAGGCCCTCTTGGGCGAGGTCCATAAGGTGATCATCGGCCAGGAGGAGATGATCGAGCAGATGCTCATCTGCATGTTCGCTCGGGGTAATTGCCTGATGATCGGCGTGCCGGGGTTGGCCAAGACGCTGACCATCTCGACGATCGCCCGCGCGCTGGCGATGAAGTTCAGCCGCATCCAGTTCACCCCCGACCTGATGCCCAGCGATATCACCGGCACCGAGATCATCGACGTCGATCAGGCCTCGGGGCAACGGACGTTTCGCTTCGTGCGAGGGCCGATCTTCGCCAACATCGTGCTGGCCGACGAGATCAACCGCACCCCGCCAAAGACCCAGGCCGCGCTGCTTCAGGCCATGCAGGAAAACGAGGTGACCGCGGCCGGCAACACCTATCCGCTCGAACAGCCGTTCTTCGTGATGGCCACCCAGAACCCCATCGAGCAGGAAGGCACCTACCCGTTGCCCGAGGCCCAGTTGGACCGCTTTATGCTCTCGATCAACATCAGCTATCCAACCCGGGCCGAAGAACGCGAGATCGTCAAGGCCACCACGCAAACGGGCAGCCGCGACGTCAAGCCCGTGTTGCAGGGGCAAGACATCCTCTGGATCCAGCAACTCGTGCGCCAAGTGCCGACCAGCCAGCACATGATCGATTACGCGGTGGACCTCTCCCGGGCAACACGGCCAAAGGAACCGCCCAGTCCGGAGTTCGTCAAGAACTGGCTCGCCTGGGGCGCCGGGCCACGGGCGGCGCAGAACATCATTCTTACGGCCAAAGCCCGGGTGATACTGCACGGCCGTTACGCCGTGACGGCCGACGACGTCCGCGCGGTGACCCCGCCCGTGCTGCGGCACCGCATCTTCACCAACTTCAACGCCGACGCGGAAGGGATCGACGTCGAGCAGATAATCGAGCGGATCATCGCCACGGTTCCGGAGCCCAGCTACGGCGAACGCGTACCGGTGCAACCGCCGGTCGCCCCGCCGGCACCGCCGAGAGGATCACCGCCATCGCGCGGTGCGCCGTCGCGGAAAGGTCCGCCACCGCCTCCGGTAGTGGAATAGACCAATTCCTATATTGGGAATTCATCACCAATACTCTCGGAGCATACGATGACAAGGAAGTATCTGGCCTTTGACATCGAAATCGCAAAAGGTTTTCCCGAGGGCGCCGACTGGCACAAGTACCGCCCATTGGGAATCACTTGTGCGGCCACGTTGGCGGCGGATGCCGAAGAAGCGACGCTTTGGCACGGTGTGGCGAGTGACGGCCGGCCAGCGGATCGGATGAATCCGCAGGACGTCGGCAAGCTCGTCGAACACTTGCAGTCGATGACGGCCGCCGGGCACACAATTCTGACGTGGAACGGTCTGCAGTTCGATTTCCCGATCCTGGCGGAAGAATCGGGCATGGATCAGCAGTGCCGCGGCCTTGCCCGGGAACACGTAGACATGATGTTCCACGTCTTCTGCAAACAGGGGTTTCCCGTTGGTCTGGATTCCGCCGCCAAAGCAATGCGGCTGCCGGGCAAACCCGCCGAGATGAGCGGGGTGTTGGCGCCGAAGCTCTGGGCGGAAGGAAAACACCAGGAGGTGCTCGACTACTGCGCCCAGGACGTTCGCACTACGCTCGATCTGGCACTGTGTTGCCAGAAGCAACAGACCTTCCGCTGGATTACACGACGCGGCACGACCAAGCGAATGCCATTGCCCGACGGATGGCTCGACGTCGCGGCGGCCATGAAGCTGCCGGAGCCTGATACTTCCTGGATGACCAACCCGTTGTCGCGGCACAAGTTCACCAAGTGGTTGCGGGCGCAAACGCCACCGAGTCAGCGATAACCGGATGAACGGCCGATGCAAACGCTGATGCTACTGACGGTTCTTGCCTCCTTCGTGGCGGCGATCTACGCGGGCCGGTGGATCTTGTCGCCGGTGGATCGGGCGGCAAGACATCTCGAACTGCCCATGCAGTTCGTGATCAGCGACTTGCTGGCACTGTTCTTTCTGTTTCACCTCATGACCGGGCTGATCCACTGGATTGTGCCCGAGGAGCCGCCGGGATTGCGATGGGCCCTCGATGTGTACGCTTGGGTCGCCTGCGGGTTGATGTGGGGAAAGAGCGTTCAAGCGTTGTCGCGCGGCGGGATCACACGAGTCGCGCATCGCGTGATCTTCCTGGCGTTTGTGTTGCCGGTGGCCTATTTCGGCTCGCTGACGTTACCCCTGCTGCTGGGTCTCATCGTGCTCCCGCTGTGTGGTCTGTCGGGGCCCACCGGCGAAAACGCCACCGTGCTGCTGATGACGCTTCTCGGGCTGTCGGCGGCGATGTTTGCATGTGGCGTCTTCACCCGGCGGATGGTCGCCGCTTCCGAATTCGCCGTCGAAACGACCGGCGGGCCCCGGTCGAATGTATCGCCGAACGATTGACACGACCGGCGTGGTTGCGTTACGTTATTTTATTCCATACGCGAATCGATCGTTCGAGGTGCTCTCGGGCGTCGCCGCGGATACCGTAGCACATCAGGCCAACGGGGCCGCGATAGCCGATCTCGCGGAGTAGTTCGAGCAGTTCGCGGTTGTCGAAATCACCCCCATCGAGCGGCTGAATCAGGCCGTTGGTCCAGGTCTTCGAGCCGAGTTGCGCCCCGTTGATCGTCACGGCGAAGATCTTGGCCGCGTTCTCCCGCAGCAGCGGGCGGTAGTCCTTCTCGCCATCGACCTTCAGCCAGTGACACAGGTTGAAGTTGGCCCCGACGCGCGGATGGTTGGTCTTGGTGACCACTTCCAGCGCGTGAACGAGGCTTGCGGTCCAGTCGCCCGTGTGGTGGTAGATCGAGATACGCACGTCCGCCTCGGCGGCCACGTCGCCAAGTTGGCGGAGGACGGCCACGGCCGCCTCCTCGCCACGCGGATCGGCGGGCGGGAAACCTTGCAGGAGCACGCAAATCGTCACCGGCCGCCCCTCCAGCTTCCGGATCGCTTCGGAAACGCAAGGATCGAGGCCCTTGGCGCCTTGCTTCAGGTTGATCCTCGTGTAGAGGTGATAGACGGCAAGCCCCGCCTCGTCGAGCGTGCGAAGATTCTTGTCGAGACTATCGTCGAGCCAGAGCGGATAGCCGACCCCGTCGAAACCGAGCCCGGCGAGCATCTCGGCCTGCTCGGGAATCGAACGTTTTTTCGCGTCGTGGATCTCCATGCAGAGGCCGTAGAGCTTCGGGGTCCATGCCGTGGCGTCGTCCTCGGCCCGCGCGGCCGGACCGACGTCACCGTTCAACAGCATCGCCACCAGGCAGAACACCCATGTTTGTCGATTCATCGCATGTCTCCATCAAAAGAGATTTGTAAACCCCGGCTTGGGCAACGGATAGTTGCCCGTTGCGTCGGGTCGTGTCGGTGCTTCCATCTCGAGTGTAACGTCGGCCGGCTTGGGCTCGAACTCGAAGTCGGCGGCCATCATCTGCTCCCATTTGACCGGCTTGCCCGTGTAACAGGCGATCTGGCCCATGATGGCCACGTATGTGCTGTCGATCATCGTGTCGGCATGGTTGACCGGTTTGCCCTGGCGGATCGAGCCGATGAGGATCTTCTGCTCCTCGGCGTGCGGGTCGTTGCGAGGGCCTTCGTATCGCCAGTTGGTTTCGCCCTCGATTCGGCAGGCGGTCCAGTGACACACGCCCTTGGTGCCCATGATGATGTCGTCCCATTTGGCGTAACAGCCGAGTTGGGTGCGACACATGGCGTAGATTCGCGGCCCGCTGGCCAGTTCGTAAACGACCGTATCGTGGTCGTACATATCGCCGTACACTTCGCCGAACGAGGCGGACCGCCCGCCGAGGCCGAAGCACCAGGTGGGATTCTCCTCGCGGAGCACCCATCGCATCCGGTCGAGATTGTGGATCAGCGATTGCGTCACGTCGTCGCCGGAAAGCCAGCGGAAGTGATACCAGTTGGAAAACTGGTACTCGATCTCGCTCAGGCTCGGATCGCGAGCGACGGTGCGATACGGGGCGCGGAGGAACATCGACTGGACGGCCACGATGTCGCCGATCGCTCCGTCGTGGATTCGCCTGGTCTGCTCCTGGTAGGGCAGCGAGTAGCGGCTTTCATGGCCGGAGACGATCGAGACGTTCTTCTGCTTGGCGGCCTCGCAGGCCCGCTCGAGCCGATGACAGCCGGCCGGGTCAATCGCGTGCGGCTTTTCGATGAAGACGTGCTTGCCGGCCGCGATCGCCTTTTCGGCGTAGTAGGAATGGTACATCGAGGCGCAAGCGATCAGGACCGCGTCGCTGGCCTCGATCACCGCCTGGTAACCTTCCAGGCCGTGGGTGCAAGTATCGTCGGTGGCAACGAACTGGTCGGGAAAGTGCTTCTTGAAGTAGTCTCGCTTGGCCTCCATCCGGTTCTTGAATACGTCGACCATTCCGGCGAGTTTGACGTCCTTGCCTTCGCGCAGCGCCGCCGCGGCTGCCCCGCTGCAACGTCCGCCGCAGCCGATCATGCCGATTCGGATCTCCTCCGGCCCGGCGGCATGGACCGAGCGAGCCAGTGAAAGTCCGCCAACGGCCGCCGCCGAACGTTTTATGAAGTCTCGCCGCGACGTCGCATGGGTTGTTCTTGTTTCCGGCATGGGTTTCTCTCTTTCGTGGAACTCGTATGTGTACGATGGGCCTCCGAGCCCGTCGAAAAGTCATAAATGCTCTGGATACGACGGGCTCGGAGGCCCATCGTACAAGCTGTTTCCAAATGATTCACGACCTCTGAGTCCTCCTCCTTCGGTTGCGGCCGTGCCGCGCTGGGGAGGTCGAGATATGCCTTGTCGGCGTTCCACAGACGTTGAAGCACATCGGGCCGCGGCGGATCATCCAGGCCGCGCCACTGCTTGGCTTCGGGGTTGTCCGCCGGCAGTCGCGCCAGCGCATCTGCGTACTTGTGGAAACGTCTGGCAAACGCCTTGCCGATCAGCGGACGTGTGTGAATCATGTTCGTCCGGTTGAGCCGCCCGCCGAACATCGTCTCTTCCCTGATGGCTTCGAGGACCGCCTCCAGGTCGTTCGTCCCGGCGGCATCCTCCAGCCGCCGGCGGAGCACGAGATAGTGCAGGTACATCCGCAGGTGATCGACGGTGGCCCGGCAGTCGGGCCGATCGGCCGTCAGCCGCACCGCCTCGTCGAGGTTTGCGAAGCAGGCGCACAGCGTGTCGCGATCCAGCTTCGGTGGTTCGTAATCCGCCACGTCGTCCGTCGGCGTTGCCGCCTCCTCACCAAGCACCCGCGTAACCGGCCCATACCATCGTGCGTAGTATTGCTGCATCGGCTCGGCGGCGGGACCGAACGCCTTCTCATAGAAGTCGCGGATCAGACCCGGCACATCGGCATCGACGTCCCACATCAGATTCGCCGCGATGTAGTAACCCAACCCGCGCGGCCCCCAGTTGTTCGACGCCTCGGCGTTGATCGCCTCAACCGCGTTGCGCTCGAAGAAGCGCAGCGTCTGCCGCAGACGATCGGGGCGTACCTGCTGCGGGTCGGGCCGGTCCCAGTCCCATTGGTACACGCTGTAGTATTCGCGCACGCCCAGCGAATCGGTCGCGAGGCTGAACGCATCAAGCTGCTGTTGAAGCGTCAACGAAGTGCGGCGGTAGTGCGTGGTGATCTGGACGTACACGTTCGGATGCAGGCGGAAGCTTGGTGGGTGGCTGTATGCGCTGTAGGCGTAACAGCCAAGCCGCACATCCGGATACTCGTCCGACACCGCCTCGGCCACGCGGTTGACCATCGCGAACAGCGTCTCGGAAGTGACGTTGACCAGCTTGCCGTCCGGCCGGCGGCCGTAGGTCGCGAAGTGCTGTTCAAACGGCTCGCCCCCTTTGAGAACCGACAGACACTTCCGGCATTCGCAGTAGCCTAGCCCGTCCGGCGCGCTCATGGGGATCATCTTCGCGCCCTCGGCGGCGCGTTTCAAGGCGTATTCGATCGCTCTGTGCGTGACCTCCGGGTGGCTGTAACACGGTTTGGTCGGCTGGCGCTTGCCGTCTACCAGCGCGAACCACTCGGGGTGCTGCTGGAAATCGCGATCGGGGTTCAGCCCGTACCATGAGTGATGTATGCTGATGTCGACCGGCCCGCCCATGCGGTTGAACCGCTCCCAGACCTCCCAGTCGTCGCGGTTGGGCTTGTAGAGTCCGTACCCCGCCCAGATGCGACGTTGCATCTTGAAGTCGGGAACCTGACGCTCGTTCCACGCCCCGGCGATCGTCTCATGCTTCGGCATAACCCGCCACACCGGTCCCGGAAAGAACCATCGACAGCCAAGCCGTTGCAGCAACGTCACCACGGCGTGTTGCACGCCGAGCGGCTTGTGCGCCAGCAGATACACGCCGCGCGCATCGGTGCGGATTACGAACCCCTCATCGCCAAGCGAGGCGGCGTCATCTATGTCCGCGTGAGGAAAATCCTTCACCAGCCCGACAAAAACACCCCGCCGTGCGTGCCGCGCTTCGATACGCCGCATCTGAACGCCCGACATCAGCCGGATGTGTTCACGCAGCAATTCCGCCGGCGCTTCCACGCTGCCGACGACCAGCGGAAGCACGGCCCGCCCGTCGCGTACGATTGTCTGTTCGATCGGTTGATCCGCGGCGTGGATCGAAACGCCGCTCCCGCCGGGCCTGGTTTCGGCGCCGACGGCCGTCATGGCAAACGAAAGCAGCGATACCGCAACCAACAAATAAGTCCTGGGCATGACGGCTCCTTAGTTCAATTCCGACCGTTTCAGGTCCCCGAAGTTGTCGTGTCGGGAAGCGGCGGGCCGCTGTCAACCGCTGTTGGCCGTGGCACATGGGTCCCAGTTTTTCGGCCAGGTGCGCTGCCACAGGTCCACACGGCCGAACTCGACCCTGCCGTCTTCGGCGAACAGTTCGATCCGCTTCGCCGGCCCGAACTCGATGAACTTCTGGTAGTGCAGGCGGCTGTTGATCCGCACTCGCACGCGGTGAGGCATCACGAAGATGCGCATCTCGACCCATTGCTGCTCGTTCCGATCGATCGCATCGGCGGCTCTGGACACCGCCGCCGGGTGTAGTATCTTGGGGTCGAAGTACGTCTTGCGGCCCATCAGGATCAACTCATTGTTCAACTCGTCATAGGCAAGTTCGCAGACCTCGCCGCTTGTGGCAGCGATCCGCACGCCCCAGCGCCGCGCCGGCTTGTCGGAGATGCCGCGGGCACCGATGCGGAGATCGTAGGTTGGCCCCTTGACGGGCTCGATGACTCGCGTCCGGGAGTCGAGCGTGATCTGTTCGAGTCCCAAGTGATTGCTTCGCTGCCGCTCTTGCATTTCCGCATCGTTGTACAACGCGCAGCCGCGGTGGCTGTGTCTCCAGTAGCCGTCCCAGCCGTTGCGCCCGCCGCGATAGATGCACCGGTCGACGAACTCGAAACCGTCGCGGTCAGCATACAGTAGAGTGTAGAGGCTCATCTTCGTCCAGTACTCGGTGCCGCCATGGTTGCCCATGTACATGTTGCGGTGCGAGTGCCCGGCCAGGCACAGTTTCACGCCGTATTGTGAGCAGAGCTTGCTGAAACGCTCCTCGCCCCACTGGTGGCTGAACAGGTACGTCGGTCTATCCTTCGGCACCGACTTGAGGTCCTTCTCCAGCCAGTCGAGCGTTGCGGCCGACATCCCGCACTGGAGGTGGCGCTTTTCGTCGATCCGCGACCAGTCGAGGCCGACGAAGTGAATCCCCGCGTAGTCGAACGACCAGCGGATGGGGCCAAGATACTTGATGAACGCGCCGTTGCCGGCCAACTCGTGCGGGATGCTCCACCACTTGCTGTGGATGCCGACGATGTCGTGGTTGCCGATGCAGTGCAGCATCGGCACGGGAAACTCGTTGGTGAACTTCTCGATTGACGTATAGTCGGCCGCCGCATTGCCGAAACCCAGGTATCCCAGGTCGCCACCCATCACGCCGAAGTCGACGTGGCTGCCGGCCCGGGCAACCTCGTCGCTGAAGATGTAGTTCTGCTCGCGCCGCAAGGCATCGTGAGGATCGGTCCCGAAGGCCACGCAAACCGGCAGCTCTTGCTGCTTTGACGCCAGATGGAAATCGACTTTTTCCGGGTCCTTGATGTCCTTCAGGCGGGCCCACCACTGCCAGCGTCCATTCTTGCCTTGTTGGGCCGGCCACGTGCCCGACGGCCAGCAGATGCTGATCGTGCGGCTGGGCAGATACGGGACCATCGGGTCAGGCTTAATCGTGATCGCGTACTTGCCCTGCTGGTCGGTCGTAACAAACTCGACGCCATCGGTCACCCGCACGTCGGCGAGGCCTTTCTTGTCGAGAAAGACGGTGCCGCTTGCGGCCTTGGGCATCTTCTCGATGAGCCTGGCCGACTCCGTCGTATCCGGCAGGTCCGCCGGGACCTTCTCATCCTTCTTCTCGTCGCCAAAGGCGAATGCCGGCAAGCCACACAGGAGCGCCCACAGAAGCAGTAAACAAAATCGTCTGT
>Ga0180431_10006964_pt1 | contig 13302 bp, 10 predicted proteins | sample SS_ome_11_FD_132459 | JGI IMG/M metagenome (GOLD analysis project Ga0180431, IMG submission 132459) | Hypersaline lake sediment archaeal communities from the Salton Sea, California, USA - SS_1_MS_1 metaG | ecosystem: Environmental > Aquatic > Non-marine Saline and Alkaline > Hypersaline >... | reverse complement strand
TTGAGCAGCTCAAGCAGAAGCTTCAAGCCGAGGGCCTTTTCTCCCCTGACCACAAGAAGCCTCTTCCCTCGTTCCCGGAGAGGATCGGCGTTATTACATCTCCCAGCGGAGCCGCTCTTCGCGACATTGCCTCGGTTCTTGAACGAAGGTGGCATCCTGTCAGCGTCATGTTGTTCCCTTCTGCCGTCCAAGGAAGCGTCGCGTCTGCGGAGTTGTGTGCAGCCGTCGACCGAGCTGTCCGCTTCTCCGAGAAGGTTGCGCCGCTGGATCTTCTGATCCTCGGTCGCGGAGGAGGATCGGCGGAGGATCTCGCCGCATTCAACGACGAAGCTCTGGCTCGAACCGTTTTCTCCTGTCCTATTCCGACCATCTCTGCTGTCGGACATGAGATTGATTTCTCGATTGTCGACTTCGTGGCCGATCATCGTGCTCCGACCCCTTCGGCCGCCGCTGAGTTGGCGGTTCCGAGTCGTTTGGAGATTATCGCATGGTTGGCCGACCGCTCTTCTCAAATGGTCCGCGCCATCCACGGTTCAATGCGCTCCCGTCGCCAGTCGCTTCAGTCCCAGCTGCGCAGCTACCTGTTTGGCGTCCCAACTCGTCTTGTGGATACGATGCAGCAACGCCTCGATCTCCAGCTTGGCGTTCTACTTCGCACGACAGCGGCAACATGGAATGCTCGCCATCGCTCGGCGAGACATGCTGCTGAGCTCCTCCGTCTCTCGGATCCTCATCTCCCTTTGCAGCGAGGGTATTCACTGACGTTCCTCGCGTCTTCGTCCCAAGCGCTTCGAGATACCGGCGAGATCTCCGTGGGAGACAACATCGAGACCCGCCTTGGCTGCGGTCGTCTGACATCACGCATTGAGGAGGTACATCCCGAATGAGCATCGAGAAGGATCTGGCAAAACTTGAAGAGATCACCGCCCGCCTGGAGCAGGCTGATCTATCCCTCGATGAAGCGCTCGCTTTGTTCGAGGAAGGCCTTCCTCTCGCGGCATCGATCAAGGAAGATCTTGACAAGGCAAAACTGAAAATCGAACAGGTGCTCGAGAAGACGAGAGGGACGTTTGAGCTTGAGCCGTTGGACCTCGATTCCAACTGACCTATAATCCGGACTATGGTTGTACAGGGCAATCCGGTGGATGTCGTTATCATTGGAGCCGGACCGGCCGGTCTGACGGCTGCAGTGTACGCGGGACGTGCTCTGCTGTCGACTGTCGTCATCGAGAAGGGTCTGCCAGGAGGGCAGTTGAACGAGACAGACCTGATCGAGAACTGGCCGGGTTTCGCTGAGGCGGTTTCCGCTCCTGAGTTGATGCGTCAGCTTCGGTCTCAGGCCGAGCGTTTCGGGGCGCAATTCGTTCTCGACGAGGTCCTTCGGATCGAACCTGGTTCCCGGACACACACGGTCACCACATCTGAAGAGACGTATGAGGCAAGGACCGTGATTCTTGCGTGCGGCTCGCGCCCGAGGGATCTCCCGGCTGAGGGGGCTCAGCGCCTCAAGGGAAAGGGGCTCTCCTACTGCGCAACGTGCGATGGTTTCTTCTTCCAGAACAAGCGAATCATCGAAGTCGGCGCCGGAGACTCCGGCCTCACGGAAGCCCTTTTCTTGACCCGCTTCGTCGAGTCGATTTCGATTGTCATCCGCCATCCGGAGGACGACCCCAAGGCATTTCGTGCGTCGGCGATCCTTCAACAGAGAATACGAGAGCACCCGAAGATCGATCTCTTGTGGAATCGCGTCGTAGACGCTGTCGTAGGCGAAGATCGTGTGGAGGCCGTACGCTTGCGAAATCTCGCTACGGAAGAGACGGAAGATATCCCAATCGACGGCGTCTTCGTGAATATCGGTCATATCCCTCAAACTGATTTTCTTCGTTCCCTTATTGACCTCGATTCCGCCGGTTTCATCATGACCGACGCACGCCTTCGTACGAACATCCCTGGAGTGTTTGCCGCCGGAGATGCACGAATCGACGCAAATCGCTACGCTCAAGCTGTTGTCGCAGCGGGGGAGGGCGCCATCGCCGCGATCGAGGTCGAGAAGTATCTGGCCGACACGTGATCTGAGGCGTGACGAAGGGCTGCCGTCCGGTCTTCATCCTCGATCTCTCGGACCGGACGAACACGGGGAGGAAAAGGAGAAGCCAATGTATCCGACGATTGCGAAATTGCTGGACACGACTGTGGCCAAACATGGAGACGGGATCGCTTTGCGCATGCCGATTCCGAAGGAGCGCAAACGAGGCCGTGGGGTTCAGCTTGTCCTAAATGAGATCACGTACAACCGTCTTGGTGAAATGGTCGGTCGCTTCGCCACCGCTCTCTCCGAGATGGGTATCTCGCAGGGAGATCGCGTAGCGCTCATCTCCAAACCGCGCGCCGCATGGGCAACGACGTTCTTCGCGATTCTCCGCTGTGGCGCTGTCGTCGTGCCGCTCGACCCGGAACTTCAATGCGGTGAGATCGAGCGGATCCTCCGAGAGGCTGAGGTCAAGGGAATCGTAATCTCGGGAGGGAAAACCGACGATGTGTTGTCGTTTCGATCCTCGCTTCCCGGCGAGCCGTTTGTCGTGTCTATGGATCGAGTGCAGGACGAGCGTGTTCTCTTCCTCGACTCGCTCCTGCTAGGCAAGACAGAACTGCCGTGCGCCGACGTCGATCCCTCTTCGCTGGCCATCTTGATGTACACGTCCGGAACCACCGGAAACGCCAAGGGCGCCATGCTGACTCACGCCAATATCACATCCAATGCACTGACGGCCGTGCAGCTTGTCGAGTTGACAGACACCGACAACTTCCTCTCCATCGTCCCGTGGAATCACATATACGGATTGACGATCACGTTGGTAACTCCGATAGTTGTCGGCGCCACAACAACCTACACACCGGTCGACCGCAATCTCGCTTTGGTAATGAAGACAGCACACCCAACGATCATCCTCGGTGTACCGAAGCTGTACAACGTCCTCTACGGCCGAGTGATGGACTCAATTCGCAAGAGTGGGATCAAGCGTGCAATCTACCGATCATCTCCCTCGTTGATGGGAAACTTGGTGAAGAAGAAGCTGTTCGGCAAGCAGTTCCGCTTCTTCACGTCCGGTGGGGCGCCGCTCAGCCCCGAAGCCGCCGCCGGATTCCGCGGTATGGGCATCGGAATCATGGAAGGGTATGGCCTAACAGAGACTGCACCGCTGCTTGCGATGTGTGAGGCGTTCGACGAGCAGCCTGGAATGGCCGCAATCTCGGAGATCGAACTCAAGCTCAAAGACCCCGACACCGGCGGCGTCGGAGAGGTCCTTGCCAAGGGCCCGAATATCATGGCCGGCTACTACAAGAACCCGACAGCGACCGCCGAAGTCATCGATCCCGACGGTTGGTTCCACACAGGGGACCTCGCAACGTATGTCGATGGTCGCCTTGTCATCTCGGGCCGGGCAAAGAACGTCATCGTTCTCGAAACGGGGAAGAACGTCTATCCCGAGGAGATCGAGTGGGAGTTCGCAGCCATCCCAGCGGTCGAGGAGATCATGGTTCACGAAGGAAGCCGTCAAGGCGTGCCCACCGTGGCTGCGCAGGTGTATCCGAATTGGCCAGTCTTGAAGGATCTCGGGATCGAGTCGAAAGAAGCGGCGCTTGATCACATCTGGGAGGTGGTCCGAGAGAAGAACGAGAATCTGGCTGCGTTCAAGCGGATCAAGTACAAGGAATCCATCGCGCTGGTCGACGAGCCATTCGAGAAATCGGCAAAGCTGGATATCAAGCGACATCTTCATCAGCAGTCATAGCTTCCTGTTGTCTGCGCTGCACCCCGCGATTCGGCAGATCGTGGGGTGCTTGCCTTGGTTGCGAAGAGTTGCCAGCGGCGTTCATTAAAGTATAATAAGATCATGCGAGGTGAGGTCGATGGTAACCCGGTCAGATGCGCTGTCCATCTACATCCCGAAGAGCAAGGCGGACCACCGTCCGCTGGATCGTTTGGTGAAACTGGCGAAGGAGAAAGACCGCTCGATGAATTATCTCATCGTCGAAGCGATCATCCAGTATCTTGACCGGCAGGAAGCCCAAGACCGGAAGTAGCTGCCTCCTCTTCTACTCGATGCTCCTCTGGCCAGAAGTCTTTTCAACTTCCCGCTTCCCTGAGGCCACGAGCTTGCGCCACCTCTCAACTCTCTCGGAGATCCGCCTCTCATACCCATGATCTGTCGGTTGGAAGAATTGCCGGCCCACGAGGCCTTCTGGGAGGCAGTTCATTCGAGCGATGCCCTCTTCGAGATCGTGGGCGTATGCGTATCCCTTTCCGTACCCAAGCCCTTTCATCATCCGCGTCGGTGCATTACGTAGATGCAGTGGGACATCCTCAATCGGCCGATCCCGAACCTCGCGCCTGGCATCACCGAGGCCGCGGTAGAGCGCGTTGCTCTTCTCCGCCGTCGCCAGGTATACCGTGGCCTGTGCCAGAGCAAGATCGCATTCCGGCAAACCAACCGCCTCGACCGCCTGCCAGGCAGCAACGGCTTGCGAAAGGCCGGCCGGGTCTGCAAGACCGACATCCTCAGACGCTATGCGGATCAGTCGCCTGGCAATGAACCGCGGATCTTCACCTCCCTCGATCATTCGCGCCAGCCAGTAGAGTGCTGCATCCGGATCCGAATTACGCACAGACTTGTGCAACGCGCTGATCACGTTGTAGTGATCCTCTCCGGCCCGGTCGTATCGCATTCCTTTCCGCTGCACCGCCCGCGCGATAAGTTCGGCGTCGATCGCTACGTCCTCTGCAATGCTCGCGGCCAACTCCAGTGTGGTCAGTGCCCGCCTTCCGTCGCCGTCTGACAGCGAGACCACGAAGTCGATCGCTTCATCCGTCATGGTGAATTGCCCTTTCAGCCCGCGATCGGAGGTCAGCGCTTCGTCAACGAGGCGCCGAATGGATCCCTCGTTCAGCGGAGCAAAACAGAACAACTGACATCGCGAGAGCAACGCCGAGTTCAGCGCGAAGGATGGATTCTCAGTCGTTGCCCCGATGAAGATCACGCTTCCTTCCTCGAGAAACGAGAGCAGAACATCCTGCTGTGCTCGATTGAACCGGTGGATCTCGTCGAGAAACAGGAGATCCCGTTTCCCTTCCGTCCTGCAGCGGAACTGTGAATCCTCAAGAGCTCGCCGGACGTCGCGAACTCCGGTCAACGCCGCTGAATATTGCACAAACCGCGCGTCCGCGCGCGAGGCAATGATCCGGCCGAGCGTCGTCTTCCCCGTTCCCGGCGGTCCCCAGAACAGCAGCGCCCGATACGTGTCGCGCTCGATTAGTGCATGCAGTGGTCCATCTGGACCAAGAAGCTCCCTTTGCCCGATGATTTCATCGAGCTGTGACGGGCGCATGCGCTCGGCTAGAGGCATTGGCGGCGGCGGGGCGAACGGGAGCGGTTCCATGAACTCATCGTAGGTGATGCACTCAGCCCCCAACAAGTCTTGACACCCAAAATACCCTTCCGTACTATTCGACCGCTTGGGTCGTTAGCTCAATGGTAGAGCAGCGGACTCTTAATCCGTTGGTTGCAGGTTCGAGTCCTGCACGACCCACAGGGAGGCATTCTCCTCCATTCGGGTCGTTAGCTCAGTGGCAGAGCACCTGACTTTTAATCAGGGAGTCGCTGGTTCGAATCCAGCACGACCCAGTTCGATTGAAACGAAGCCGGGTTGTGGTCTATAATTCGGCGTTTTCGAGTCCCCATCATCTAGCGGCCTAGGATACCGGGTTTTCATCCCGGCGGCAGGGGTTCAAATCCCCTTGGGGACGCAGGAGTGAGCTCCTTGCGGAGTACAAGGTGCTCGCTATAATGGGCGAGTAGCTCAGCTGGGAGAGCATCCGGCTTACATCCGGAAGGTCACAGGTTCGAGCCCTGTCTCGCCCAATGAGCTTTTGGTGTCTTGGGGACGTGGTCTAGTCAGGTCTAGGACGCTGGATTGTCACTCCAGAGATCGCCGGTTCAAATCCGGTCGTCCCCGCAGGAGTGCCGAGGTAGCTCAGTCGGTAGAGCACCGCCCTGAAAAGGCGGGTGTCCCCAGTTCGAATCTGGGCCTCGGCACCATTCTGTTTGGCCCCGTAGCGCGTATTTGCGGCGTTCGTATGGACATCTGACCGTCTCTATTCCATCGCTCAGCGGTATCTGCAAGCGTCTGTCTTTCATCAATCCTTGATGGGAAGCTCCTTTCCCGCACATCATTGCTCCGAATCGCTGTGGAAAAGACTGTGGAGAAACGTCGGGAAAACGGACAATTTCGGGACTTGCTTGTGGATAAGTGCACTCTCCAATCGCCCTGCAATTCGTGGGATTCCTGCCCGTGGGGTTCCCTTGAGATTTCCTCATGTACTCCGCAGGTTTTTCCACAGCCTTTTTTCCCTTCCTATCGGCAATTCTTCTCTTTTCCACAGGGTGTCCCCTAACTGGTCCTATCCCTCTCCCTTGACGGATCAAGCGGTCGTCCGACGCATCGTCAACTGACACGTGATATCATGATTGGAGTGCTCTTTGTCCCCTCCCGTCGATCTCCTTATCCACTGGGCACCGTAGCGCGCTTGCGCCTACGGCGATATCTTCTGCTGCGCTTGACCGTTGTGAACCGGTTGCGATACTCTTCGCTCGTCCGTTGTGAGGGGTTCTCATATGGCTACAACCGTTGCCTCTGTGTGGGATGCCGTCCTGTCGACGCTCAAGTCGGAGCTCTCTTACTCCAGCTTCGAGACGTGGTTCCAGGACGTATCTCCTGTCGAATTGGCTGAGGGAACGCTGACCATCTCCGTTCCTGATCCATTCACAAAAGGTGGCATCGAGCGTCGCTATCGCGAGATGATCGAGGAGACGGCATCCAAATCGTGCGACCATCCGGTTGCCTTGCTCGTGAGAATTGCGGCCGATGATTCGAGTACGACGACCGCCGAGTCGCCCGTCTCCGCGGTCCGTGGAGGATCATTCCACAAGAGCGGTGCGCTTCCTCTCAACCCGGACTACACCTTTTCCTCATTCGTTCGTGGCAAGAACTGCGATCTCGCCTACTTCGCTTCGGAGGCCGTTGCCGAGAAGCCGGGCATTGCGTACAACCCTCTTTTCATCTACGGCAATGTGGGATTGGGTAAGACGCATCTCCTCCAAGCCATTGGCAATCAGGTGATGGGCGTTTCTCCTGGGAAGTCAATTGTTTACACGTCATCCGAGCGCTTCGCGATCGAGCTGATCAATGCAATTCGCAACAGCACGACAGCCGCATTCCGAAACAAGTACCGACAGATCGATCTCCTGCTAATCGACGATGTTCACTTCCTTGAGGGCAAAGAGGCAACACAAGAGGAGTTGTTCCACACGTTCAACGAGCTGCACGGCAACGAGAAGCAGATCGTTCTTTCGAGCGATCGCGCCCCGGAAGATTTGTCCGGCCTGCAGGAACGTCTCGTTTCGCGTTTCCGCTGGGGTCTCGTCGCCGATATCCAAGCGCCGGATCTGGAGACAAGGATCGCGATCCTTCGCGAGAAGGCATCCCTTCGGGGCCTTGATGTCGATGTGGATGTTCTCGAGCTTATTGCATCGCGTATCTCGTCCAACGTCCGGGCTCTGGAGGGTGCGCTGGTCAAGGTTCTTGCGTTTGCCGAACTCCGCGGCGAACCGCTGACACCAAGAACTCTCGAGAGCATGCTCCCGAAGGAAGGCCAACGTCCTCGTCTAACCATCCAGCACATCCAAGACGAAGTCGCCTCTCGCTTCAACGTTAAGCTCCAAGACATCGAGGGCGCGAGTCGGAAGAAGGAAATTACACAAGCTCGTCATATTGCCATCTTCCTTGTGCGTGAGATGACCAACCACTCCTTCCCATCGATCGGTCATGCGTTCGGCCATCGCGATCACTCGACCATCATGCACTCCTACATGAAAGTGAAGTCGATGCTTGAGGAGACCCCTCTTCTTTATGCCGAGATCAGCGAGATTCAAGAGAACCTTGCTGCTCGCTATTCAACGGTTCTCTAAGATTCCCCCCATTCTCTTGACGTCCTTCCCTCCTGTGAGCTACCTGCTGATAAGCTGTTGAAAAGCTACCCCTCGGTGTGGATTTCATCTGTGGAAACCGGTGCTTCGGATTTTCCCCAGAATCAATCCACAGATTTCGCCTCGCTTTGCACAGGAAGTCCACCGGATATGGGAACCTTATTCGAGTGATATCATCTAGCTTTGGCGCAAAATCCACACCCAACGGCCATCACTACTACTGCTACTACGTTCTCTATAAGTCAAGGGAATAAGACGTAGTAGTCGTAGCCATTTCGCCGAGATTCTACTCCGATTGATGTGAGGTTGGAGGGCGACTAGAATAGATCTCTTATGGTGAACGTGCGAAGTACAACAATTCTGGCAATCCATTCCGAAGCTCGGAACCGAGCGGTTCTGGCAAGCGACGGACAGGCAACGATGGACACCACGGTCATCAAGAAGAACACCAAGAAGCTCTACCGCCTGCACAACGAGAGCGTGTTGGTCGGCTTTGCCGGGGCTACCGCGGACTGTCTTGCACTGTTGGAGAAGTTCGAAGGGAAGCTCAAGAAGCATGACGGAAAGCTGCGACGATCAGCAGTCGAACTCACCAAGGAATGGAGAACCGACCGAGTTCTGCGTCATCTGGAAGCGATTCTTGTTGCGGTCAGCAAGGAAGGATTGCTGATGATTTCCGGTTCCGGTGACGTACTCGAACCCGACGGCGGAGTGATCGGTATCGGATCGGGAGGCGCGTATGCGTTGGCTGCGGCAAAGGGCCTCATGACACACGGCGAGCTCCCGATCGACCAGATTGCCCGCGGCGCACTTGAGATAGCAGCGGAGATCGACATCTACACGAACGATGAAATCACACTGGAAGAAATCCAGTGGTGAGGGAGCGAATGAGCCCACTAATTGAAGTATCCACGCAGAGATTGAGCGGACTGACGCCGAAACAGATTGTAGAAGAGCTGGACAAGTACATCGTTGGTCAACAAGCGGCCAAGCGATCGGTTGCCATTGCGTTGCGTAACAGGATGCGACGCCAGTATGTGGAAGATGAGCTTCGAGCTGAGATCAAGCCAAAGAACATCCTGATGATTGGTCCGACCGGTGTGGGAAAAACGGAAATCTCCCGCCGGCTTGCCCGCCTGTCCACCTGCCCTTTCGTCAAAGTCGAGGCGACCAAGTTCACCGAGGTTGGATATGTCGGGCGCGACGTTGAGTCGATGATTCGAGACCTGGTTGATACCGCGATCGATATGATTCGCGAAGAAGAGATCTACCGAGTCGAAGAGGAAGCCGAACGGCTCGTCACGGAGGAGATTCTTCAGGCGCTTCTGCCAAGCACCGACGCAGAAGAAGAGCGGGAGGAAAGCGTCCAACACACGCGAGAGAAGTTGCGAAGCAAGCTTGAAGCTGGCGATTTGGAAGAGCGATACATCGAGATCACGGTCGAGGAGGCAATCAGCCCGCAGCTTGAGGTGTTCTCGCAAGACGGGATCGACCAAGTTGGCATCGACATGGGGAACGTACTGTCAGGGCTCATGCCAACGTCACGGAAGAAACGGCGGATGAGGATTCGCGAAGCGCGAGGCTACCTATTCGAGCAGGTACTCGACACGCTGATCAACATGGAGGAAGTTCGCCAAGCGGGACTCCAATTGGCGGAAGAGATGGGAATTGTGTTCATCGATGAGCTGGACAAGATTGCCGCTGGTGGCCGGGAAGAGACCGGCGGACCGGGCGTATCCCGTCAAGGGGTACAGCGTGATCTTCTTCCGCTGATCGAGGGCACGGCGGTCCGAACCCGGTATGGCGCAGTGAGCACGGAGAACATCCTGTTCATCACCGCCGGCGCATTCAACATGTCCAAACCGTCCGATCTGATCCCTGAACTCCAAGGCAGGCTTCCGATTCGAGTGGAACTGGACAGCCTTACAGCAGCAGACTTCCGCAGGATCCTCTGCGAGCCGAGGGACGCATTGATCAAGCAGTACCGCGCCTTGATGCAAACCGAAGGCGTGACGCTCCAGTTCGAAGATGAAGCGATCGCAGTCATTGCCGACATTGCCTACGAACTGAATCAGACGACGGAGAACATTGGGGCACGTCGGCTGACCACAGTGATGGAGCGAATGATGGAAGACATATCGTTCGACGCAGATTCTCGCCGTGGAGACACGCTTGTGATCGACAAGGCATATGTCGAGGAACGGCTCAGCGGGATCGTCGAAGACCGCGATTTGTCCCGCTACATCCTGTAGTGGCGGAGGGTCCCAGCGAGCCTGGAGCGCCCGGGACGGACGCTGAACAGCTGGTGTGGTGCTATTGCGGACGTTGGTCGGGGCAGCGATACCAGAGTAAGATACTCCACTTCAATCCCTAAGGAGGGACGATGATCCAGATCTCTTTGCCCGATGGGTCAATCCTGGAGCAACCACGAGGCGTATCGATTCTCGAGGTTGCCGCGTCGATTGGACCGCGCCTCGCCGAGGCGACGGTCTGTGCTGTCATCGATGGAGCGATTCGCGACATTCGCGAGACGCTCAGCGATGACTGCGCAGTCACGCTCGTCACGACGGGCGAGCCGCAGGCGCTGGAAACGCTGCGGCATACGACGACGCACATCATGGCCCAGGCGGTGAAGAGGTTGTTCCCGGAAGCGAAATTGGGAATCGGACCTGCGATTGACGATGGATTTTATTACGACTTCGATCTTGCGACGCCGTTCACGGAAGAGGATCTGGAGACAATTACGGCGGAAATGATTCGGATCATTGAAGCCGATCTCCCGATTGTGCGAAAGGAGCTACCGAAGGCGGACGCACGAGCGTTGCTCGAATCGCAAGGAGAAAGCTACAAGGTTGAGCTGGTCGACGACTTGGAAGATGAGACCGTTTCCTTCTTCGAACAAGGGGAGTTCGTCGACCTCTGCCGTGGGCCGCACCTCCGCTCAACCGGGCAGGTGAAGCCGGCCGCGATGAAGCTTCTGTCGATTGCCGGAGCCTATTGGCGCGGCGACGAAGCACGACCCATGCTGCAGCGGATTTATGGGAGCGTCTGGGAGAAGACGAAAGATCTCGAGGAGTACTTATGGCGTCGCGAAGAGGCGTCGAAGAGAGATCACCGCAAGATCGGCAAGGAACTCGACCTGTTCAGCATCCACGAGCAAGGCGGACCGGGACTGGTCTGCTTTCATCCCAAAGGCGCACGGCTGAAGCGACTGATCGAAGAGTACTGGTATGCCGAGCACGATCGAGGAGGGTATGAGATCGTCTCCACACCACACATTGGCAAGGGAGAGCTGTGGTCAATCAGCGGACATCTCGATTACTACCGCGAAGGGATGTACTCGCCGATGGACATCGACGGCATCGACTACTACATCAAGCCGATGAACTGCCCGTATCAGATCTTGATCTACAAGACGCGGGGCCACTCCTATCGCGAGCTGCCGCTCCGCTGGGCGGAGCTGGGTACCGTTTATCGCTACGAGCGATCGGGTGTACTGCACGGCTTGTTGCGAGTCCGCGGGTTCACCATCGATGATGCGCACATCATCTGCCGGCCGGATCAGATCGCCGAGGAAATCCGGGACGTGTATACCTTCAGCCTTGGCATGCTCGAAGCGTTCGGATTTGAGACATTCGACATCTACCTTTCGACCCGCCCGCATGAAGGGAAAGCGGTCGGCGAGCCGGAGCGATGGCAGCAGGCGGAGGCCGCACTACGGGAAGCGTTGGAAGAGCGGGGCCTTCCGTACCAAATCGACGAAGGCGGGGGCGCGTTCTACGGCCCGAAAATCGACATCAAGGTGAAGGACATGCTCGGACGATCGTGGCAATGCACCACGATCCAGTTCGACTTCAACCTCCCCGAGCGGTTTGACATGACCTACATCGGTGAGGACGGCCAAGAGCATCGGCCATATGTCGTGCATCGGGCACTGCTGGGGAGCTTGGAGCGGTTCATTGGATGTCTGATCGAGCAGTATGCGGGCGCGTTTCCTGTGTGGCTCTCGCCGGTACAGGTGGCGATTATCACGATTGCCGATCGGCATGGGGAATATGCAAACGCGGTTCAGCAAAGGCTTCAAAGCGCGGGAATCCGTGCGGTTGTCGATAGCTCGTCCGAACGGATGAACGCAAAGATACGCAATGCGCAGCTGCAGAAGATTCCGTACATGCTGATCGTCGGAGATCGGGAAGTCGAGACCGATGCGGTCTCTGTGCGACTGCGAACCGAAGAGGATCTTGGCGCCAAGCCGGTCGAGGATGTCATCGCGATGATCCAACGGATCGTCGATGCGAAGGCTCTCACGCTCACGTAGCCCGAAGGAGGACGTATGACGGAATCTGTCTTCATCCTGCGGGTCCTTCTCGCAGCAGGGTTGAGCGCCGTCATTGGATTCGAGCGCGAGCTCCATGGACGCCCGGCCGGACTGCGAACCCACGTCCTGGTCGGAATCGGCGCGGCGCTGATCATGGCCAGCGGAGAAGGTGTCATTCACCTGTTGGCTGCGAGAGCCGGTGTCCAAGTCGACCCCGGTAGGATCGCTGCGGGCGTGATTACCGGCATCGGATTCCTCGGCGCGGGGACGATCATCCGAGTGGGAGACTGGATCCGAGGGCTGACGACAGCAGCATCGATCTGGTTCGTCGCGGCCATTGGAATCGTCAGTGGACAAGGGCTCTATGTGCTGGCGCTCGGCGGGACGGCCATTGGCTTTGCCGTGTTGACGCTTCTCGATCGAGTTGAGGAGCACATTCCCAGCACGATCTACCACGGACTGGTGCTCGACGTCGCACCGAGCAAGCGAGCTGCGGTGCAACAAGCCATCGTTGATTTGTGCAAGCAGAAGAGGATCCGGTTCCAATTGCGGGGTTGGGCGTCCACCGGACACGACGGGACGATCACGCTGCGATTCATGATCCGTCACCGAGGGTCGATCGATATCGGCGAACTCGGATCGGAGATCGAAAGCCTCCCGGGCGTTGCGCGCCTATCGCTGGAGTAGCCCCTCTGCAGAACGTTCGCCTAGCGAACCGCCTGCTGAAGCGCATCAACTTGGTCGGTCTTCTCCCACGGAAGATCCAGATCCGTTCGTCCGAAATGGCCGTAGGCAGACAATGGCTCGTAGATCGGTCGACGCATCTGGAACTGATCGATAATCGCACCGGGACGGAAGTCGAATGTATCAACGATGGCCGCCCGAAGGCGATCGTCGGACACAGAAGAGGTTCCGCGCGAGTCCACGCCGACCGCCAAT
>Ga0180431_10006962_pt1 | contig 13303 bp, 11 predicted proteins | sample SS_ome_11_FD_132459 | JGI IMG/M metagenome (GOLD analysis project Ga0180431, IMG submission 132459) | Hypersaline lake sediment archaeal communities from the Salton Sea, California, USA - SS_1_MS_1 metaG | ecosystem: Environmental > Aquatic > Non-marine Saline and Alkaline > Hypersaline >... | reverse complement strand
GAGTTCGCGGCAAGATCGCGTCGCGTCCGGCGAAACACTTCCGCGTCGCCCTTCTTCAGATCGTCAACTTCCTCTACACACTCCAAGGGGAATCGGCCGGTGCGCAGGCGTTCTCCAACGTCGATACGTACCTCGCGCCGTTCATCCGCGTTGACGGTCTCTCCTATGAGGAAGTCAAACAGAACGTCCAGGAATTCGTCTACAACATGAACGTTCCGACGCGCGTCGGCTTCCAGACGCCGTTCACCAATGTGACGCTCGACCTTCAAGTGCCGCGCTACATGGAGGGCGAGCCGATCATCGTCGGAGGCGCGTTGCAGAGAAGCGTCTACGGCGACTACCAGCCGGAGATAGACTTGTTCAACCGCGCGTTCGCCGAGGTGATGCTCGAAGGGGACATGCAGGGGCGTCCGTTCACGTTCCCGATTCCGACCTACAACATCACCGAGGACTTCGATTGGGAGAACCCGATTCTGGAGCCGGTCTGGGAGACAGCGGCCAAGTATGGGATTCCCTACTTCTCGAACTTCATCGGGAGCGACATGCGTCCTGAGGACGCGCGGAGCATGTGCTGTCGGCTCCGGATTGACAATCGCGAGCTTCGAAGCCGCGGCGGCGGTCTGTTCGGGGCGAACCCCCTCACCGGCTCGGTCGGCGTCGTGACGATCAACCTCCCGCGTCTCGGCTACCTCGCGAAGGACGAGGCCGATTTCTTCGACCGGCTCGGCCGGCTGATGGATCTCGCAAGAGACGCGCTCGGCGTCAAGCGGAAGACGCTCGAGTCGTTGACTTCGCAGGGGCTCTATCCCTATTCCCGATTCTACCTCGACCGGATTCTGGAGGCCGAGGGGGGCTACTGGCGGAACCACTTCTCGACGATCGGCGTCATCGGGATGAACGAGGCGCTCCTGAACCTCCTCGACTGCACGATCGCGGAGCCGGAGGGGGCCGCGTTCGCGGTGCGAACACTCGATTGGATGCGCGAGCGGATCGGGACCTACCAGGAGGAGACGAGCGACATCTTCAATCTCGAGGCGACTCCCGCCGAGGGGGCGAGCTATCGCCTCGCGCGGAAGGATCGAGAGGTGTACCCCGACCTGCGCGTGTACAACCTCGAGGCCTACGGCGGGCAGACGCCGTACTACACGAACTCGACGCAGCTGCCGGTCGGGTTTGCCGGCGACCTGTTCGACGCCCTAGCGCTTCAGGATTCGCTTCAGACGCGCTACACCGGCGGGACGGTCTTCCACGCGTTCCTCGGCGAGCGGCTCCCCGACGCGCGGGCGACGCGGCGGCTGGTCCGGAAGATCGCCGAGACCTTCCGGCTTCCGTACTACACCATCACGCCGACGTTCTCGATCTGCCCGGAGCACGCCTACCTTCCGGGCGAGCACGCGGCCTGCCCGACGTGCGGGGCGAAGACCGAGATCTACTCGCGCGTCGTCGGGTATCTCCGGCCGGTCGACCAGTGGAACGACGGGAAGCGTCAGGAGTTCGCCGACCGACACACGTTCGCTCCCCGCGTCGCCGTCTCGCGCTGACCGGGTGCCGCCTTCGGGCCCGATGGCGGATCGGATCGAACGATGAACCTTGCGGGTTTCCAGGCGACGACGCTGATCGACTACCCCGGCCGCGTCGCGGCCACCTTGTTCGCGGCCGGATGCAACTTCCGGTGTCCGTTCTGCCACAACGCGGAATTGGTCCTCCCCGAGCGAGTGAGGGAGCTTCCACTTCTCGATTCGGAGCGCGTTCTCGAGGATCTCGAGCGCCGACGTGGCTTCCTCGACGGGGTCGTCCTGACCGGCGGCGAGCCAACGCTGCAGGAGGACCTGGCCGACTTCGCCGAACGCCTCCGGCGGATGGACTTCCTCGTCAAGCTCGACACGAACGGATCGCGCCCGGAGATCGTCCGGGACCTGATCGGCGCCGAACTCGTCAACTACGTCGCCGTCGACCTCAAGGCGCCGCCGGACCGATACGCCGAGTTCGCCGGTGTCGAGGTCCCGACGGACGTGATCGGGCGGACGGTCGCGATCCTGAAGGAAAGCCGCGTCGAGTACGAGTTTCGCACGACGGTCGCTCCGGGACTGACCGAGGAAGACCTCGAGGCGATCGCGGCCTGGCTCCGGCCGGCGCGGCGCTACGTGCTGCAGGCCTTCCGCGTGCCGACCGAGACGGCGAAGGGGCTGATCGACCCGTCGTGGGCGAGCCGGGAAGCCCTCGCCTCACCCGCGTTGTATCGTGCTTGGGCGAAGATCGAGTCGGGGTTTGAGAGCGGAGGCGTCCGCGCCTGAGTTGTCCTTCGCACTCGGGTATGACGGTTAGCCGGTGCTCCCGAGGCCGACGAGCTTTCGCACGTCGGACATCGTCTCCGAAGCGATCGCGCGCGCCCGCTTCGCTCCGTCCGCGAGCACGTCGGCGATCATGCCGGAGGCCTCGAGCTCCTTCCGCTTCTCCTGGATCGGGCGGAGGACGTCCATCAGCCGGTCGAAGACCTCGTCCTTCAGGCGCGAGTACATCAGACGCCCCTCGGCAAACTCGGCCTTCAGCTCCCCGACGATCTTTGCTTCGCCGAGCTGCTCGCACGAGAGTTCGAGGATCTCGAATAGCGTGGCGACCCCGGGCGACATCGTCTCGCCCGGCTCGAGGCCGGTGTCGGTGACCGCGGAGCGGATCTTCTTCCGGATCGACGCCTCGTCCTCCATCACGCCGACGTAGTGGCTCTCGCCCTCGCTCTTCGACATCTTGATCGAGGGGTCGGCGAGGGACATGATCCGCGCGCCCTTGCCGACGATCGGCTCGGGCTCGGGGAAGTACTCGCCGAAGCGAGCGTTGAATCGCCGCGCAATCCGGCGCGAGAGCTCGAGGTGCTGAACCTGGTCCTCGCCGACCGGAACCCCGTCGGCGCGATAGATCAGGATGTCGGCCGCCTGCAGGATCGGGTAGGTGAACAGGCCGGCCGAGATGAACTGCTGCTTCGCCGACTTGTCCTTGAACTGGGTCATCCGCGAGAGGTCCCCGTACGACGTGACGCACCCGAAGATCCAAGCGAGTTCGGTGTGCGCCGGGACGTCGGACTGGACGAAGACGATCGACCGCTCCGGATCGATCCCGCAGGAGATCAGGTCGAGTGCCATCGAATGCGAAGCGGTCCGGAGCCCCTTTGGGTCGACGTCGATCGTGATCGCGTGGTAGTCGACGATGCAGTAGACGCAGTCGACGTCATCTTGGAGCGAGGCCCAGTTCCGAATCGCCCCGAAGTAGTTCCCGATGTGAAGCGTCCCCGTCGGCTGGATTCCGGAGAAGATCCGAGTCGCCATCGACCGCCACCTCCCGTTCGTGGGTTTCACCCGCAAGACCGCGGACGCGGCGGAAGTATAAGAAACCTCCGTCGCTGACTGCAAGCGGTCTTCGGCTTGATCCGTCCTTTCGACGTGCCGTATCATTCGATAAGGCGAGGTGAGGCGATGGGCCGGCGTGGCGGCGAGGAGTACCCCGAGTTCGACCCGACGGCGCGAGCTCAGGGTGTCGAGGCGCTTCGGGCGAGGGGCGTCATCATCCCGGATCCGGACCGCGTCTACGTCTCCCCCGATACGAGCGTCGAACCCGGCGCCGTCCTGCTTCCCGGCACGTGTCTGCGCGGTTCCTGCGTGATCGGCGCGAATTGCCGGATCGGTCCCGATTGCTGGATCGATGATTCGGCGGTCGAGGCGGATTCCGTCGTCTGGTATTCGGTCCTCGAGTCGGCTCGAGTTCGATTCGGGTCGACGATCGGACCGTACGCGCACCTGCGCCCGGGCGCCGACGTCGGCCCGGAGGCACGCGTCGGCAACTTCGTCGAGGTCAAGGCGGCGCGGATCGGGCGGGGAGCGAAGGCCGCTCACCTCGCGTACGTCGGGGACGCCGACGTTGGAGCGGGCGTCAACGTCGGCGCGGGCGCCGTGACCTGCAACTTCGACGGGGTGACGAAACATCGCACCGTGATCGAGGACGGCGCCTTCGTCGGGACGAACGCATCGTTGGTAGCCCCGGTCCGAATCGGCGAGAACGCGTTCGTGGCGGCTGGTTCCACAATTACCGAGGATGTGCCGCCGAACTCGATCGCGTTCGGACGGGCACGCCAGGTCGTGAAGGAACGGAAGGGCGAGGAGGACGCGCGATGAGGACGAAGCTGAAGCTGATCAGCGGGACGGCGAACCCCGTGCTGTCGTCGGAGATCTCCGAGTCTCTCGGCATCCCGTTGTGCGACGCGGACGTCGGCCGATTCAGCGACGGGGAGGTCCGCGTGCGCATTCGGGAGACCGTTCGCGGGGCGGACGTCTTCGTCGTCCAGCCGACGTGTCCTCCGGTCAACGACACGCTCATCGAGCTTCTGATCATGATCGACGCCCTCCGGCGCGCGTCGGTCCGTCGCGTGATCGCCGTGGTCCCTTACTATGGCTACGCGCGGCAGGACCGAAAACACACCGGGCGAGTTCCGATCTCGGCACGCTTGGTGGCGAACCTGATCGAGACGGCCGGCGCGGATCGCGTGCTGACGATGGACCTTCACGCCGGGCAGATCCAGGGATTCTTCAACATCCCGGTCGACAATCTCCGCTCGGACTGGATCTTCACTGAGCACGTCCGCGGGGCGTTTGAAGACTTAAGCGACGCGATCATCGTCTCGCCGGACGCCGGTGGCGCGGTGCGGGCGCGGATGGTCGCCGAGCAGCTCGACCTCCCGCTCGCGATTCTCGAGAAGCGTCGCACCCTCGACGGCTCAGACGTCGACGTGATGAACGTGATCGGCGACGTGCGCGGCCGCCGAGCGATCCTCGTCGACGACATCTTGTCGTCCGGCGGAACGATGGCGAAGGCGGCGGCGACCCTGATCTCTCGCGAAGCGAGCGAGGTCTTCGCGTACTGCACCCACGGGGTCTTTTCGGGGAACGCGCTCGAGACGCTCGAGAAGTCTCCCTTGAAGCGCGTCGTCGTGACCAATACCATCTTCCTAAGCGCGGCGGAGACGAGTGACGTCGTCGAGTACATCTCCGTTGGAGAGCATCTCGCGAAGACCATTCAGTGTATCTACGACTACAGGTCGGTGAGTCTTCTCTTCCCGCACTACTAGACCGGCCAGGAGAGAGTGAACATGCATACGCTTCGTGTCAGCAGCCGGCCCGCCGGGAAGGCGGGCGTCCTGCGAAGGACGGGATTCGTCCCGGGCGTGGTCTACGGCCCGTCGATCGAGTCCACGCCGATATCGATCGCGAAGAAGGACCTGAAGGTCCTCTTCTCGGAGATCACGAGAAGCTCGAGGATCGAACTCGCCGTCGATGAAGACGGGAAGACCCGCGAGCTCGACGTCTTCCTCAAGGTCGTTGACTACGACTCGATCACGGACGAGCCGCTCCACGTCGATTTCTATCACCCGGACGTCGGGCATCCTCTGAAGCTTCACGTTCCCGTGAAGGTCGTTGGGGACGCGCCGGGTCTGAAGGCAGGCGGGATCTTGAGCGTGCAGTTCAACTCGATCCGCGTCCACGGGCTTCCCAAGGACATCCCACACCTGATCACGATTGACGTCAGCGATCTCGACTTGGGAGAGTCGATCCACGTTCGCGACATTGACTTCGGCGATGTCGAGCCGATGCTCCCGCCCGAGCGAACCCTGGTCACCATCATCGCGCCGCGCGGGATGGAGGTCGAGGAGGAAGAGGCCGAGCTCGAAGAGGGCGAGATCGAGGGCGAGATCGAAGAGGCAGAGGGAGTCGTCGAGGGAGAGGGAACGCCGAAAGAAGAGGAGACGCCCTCCGAAGGAGCGTAGTGAAGGGCATCTTCGGACTCGGGAACCCGGGTCCGGCCTACACCCTCACTCGGCACAACGTCGGATTCCAGACGATCGATCTCTACCGGACGGCGAATCGTCTGCGCCGCGCAGGGAAGATCGAGCACGACTGCCTCGTCTACCGCGCGGGCGACCTCCTTCTCTGCAAGCCGCTGACGAGGATGAACGCGAGCGGGCGAGCGATGGCGGAAACCCTGGACGCCTACTCGATCGCGCCACGCGATGTGCTGGTCGTCCACGATGATCTCGATCTTCCGCTCGGGCGGCTGAAGATTGTCGCTGCCGGCGGCGCGGGGACTCACAAAGGGATGAAGTCGATTCTGGAAGCGCTCGGCACGAACGAAGTCCCTCGTCTCAAGATCGGGATCGAGATTGAGGGGCGGGCGAAGCCGGGGGAGGCGTTCGTCCTCGAGCGGTTCACGCCGGACGAATGGAGTCGACTCCTCCCTGTGCTCGAGGCGGCCGCCGACGCGATCGACGCGTTTCGGACGGGCGACGTCGACGCGTTGATGACGCGGTTCAACCGGCGTACCGAACCCGGTTGCCGCTTCTGATCTGCACGCTATACTCTTTCTGCTCTCGGAAAGGAACCGGAGGCGAGACGCTATGTACGATCGTTTCTCGCGCGAGTCGATGGAGATCATCGCCATCGCGCAAGAGGAAGCCGAGGAGTGGCGACACAGCTACGTCGGGACGGAGCACCTCCTCCTCGCCTTTCTGAAGGTTCCCGGGAGTGACGTCCACCGGTTCCTCTCGAGCAGTGACATCACCTACGAGAAGGTCGCCGCATTCCTCGACGAGGAGAAGGGGCGCGGGGAGGTGCGCGTCTCCGCCGACGATCTCGAGCCGACGCCTCGGCTGAAGCGCGTGATGAAGATTAGCTTCGAGGAGGCGCGTCGCTCCGGCCTGAACACGATTCGCCCCGAGCACCTTCTGATGGGAATGCTCCGCGAGGGGGACGGGACGGGAGCGGCGATTCTTCAGCACCTCGGCGCCGATCTCGCCAAGACGCGGGCCTACTTCCTTCCGCCCTCCGGGATTGGGATGACGATTCGAGCCTCGCGGAAGCAGGCGCAGAAGCGCGGCGAAGCAATCGAGTTCGGCCGGAACCTCGTCGAAGAGGCGGCGGCCGGGAACCTCGACCCCGTGATCGGCCGCGAGGAGGAGATGGAGCGTATCATCCAGACGCTCACGCGGCGGAAGAAGAACAACCCCGCGCTGATTGGTGAGTCAGGCGTCGGGAAGACGGCCGTCGTCGAGGGACTCGCGCAGCGGATCGCCGAGGGGGACGTCCCCTCGCTCCTTCGGTCGAAAGAGATCCTCGAGCTCGACATGGCCTCGGTCGTCGCCGGGACGAAGTACCGAGGCGAGTTCGAGCAGAGGCTGAAGACGGTGATCACGCAGGTTGCCGAGATGGACAACGTCATCCTATTCATCGACGAGCTCCAGACTGTCGTCGGCGCCGGCGGGGCCGAGGGTGCGATCGACGCGTCGTCGATCCTGAAGCCGCCGCTCGCCTCTGGCGTCATCCAGTGCATTGGGACGGCGACTTCCGATGAGTACCGGAAGTCGATCGAGAAGGACCCCGCGTTGAAGCGGCGCTTCAAGACGATCCTCGTCGAGGAGCCGACCGTCGAGGAGACGGTCAGGATCCTAAAAGGGTTGCGCGAGCGGTACGAGAAGCATCATGGGGTGAAGATCACCGACGATGCGCTCTATCAGGCGGCCCGGCTCTCCGATCGCTACGTGACCGATCAATTCCTTCCCGACAAGGCGATCGACCTCGTCGACGAGACGGCGGCGCGGATCAAGCTCCAGAAGACGCGCGTCCCCGACGAGATTCGCGAGCTGATGGAAGAGATCGAGGAGCTCGACGAGCGCGAGCAAGACGCCGTCAGTGGACAGGACTACGAGACGGCCGCTCGTCTTCGCGACCAGAAGGCCGAACTCGTCGAACAGGTCGAGGCGCTGAGCCAAAAGACCTACGGCGGGAACGACCTCCAGGCGACGGGAGCGGATATCGCACGGATGGTCTCGATCTGGACGGGGGTTCCGATCGGCCACGTCGAGGAAGAGGAGACCGAGCGGCTCGTCAACATGGAGGAGAAGATCCACGAGCGGCTGATTGCGCAGGACGAGGCGGTCCGCGCTGTCTCCCGGTCGATTCGCCGAGCCTACGCAGGGGTCAAGAATCCGAAGCGCCCGGTCGGCGTGTTCATGTTCCTCGGGCCAACCGGCGTCGGGAAGACCGAACTCTCCAAGACGCTCGCCGAGTTCCTGTTCGGGGACGAGGACGCGCTGATCCGCGTCGACATGTCGGAGTACATGGAGCGCTTCTCCGTCTCCCGTTTGACCGGCGCGCCGCCCGGCTACGTCGGCTACGAGGAAGCGGGCGAGTTGACGGAGAAGGTTCGCCACCGGCCGTATTCGGTCGTCCTCTTCGACGAGATCGAGAAGGCGCACCGCGACGTGTTCAACATTCTCCTCCAGGTGATGGAGGACGGGATCCTGACCGACTCCCAAGGTCGACGCGTCGACTTCCGGAATGCCGTCCTGATCATGACCTCCAACGTCGGGAGCGAGCTGATCGCCGGCCGTGACACCCTCGGCTTCAGCGGGCAGGAGGAAGGCTCCGAGGAGTCGTACCAGGACATGAAGTCGCGCGTGATCGGCGAGGGGCGCAAGGTCTTCCGGCCGGAGTTCCTCAACCGGCTCGACGACATCATCGTCTTCCACCAGCTGAATCGAGAGCAGGTGCGCCGGATCGCTGAATTGATGATCGCTGAGCTGAAAGCGCGCTTGCGCGAAGAGCGCCAGATCGACTTCGACCTCGATGAGTCGGCTTGGGACTTGTTGATCGGCGAGGGCTACGACGTGAAGTACGGTGCCCGCCCGATGCGCAGGACGATCGAGCGGCTGATCGAGAATCCGATCTCCGAGAGCATCCTCGAGGGGGAGTTCGCGTCCGGCTCGCTCGTCCGCGCGACCGCGGACGGGGGCGAGATCCGTTTCGACACGGGCGATGGGTGATGCCGTTCTCGTGCGCCGAGTGCGGCTATCGAACGGTCAAGTGGTACGGTCGATGCCCGAGTTGCGGCGCGTGGGACTCCATCTCCGAGGTTGCAGGGGAACGAGCGGCCGACGCGCCGGACGCCCCCTGGATCGGTGAACCGGTCCGCTCGCTCGATCAGATCGACGTCGCGAACGTCTCCCGCCGTCCCTCCGGATCGCGCGAGTTCGACCGGGTCTTCGGCGGCGGGCTGATCCCCGGCGGGGTCATCCTCTTCGGCGGCGAGCCCGGGGTCGGCAAGTCGACCCTCCTCCTCCAGGTCGCGCGAGCGCTCGCGGAGCGGGACGGGAACGTGCTCTACGTCTCCGGCGAAGAGTCGGAGAGCCAGGTCAAGCTCCGCGCGAGCCGGCTCGGGATCGACGGCGCGCGCCTCTTCCTGCTCGCCGAGCAGTCCCTCCCCCGGATCGCGGCGGCGGTCGAGGAGGTCGATCCGTGCGCGCTCATCGTCGACTCGATCCAGACGATCCGCGCGGCCGCCCCCGACGGGGCGGGGGGGAGCGTTCGGCAGCTCCGAGCGGCGTGCGTCGAGCTGATTCGACTGGCGAAGGCGCGTCGTCTGGTCACCTTCCTCGTCGGTCACATCACCAAGGGGGGCGCGTTCGCCGGACCGAAGACGATCGAGCACCTGGTCGACGTCGCCGTCTACATGGAGGGGAGCGGCGAGGACGACGTGCGGATCCTCCGCTCGGTGAAGAACCGGTTCGGCCCCACGAACGAGGCGGCCGTCTTCCGGATGACGGCGGAGGGACTCGTCGAGATCGACGATCCGTCGAGCTTCTTCCTCGAGACCCACCGCGACGAATCCCGCTCCGGATCGATCGTCGTCCCGATCCTCGAGGGGTCGCGGTCGATCCTGATCGAGCTGCAGGCCCTCGTCTCGCCGACCGGCGGCTACGGGGTTCCGCAGCGTCGCTGCACGGGGCTCGACGTCAACCGGATCCTCCTCCTTCTCGCGGTGATCGAGAAGCGGCTTGCGGTGCACGTTGGCGGGGCCGACGTCTACCTGAGCGTCGCGGGAGGCCTCGAGGTTCGCGAGCGCTCGGCCGACCTGGGGATCGTGGCGGCGATCGTGTCGAGCCTCCGGAATCGGGCGATCCCCGTTCGGACGACCGTGGCCGGCGAAGTCGGGCTCTCCGGCGAGGTCCGGGCCGTCCGCCGCGTCGCCGAGCGGGCGGCCGAGGCGAAGAAGATGGGCTATCAGGAGATCCTCGTCCCCGCCTCGGGGACGGTTCCGCGAGGGGACGGAATCGATGTCGTTCCGGTCGAGTCGATCGACGAGACGATCGTCCACCTCGGACTCGGATAGGAGGTTCGATGAGCGACTCTCGGTACGAGCGGTTGAAGACGGCGGCCGACGTCCTGCGCGAACGGCTCGCGGAGCCGCCGCGCGTCGCGGTCACCCTCGGGTCCGGCCTGTCGGACGCGTTCGGGGTCCCCGACGGCGGGCGGCTGATCCCGTGCGCGGAGATCCCCGGGTTTCCCGCGCCGACCGTCGCCGGTCACGCGGGCGAATTCTGGTCCGGACGGATCGGCGAGACGCCAGTCCTCGTCCAACGAGGACGCGCGCACTTCTACGAGGGGCGCTCCCTCGAGGACGTGACCTTCGCGACGCGCCTGTTCGCCCTCGTCGGGGCGACGCGGCTGGTCGTGACGAACGCGTCGGGGGCGATCCATCCGGACTACCGCGCGGGGGATCTCGTCTTGATTGCCGATCACATCAACATGCTCGGAGCCAACCCGCTCCGCGGACCGAACCTCGACGAACTCGGGCCGCGCTTCCCCGACATGTCGGCCGCTTACACGCCGGCCCTCCGGAAGTTGGCGAAGGAGGTCGCCGCGTCGGAGGGGATCGAGCTGAAGGAGGGCGTCTACGTCGCCGCCCTCGGCCCGTCGTACGAGACGCCGGCCGAGATCCGCGCCTTCCGCGCGATGGGGGCCGATCTCGTCGGGATGTCGACCGTCCCCGAGGTGATCGCCGCCGCGCACGCGGGGATGGAGGTCCTCGGTCTCTCGATCGCGACCAACCTCGCCGCCGGGGTCAACCCGGAGGCGACGCTCGGCCACGAGGAAGTGATCGAGACGACGCGTCGGAAGGGGGCCGAGGTCCGGCGGCTCCTGTTGGCGCTCCTGGCCAGGTTGTAGCCGATGCCCTCCGGGAAGCTCGTTCGGGATCGGATTCCCGAGATCATCAGTGCCTCGGGCGGCGACCCTCGCATCTCGATCCTCGACGAAGCGGCGTATCGCGCCGCGCTCCGCGCGAAGCTCGCCGAGGAGGTCGACGAGTTCCTCGAGGGCAACCAGGTCGAAGAGCTGGCCGACGTGCTCGAGGTGGTCTACGCCCTCGGGCGACTGGAGGGCCTGACGCCGGAGAGGCTGGAGACGCTTCGTGCGGACAAGCTGGCGGAGCGCGGGGGCTTCGAGCGCCGCCTCATGCTCGACGGCGAAACGAGCTGATCTCCTAGCGCGGGCCGAAGAGCGTCGTTCCCAGCCGCACCATCGTCGCCTTCTCCTCGATCGCGACCGCGTACGAGTTGCTCATCCCCATCGACAGGGTCCGCATTTCCGCGCCCGGGATCTCGAGGGAGGCGATCCGATCGAACAGGGATCTCGTTCGAGCGAACGACGGGCGAAGGTCCTCCGCGTTCGCGGAGAAGGGGCCCATCGTCATCAGGCCGTCAATCCGAAGCGAGGGGAGCTCCGCGATTTCTCGGACGAAGTCGACGGCGTCGTCGGGCAGGACGCCCGATTTCTGCTCTTCCTGCGCGCTGTTGATCTCGACGAGGATCGGGACGACGCGCCCGACCTTCGCGCCCTCCTCGGCGATCTTCTCCGCGAGCCGGGCGGAATCGACGGTCTGGATCAGATCGAAGAGACGGACGGCCTCACGCACCTTGTTCCGCTGGAGGTGGCCGATCATGTGCCAGTGGGCGGCGTCGCGTCCGAGCGCGTCGATCGCCCGCTCCGCTTCCTGAACGTAGTTGTGCCCGACGATTCGGACGCCCCCCGCGATCGCGGCGGCGATCTCGTCGGGCGTCCTCGTCTTCGCGGCCGCGACGAGGGTCACGTGGGGCGGGATCTCGGCGAGAAGGCTGCGAACGCGGGCCTCGATTTCGACGACGTTCATCGGCTCACGCCTCCTCGCTCTCGGGTTCGGTCGCCAGTCGCTCCCACGCGCGATAGCGTTCGTCGAGTTCGGACTTCGCGGCCTTGTGCTCGGCGGCGAGCGACGCGATCCGCTCCGCGTCCGACGCCTCGCTCGCCTCGAGGAGCGCGGCCTCGATCCGCTCGATCTGCGATTCGAGGGTCTCGATCGCGCCCTCGATCTCCGCGCGTTCCTCGTGCGTGCGCGCCCGCACGTATCGGTTCCTTCCGCTCGCCCTCGGCTCCGCCCTTCGGGACGGGTTCCGCGGGGCTCGGGGCGCCGGCGATTCGGAAGTGTGCGACGACGAGCGGCGTCTGTACTCGGCGTACCCGTGGGGAAGGATTTGCATCTCACCTGCTACGACGCTCCAGGTCTGGGTGGTGACCGCCTCGAGGAGGGCGCGGTCGTGCGAGACGAGGAGGATCGTCCCATCGTAGGCGCGGAGGGCCCGCTCGAGGATCTCCTGGCTGGCGAGGTCGAGGTGGTTCGTCGGCTCGTCGAACAGGAGGAGGTTCCCCTCTACGAGGGAGAGGAGGGCGAGTGCGACGCGGCTCCGCTCGCCGCCCGAGAGGGCGCTCATCCGCTTTGCAACGTCGTCTCCGGAGAAGAGGAACCGGCCGAGCAGCCCGCGCGCCTCCCCGATCGTGAGCGAGGTCCGGGCGAGGATCGTCTCGAGGACGGTCGATCCGCCGTGGAGTCCCTCTTGGGTCTGGGAGTAGGTGGCGAGCTGGACGTTGTGCCCGAGCTCGATCGACCCCCGGAGCGGCGGATGCTCCCCGGCGATCGTCCGGAGGAGAGTCGTCTTTCCGCAGCCGTTCGGGCCGACGATCGCGACCTTCTCCCCGCGGCGGAGGTCGACGTCGGGACAGTCGAACAGGGGCGCGTCGAAGCCGACGGCGAGCCCGTGCGTCGAGAGGACGCGCTTCCCGCTCGGGTTTCCCGTTTGGATGCGAAGCGAGATCCGTCGCGCGTCGCGCGGCCGTTCGACGCGGGCCGCCTCGATCCGTTCGATCTTTTTCTCGCGGTCCTTCGCCTGGCTCACCTTCTGGCCGGCCTTGTTCCGGCGGACGAACTCCTTGTATCGCGCGAGCGTCTCCTCTTGCTTCTCGTAGGCGATGAGCTGGCGCTCGCGCTCGGCCTCGCGAAGCTCGCGGGAGTGCGCGTACCCGACGCGGTAGACGGAGACCCGCTCGAATGCGATCTCCCACGTTCGGTTCGTGATGCGCTCGAGGAGGTGACGGTCGTGCGAGACGAGAACGAG
>Ga0180431_10006961_pt1 | contig 13303 bp, 17 predicted proteins | sample SS_ome_11_FD_132459 | JGI IMG/M metagenome (GOLD analysis project Ga0180431, IMG submission 132459) | Hypersaline lake sediment archaeal communities from the Salton Sea, California, USA - SS_1_MS_1 metaG | ecosystem: Environmental > Aquatic > Non-marine Saline and Alkaline > Hypersaline >... | reverse complement strand
GTCACGATTTTTTATGCGAGGGTTTTGGGGAGGGGGGCCCCCGTGGGAGCTAGGGGACCCAAACCGAAGCCTACTGCCCTCCGAAAGGCGCAGGGGAATCCCGGCCGGAAGGCGCTGAACCCGGCCGAACCGAAGCCGCCCATCGAAGCGCCACCCTGTCCGAACCATCTGAGTGGTATGGCCAAGCGTGAGTGGCGCCGGATCACACCATTGCTTTTGAAGCTGGGCCTGCTATCCAAGCTGGACATGGCCTCCATCGCCGCCTATTGCGTGGTCTATGATCGCTGGCGAAAGGCGGAATTGAAGGTCCGTCGGCACGGGGAGCTCATCGTCATCAACTCCATGGGTTACCTGCAGCAGAATCCATGGCTCAACGTAGCCAACAAGTGCCTTCAGCAGATGAAGGAATTCTACGCCGAGTACGGTCTCACGCCGGCCGCCCGCACGAAGCTGCACGTGATGACCGACCTCATCGACCAGCCCAAGACCGCCAAGCCGATCCCGACGGAGGGGCCCTCGCAGAAGCAGACCGAATCCATCCTGGACGAGGTTCTGGGTGAGATGGACCGGGGCTATGCCACCGGCCAGAGTGGGGACGCCTGATGGCTGAGCAGTACTACTACGACGACAAGGCCGCCCAGAAGGTGATCATCTTCTTCGAGCAGCTGCTGGTCCACACCAAGGGTCGCTTCGCCGGCAAACCCTTCATCCTGGAACCCTGGGAGCGGGAGTTCATCAAGAACGTGTACGGCTGGAAGCGCAAGTCCAACAATACCAGGAAGTACCGGGTGGCCTACCTGGAGATCCCGAAGAAGAACGGAAAATCCGCCTTCGCCTCCGGCCTGGCCGCATACATGACCTTCGCGGACGGGGAGATGGGCGCCGAGGTATTCTCCGCAGCCGGAGACCGGGCCCAGGCGGGGATCGTCTTCCGGGTGGCCCGTGACATGATCGAACGCTCACCCCAGCTGAATGGCCGTTGCGAATGCTTTGCCAGCTCCATCTATGTCCCGAAATCGAATTCACGCTACGAGGTCCTGAACGCCGAGGCCGGCACCAAGCACGGCATCAATGCCAGCGCAATCATCTTCGACGAGTTCCACGTACAGAAAAAGCGGGATCTGCATGACACCCTGGTGGGCTCGGTGGCCTTCCGGGAGCAGCCCCTTACCATCTACATCACCACCGCCGGCTGGGACCGCACCAGCATCTGCTGGGAGTATCACCAGTACGCCCGCAAGGTCCTGGAGGGTTCCATCGTGGACGAGGAATTCTATCCCGTCATCTACGCCGCGGATCCGGAGGACGACTGGACGAATCCGGAAGTCTGGGCCAAGGCCAATCCCGGTCTCGGGATCACGGTGCAGTACGCTTACATGGAAAAGGAGGCCGAGCGTGCCAAGCGCGTGCCTGGCCGCCAGAACGCATTCAAGCGCCTGCATCTCAATATCTGGACTGAGCAGTCCGAACGCTGGCTGGACCTGGACGAGTGGCGCTCCCTGGCCACGCAGCTGCGCCTCGAGGACATGACCGAGACACCGGTCTGGACCGGACTGGATCTATCCAGCACCAGGGATCTCACCGCCCTGGCGCTGTTGTGGGCGCCAGAGCACGACGATGATCACTGGAAGCTGATCCCGAGATTCTACATGCCCAAGGACAACCTGGTCCAGCGGGACGAGGAGTCCAGCGGCAACTACCTGGAATGGGTCCAGCAGGGCTGGATCATCGCCACACCCGGCAACGTCGTGGACCAGGACTTCATCCGCAAGGACATCGAGTCCCTGGGCCTGCTGTTCCCCATCAGGGAGCTGGCCCTGGACCGTTGGAACAGCACCTATCTCATGACCCAGCTCCAGGAGGAGGGGTTGGATGTGGTCCCCTTCGGGCAGGGCTTTGCGAGTATGTCAGGGCCTTCCAAGGAATTCGAAAAGATCATCCTGGGCAAGGAGCTCATCCACGACGGCAATCCGGTGATGGACTGGATGATCTCCAATGTCGCCCTGAAGGAAGATGCCGCCGGCAATATCAAACCGGACAAGAGCCGCTCATCGGAGAAGATCGACGGCGTGGTGTCCACCATCATGGCCCTGGGTCGGGCCATCTCAAAGGACAGCCTGGAGGGTGGCCCGAGCGTCTACGAGGAACGGGGGATCACATTCTTATGATGCACCGTAGACCACTGACCCTGGGGCAGTTCGCCCGGCAGAGTGTCGCACGCGCGGTCACCCGCGTAACCGACCCGGTGGTGAGCCTGGCCAGCCGCGCGAAGAAGTGGGGATCCAAGCAGCTGCGGGATCCGCTCATCGCTTCCTGGTGGGGTCTCGAGGATGATGATACCGGCCTGAGCATTACCGCCGAGAGCTCCATGCAGGTAGCCGCGGTATCCGCCGCGGTGCGTCTCCTGGCCGAAGTGATCGCATCGATGCCGCTCATGCTGTACGAGCGCACCACGGTAGGCAAGGAGCTGGCCGACGGCCACCCGCTCTGGGACATCATCCATCGCAAGCCCAACAATTCCCAGACGCCCTACGAGTTCAAGGAGATGATGATGGGGCACATCCTGCTGCGCGGGAATGCCTACGGTGAGATCATCTCGAGTGGCGGCGCATCCGTGTCCCAGGTCATCCCCCGTCATCCGGACCGGATCAGGCCATTCTGGACCAAAGATGGGCAGCGGGCATACGAGTATTACCAGCCTGACGGCGGGACCAGGATCATCCTGGCCAGCGAGATGTTGCACGTCATGTTCTTCAGCATGGACGGCCTGATGGGGCTGGATCCCATCGCCTACCACCGTCGCACCATCGGCCTCACCATGGGCGCCGAGAAATACGGCGGCCGCTTCTACAAGAACGATGCCCGCCCGGCGGTCATGCTGATGCATCCCGGCCAGCTCACCGACGATGGGCGGCAGAACCTGAAGGAATCCTGGAACAAGCAGTTCCAGGGGGTGGGCAATGCCCACCGCACGGCAGTCCTGGAAGAGGGCATGAAGGTCGAGCAGATGTCGGTGACCCCAGAAAATGCCCAGTTCCTGGAGACCCGCAAGTTCCAGGTCTCGGACATCGCCCGCATATTTCGCGTACCTCCCCATATGATCGGGGATCTGGAGAGGGCGACCTTCTCCAACATCGAGCAGCAGTCCCTGGAGTTCGTGATCTACAACCTGACACCCTGGCTGGTGAAATGGGAGCAGGCCATCACCAGGGATCTGCTCAGCGAAACCGACAGCCTGCGTTTCTTCGCTGAGTTCAAGGTGGATGCCCTGCTTCGCGGGGATATCCGCTCCCGGTATGCCGCCTACGCGGTGGCTCGCCAGTGGGGCTGGCTGTCGGTCAACGAGATCCGCAAATTCGAAAACTTAAATCCCATCGAAAACGGGGACATCTACCTGCAGCCCATGAACATGGTGCCGGCCGAGCAGATGCGGGAGCTCAGTCCGAAGGAGGCCAAGGCCACGCGACTGCTGGCGATGCGATCCATGTTCGAGCAGCTGCCCCGCGAACAAGTGATGGAGATCTTTCAGGAGGAGCCCAATGCCTGAGAAACAATTCATGGCCCTGAGCAAAGAGGAACGTCTCGAGGCCATCAAGCAGAAATTCAGATCCCAGCTGCCGGAGGATCAGCGCGAGCTGCGCATCGTCCCGGGGCTGGAGGTCCGCCAGGACGGCGACGGGGAGGCCAAGGTCATCGAGGGCTATGCCGCCGTGTTCAACAAGGACAGCGATGGCCTGTGGTTCATCGAGCGGGTGGCCCCGGGCTGCTTCGAGGAAAGCATCCAGCAGGATGATATCGTGGGTCTGTTCAACCATGACCGCAACATCGTCCTGGGGCGCACCAGCGCGAGCACCATGAACCTGGAGGAGGACGGCAAGGGCCTGAAGTACGTCATCGACCTCCCGGAGACCCAGGCTGCCCGGGATCTGCACGAGAGCATCTCCCGCGGGGACATCAAGGGCAGCTCCTTCAGCTTCACCACGCAGAAGGACCAGTGGGAGTACCTGGACGACGGCGAGACCGTGATCCGGACCCTGCTGAAGGTCAAGCTTTACGACGTGGGCCCGGTGACCATCCCGGCCTACAAGGACACGACGACGAGCGCCCGGTCCATCAACGACTGGATCGAGGCGCAGCTCAAGGATTCAGAGGCCCGGGAAGACGGGTCCTGGAGAATAGAATCACGGAGGCGCAGGCTGAAACTGGCCGCACTCGAGTTCTAAGGTCAAAAGGTAAAGGAGTACGAAAATGCCAGACCTGAAAAAGATGAGGGACGAGCGGGGTAAGCTGGTCAAGGATGCCCGCGCGATCCAGGACAAGGCCGACACGGAGGAGCGCAAGCTCACTGCCGAGGAGTCGGAACAGTTCGACAAACTGATGGAGCGCCAGCAGGAGTTGGCTGACCAGATCCAGCGCGAGGTGGATCTCAAGGAGGCCGAGCGGGCCGCAGCCGAGGTGGAGGCCAAAGCCACCAAGGGTGAACAACGCGACACGACCAAGCCGGAAACCCCGGAAGAGCAGCGCGACAAGGCAGTGATGACCCAGTTCCGCTCCTATCTGCTCACCGGTCAGGTGCCGATGGAGGCCCAGGAGCTGCGTGCCATGCAGGCGGACGTGGATGTCTCCGGTGGCTACCTGGTCCCGCCCGAGCAATTCGTCCGGCAGCTGATCCAGGCCAAGGACAATCTGGTGTTCATACGCCAGCATGCCACCGTCATCCCGGTAACCGATGGCGAGAGCCTCGGGGTACCCAGCCTCGACACGGATCCCGCGGATGCTGCCTGGACCGCGGAGATCGGATCGGTATCCGAGGACAGTTCCATGGCCGTGGGCAAGCGCTCCCTGGATCCTCATCAGCTCACCAAGCTGGTGAAGGTCTCCATAAAGCTGCTGCGCAAATCCGCCTTTCCCGCCGAGCAGCTGGTCCGGGACCGCCTGGCCTACAAGTTCGGCGTATCCGAGGAGAAGGGCTTTCTCACCGGTAACGGCGCCGGCCAGCCCCTGGGTGTCTTCACGGCCAGTGCCCACGGGATCTCCACCAGCCGCGACGTGTCCACCGGCAACACCACCACCGAGATCCGCAGCGACGGTCTTATCGAGGCGGTGTATTCCGTCAAGGCCGGCTACCTGCCGAACGCCCGCTGGATCTTCCATCGGGACGCCGTGAAGCAGATCCGCAAGCTCAAGGACGGCGATGGCCAGTACATCTGGGCGCCCGGTTTGAAGGAAGGTCAGCCGGACACCATCCTGAACTATCCCTTCCACATGAGCGAATACGCTCCCAACACATTCACCACGGGTCTCTACGTGGGCCTGTTCGGCGACTTCAGCTACTACTGGATCGCTGACAGCCTGGCCATGGAGATCCAGCGCCTGGTGGAGCTCTACGCCGGCAACAGCCAGGTGGGCTTCATCGGCCGTCAGGAGGTGGACGGGATGCCGGTGCTGGAAGAGGCATTCGCACGGGTCAAGCTCGGCTGAGTGTGAACCGTTCCTGAATAGAGGATAGGTGGGGGGCGCAGGATCATAGCTGTGCTCCCTGCTGCAACCAACGGAGGAATTTTACTATGAACATGAGCAAGAACGTCAAGATCAGTGATGCCATCCTGCCATCGGCGGGCGTGGCAGCGACAACGGACATCGAGGGCGCGGTCCTGGACATGGCGGGTTTCGAATCCGTCCTGATGATGGTGGTCTTCGGAGAGATCACGGGCAGTGCCGTCACGTCCATCAAGGCCCAGCAGGGCGACGAGTCCGATCTGTCCGACGCCACGGATCTCGAGGGGACCGGTCAGACCATCGCGGACGACGATGACAACGAGACCTTCTACATCGACCTGGTGAAACCCACCAAGCGCTATGTGCGCCTGTACGTGGACCGCGGCACCCAGAACGCCGTCGTGGCGTCCGCCAGCTACCTGCAGTACGGCGCCAAGAAGGTTCCGGTCACCCATGACACCGGTGTCACTGGCGAGACCCACGTCTCACCTGCCGAAGGTACCGCGTAGTACCTGGACCGTTCCTGGATAGAGGATAGGTAGGGGGCGCGGGGCCATACCGCGCTCCCTGCTGCAACCAACGGAGGTAAGAACTATGGCTGGTTATCAACCCAAAGTATATCGGGACAACGGCGGCGACCGGCAGGTCATCGCGGATGGAGGCACTCAACTCATCGAAGCCGGTGGCAACGTGAACGGAGGTTCCGGAACCGGAGCCTTCACCTTCGCAGCCGGCGAGATCGATACGGCTGACATCGCCAATGATGCTGTCGATCATGACAAGCTGGATGAGGGCGTGGACCAGGTTGCGGACGTCACTGTCTCGACGGCGGAGCTCCTGGCGCTGAATGCGACCCCGAAACAGCTGGTGGCCGCTCCCGGGGCGAACAAGGCCATCATCTTCAAGGGTGCCGTGTTGTTCCTGGATTACAACTCGGCGGCCTATGACGGGATCGCGTCCGGTGAGGACCTGTCGATCAAGTACACGGACGGCAGCGGTGCCGAAGTGGCCCAGATCGAGACCACTGGTTTCCTGGACCAGACAGCCGACCAGGTACGTTTCGCGCGTGCCCAGTCCGCGGCTTCGGGCAATTCAGCGATCACGCCGGTGGCCAACGCCGCGCTGGTCCTGCACCTGCTGACGGCCGAGATCGCCACCGGGAATTCACCCCTGAAGGTGCGGGTGTATTACCGGGTCGTGCCCACGGTCCTGTAGGTGCATCATGACCTACACTGAACGGCACACCGTCGATATCACGACGGATGCATCCGGCGACGGTACCGGTTACACGCCGGTGATCAACGGCCGGATCTCCACCATCATCTACCAGAAGGATGGCACCGCGCCCTATGCCAGCGGTGTGGACTTCGCGATCACCCTGGAGGCCACCGGCCAGTCACTGTGGGCCGAGAACAACGTGAACGACTCAAAGACAGTGGCGCCCCGCCAGAAGCTGTTCGACGAGGACGGCTTCGGCATCGCCGGCCAGCCGGACGGGGGGGCTCGCGTGGATTACATCCCCGCCGCCGAGGACCGCGTGAAGATCGTGGTCGCCAATGGTGGGAACACCAAGGATGGCCGCTTCATCGTCGTGGTGGAGTGATGGCCGTCTGAACGAACAACCCAAGGAGTTATCATGAAACCCTATCAAATCGAATTGAAGACACTGATGGTAGGCCCGGACCGCAACTGGCAACCCGGGAAGATCCTGAACGTCCCGGGCCAGATCTCGGACGCCGAGGCGAAGGACCTGGTGGCCGGCCGCTACGCGGTGGTGGTCAAGGAGCAGCCCGCGCCGGCACCGGAAGCCAAGCAGGAAGAGGCTCCCGAAGTGGAGACCGCCGAGGCGCCGCCGCCGGACGAGACGGCCGAAAAGCCGAAACCGTCTGCCCGGAAGAATCCGCCCAGACCGAAGGCCCGCAGTTCGAAAGGTAAGTGATGAGCCACTTCGCGCTTGCCGTCAATACCGCGCCAGCCGCGGAGCCCATCAGCACGGCGGATGCCAAGCTGCATCTGCGGGTAGACGTCAGTGATGATGACGACTACATCGATGCCCTGGTCTCCGCGGCCCGCAAGCGCCTGGAACAGGAGGCCGGTGTCGCCCTGATCACCCAGACCCTGGAGATGCATCTGGATGCCTTTCCGGCGGATGGTGGGGCGATCACGGTCCTGCGCCCGCCCCTGCAGGACGTGAGCTCCATCACCTACATCGATTCGAACGGGGACGAGCAGACCTGGTCCAGCGACGACTACCGGGTGGACACCAAGAGCTGGCCCGGCCGGATCACGCCGGCCTATAACGAGGTGTATCCCACAACCCGGGAGATCACCGGCGCGGTGACCATCACCTTCCTGGCGGGGTATGGGGCTGCCGGCAGTGCCGTGCCCCAGGACCTGATCCACGCCCTGAAGATGCTCATCGGACACTGGTACGAAAACCGGGAGGATGTCATCACCGGCACCATCACCTCGAAGGTGCCCAAGGCCTTCGACTGGTTGATCGCGCCCTACAAGGTGTACAGGATCTGACCGTGGTATGGCCCACCGGGAATACGCTCTGGACGGTCCCGCCGGTATGGCGGGATTCCACCATTGTGTGCCTGGGCTGCGGGCCCAGTCTGGCCGAGGCGGACCTGGACCTGGTCCATCAGTCCGAGGCCCGGGTCATCGCCATCAATTCCAGCTATCAGCTGGCGCCCTGGGCGGATGTCCTCTATGCCGGAGATGCCCGTTTCTGGCTCTGGTACAACCATGCCCCGGAATTCACCGGGACGCGGGTGGCCATGGCCTGGAACGGCCGCGAGGGCAAGTTCTTCCGCAACTACGACCAGGTGGACCACCGCAAGGTCTTCTACCTGGCCAGCACGGGATTCTACGGTCTCGAGGAGGATCCCCGCGGGGTCCGTGAAGGCAAGAACTCGGGCTATGCCGCCATCAACCTGGCCGTGCACCTGGGTGCCTCCCGGGTGGTCCTGGTGGGCTACGACATGCGGTCCCGCGGCAGCCGGCATCACTGGGATGCACGGGAAGTGGATGAGCGGCTGTTGGCTCCGGGTGACCACGCCCACCTGGTGAATCCGCCGCCGTTCGAGCTGTTCCTCCCGGCCTTCCAGTCCATCATCGAGCCATTGGAGGACCTGGGGGTGGAGGTGATCAACTGTACCACCGGCAGCGCCCTGGACTGTTTCCCGCACGCTGAGCTGGTGGAGGTGGTCTGATGCAGATCGGCAGGCTCGACCGCAGGATCACGATCCAGGCCAACACGGTGACCCGCGACTCGGTGGGCGAGGCCGTGGACAGCTGGAGCAACCTGGACACCGTCTGGGCCCGCATCATCTACGAGGCCGGCCGGGAAGGCGTGGACATGCAGAGCGAGGTAGCCCAGCAGCAGGTGACTTTCATCATCCGCTATCGCAGCGACGTCACGCCGATGCACCGCATCACCTACGACAGCGAGATCTATCACATCGAGGCGGTGAAGGAGCTCCCGCGCCGCAAGGGGCTGGAGATCTCCGCCCGGGCCGTGGCGTCCATCGGGGAGGGGGACAACAGCTATTACGGGTATCTGCTTGAATACGGAATGGTATGGTGGCCTGATGGCTGAGAACATGTTCGAATTCAAGATCGAGGGAGTGAAGGAGCTGGACAAAGTCCTGGCCACCCTCCCCAAGGCTGCCGAGAAGCAGCAGCTCAAGGCCACGTTGCGCAGATCTGCCAAGCCGCTTCTGCAGGATGCCCGCAAGGGGGCTTCCAGGATCTCCAGTGGACTGGCCAGCAGTATCAAGATCCGCACCATGACCAAGACCGTGGTACCTGCTGCGGTTTCCATCGGTCCGGACGCCGATCACTGGTGGGCCTATCTCTGGGAGTTCGGGACCGGCGTCTATGGTCCCAAGGGGACCCCCATCACCCTGGCCAGTCGCAAGCGCAAAGGTGAATTCATGTACGGTGAGGGACTGGACCATCCCATCAGGGTATCGGAGGGGGTGAAGCCGAAGCCGTTCATGCGGCCGGCCTGGGACCGGAATAAGAACCGGGTGCGGGACAATTTCGCGCGGGAGCTCATGGACCAGTTGCTGCGCTTCGCCGCCAGGTTGAAGAAACAGGCCTACAGTGGAAAGCTTTCGAGGGCCGGCATGAGGGCACTGGGACTATGATCGAATCCGGACTGCTCACGCTGATTGGCGCCGACGGGACCATTGCCGGGATCGTCTCCACGCGGATCTGGGGCAAGCAGGCCCCGCAGGACCCGGACATGCCCTATCTGATCCTCACCATCGTGGATACGGAAGGATTGTACGATGCGTCCGACGAGCAGGACCTGATCCCGCTGCGGATCCAGATCGACGGGTATGCGGAGTCCTATGCCGGCGTGATCACCCTGATGAGGGCCGTACGGGCGCTTCTCAGTGGATACAGCGGTGCAGCCGGGGACGAGACCATTCAGGGAGCATTCATGCGCAGCCAGAAGGACATGGACCAGGAGTCCACGGGATTCCACCGGCGCATGCAGGAATACGAGATGTTTTACAAGGAAGCACTACCGGATTAACAACGGATAAGGAGTATGAATCATGGCACACATTGGATATGGCATCGAGCTGAAGATGGGGGACGGCGCCACCTCCGAGGTGTTCACGGCCCTGGCCGAGGTGTTGGGGATCTCGGGTCCCGGCCTGAGCATGGAGGCCGTGGAGACCACCCACGCCGCATCCACCAACGCCTGGAAGACCTACATCGCCGGTCTCCTGGACGCCGGTGAGCTCACGGTGGACCTGGCCTTCCTGCCGGCAGATGGCACCCAGGACCACACTACGGGATTGCTCAAGAAGCTCAAGGACCGGATCGCCACCAACTTCCAGCTGATCTTCCCGGACACCGGATCCACGGAATGGGATTTCGAGGCGCTGGTGACAGGCTTCGAGCCCACCGAGCCCATCGAGGACCGGGCCACGGCATCTGTCACCCTGAAGATCACCGGTGAACCCACGCTGGCATGATGAACAATCAATCCAGGGGGATCATCGAGTATCAGCTGGGGGGCCGCAAGGTCAGGCTCTGCTATGACTGGTCGGCCATCGAAGCGCTGGTGGAGGTCCTGGGCAAGGATTTCGACAGTCAGATCACCAGGGCGTCCCTGGAGTTCGACACGCCGGTCTTGGCCAAGGCCCTGGCCGTGGGTCTGGAGAAGTACCAGAGCGGTGAGTTCGGGCCCGAGGATATCATGGAACTGTCACCGCCGGTGATCCCAACCGTGACGGCCATCCAGCAAGCGCTGACGGTGGCATTCCATGGCACCCTGGAGGTACCCGAATCACGGGATGGAAACCCTCTGAAGCGGCTCGGAAGAAGTCTGAGCAGGATCCTCGTCCACTGGTTGAACAGGCCCAGCACGCCTGCTACCGATATGGTCTGAGCCCGGAGCTTTTCTGGGATCTCACCCCGCATCAGAGCCGGCTGTGGCTGGACGCGAAGATCGAGAAGGCGAATGAAGACAGCAAGCGACAGACGACGGAGATGGTATGGCTGGCCTATCACACGGCCGGGTTCAGCAGATCCAAGCGGATGCCGAACTACGGTCAGCTGATGGCGAAGATGGGACTGAAGGAGCACAAGCTCCAGACCCCGGACGAAATGATCAGGTTTGTAGAAATGATGAATGCCGCCCTGGGAGGCAAGGACCTGAGAAAAAAGGACATGAACTGAGATGGCATACAAGGTAGGCGGACTGTTCGTATCCCTGGCTGCCGGCTCCGCCCGGTTCGCCCAGGATATGAAGAAGGCCCGGGACACGGCCAAGTCATCGTCGGCGGGGATGAAGAATTCCTTCGCGGCCGTGAGCAAGTCCGGTCTCACCCTGACCAATTCGCTCAGGGCGATCCGGACCGCCGCCATCGCGGCAGCGGGACCGGCTGCGCTGGGCGCCCTGATCAAGAAGTCCATCGACTACGCCGACCAGACCGCCAAGACCGCCGATAAGATCGGGATCTCCACCGACGCCCTCCAGGAGTACCGTTTCGCAGCGTCCCTGGCCGGGGTGGACACCAAGGCCCTGGACATGGGGATGCAGCGCTTCAACCGCCGCGTGGCGGAAGTGGCGCAGGGGACCGGCGAGCTGAAGAGCACGCTGGACGCCTACGGGATCGCGGTCCGGGACGCCGAAGGACGCAGCAGGTCCTCCGAGGATGTCCTGAACGACCTGGCCGATACCATCATGAACGCCGAGTCCCAGCAGGAACAGCTCCGCATCGCCTTCAAGGCTTTCGACTCCGAGGGAGCCGCCATCGTCAACATGTTGAAACGGGGTTCCGCAGGCCTGGACGAATACCGGCAGAAAGCCCGGCAGGCTGGTATCGTCATCGAGGAGAATTTGTTGCGCGGCGCCGAGGATGCCAAGGATGCGCTCACGCTTCTACACCGAACGGTATCTGCAAACCTCACAAGGGCGGTAATCACCCTGGCCCCGCAGATCACGGATCTGGCCAACCGCTTCACGGAAGGACTCCCTGGCCTGTTTGCCTGGGTCCAGAAGTTCATGGAGTGGACGGGTCTCATCGAGGCTTCCAGCCTGTCCACCCTGGAGGGTCAGCTGGGAGATGTGAATTCCCAGATCGCCACGCTGGAGACGAAGATGGTAGATCTGCAGGACGCGAAGTTTATGAAGGAGACCCGGATCCAGGCCGTCCAGATGAAACTCGAGATCCTGTACGAGCAGCAGCGCAAACTGGAGCAGGGAGTCGAGGGGGTCAAACAGGCAAATGCGGATGCGCACGCGGCCCGCAAACAGCAGATCCAGGAAGAGATCGATATTCAGACGCAGAACTTGCAGGCGATCAACGAAGAAAAGCAGGCCCAGAAAGAAAAGGAGCGGCTGCTGAAGGAGTTCGGTAATCTGCATGCCGAGATGACCACGGGCCAATTCGAGCTCCAGCGTCAGAAGCTGGATGAGCACATCGAACAATGGCGTGAGGCCGGTGCTGACATCACCGAGATTGAACGAGTTGCTGCTGAGAAGCGCAAGCAGATCGCAGAGGATGAATTCGCCTACAAGGCGCAGAAGTTCCAGGAAACCGTGAATGCCGTCGCCGGATTCGCCAACGCTGTGGTGGACCTGGAGAAGGCTAAGATCCAAAAGAACCTGGCCGACGAAGAGCAAGCCGCCCAGGACCGCTTCGACATCCGCAAATCAGGGATTGAAGCACAGAACACTGAAGCCGGAAAACTTACAGAGAAGGGGCAGGCACTGCTGGCGGATTTGGAAGAGGACCACCTGAACCACTTGCAGAAGGTCCGCGACGATGCTGCCCGAAATGAAAAAAAAGCAGCTAAAAAGCTGAAGCCTGTGAAGGTGGCTCAGGTCATCTCGAACACGGCAGTGGAGGCCTCCAAGGTCCTGGCCAACCCCATTGCTCTGGCCGCGGTCCTGGCAGCCGGCGCGATCCAGCTGGCCACCGTGAAGGCCCAACCTTACGGCAAGGGTGCTGTGATCCAGGCGCCGACATTTTTCAGGACACCGGACGGACCGGGCGTCATGTCCGAGCGCCCTGGCAAGATGGAGGGCATTCTTCCGCTGGTGCGGGCGCCAGGTGGAGATCTGGGAGTGAAGGCCGTGGGGGAGAGCGGCAGCAGTCAGACCGTTTTGAATCTGAGTATCTCGTTCGAGGGAATTACTCCGGAGGAAGACCTGCAACGCAGGGTGATCCCGGGAATAGAAGACGCCGTTCGCCGCGGTGTCTCTAAACTACAGGTGCGTGGCGGATGATCAGAACGTCAACAGAATGGGATTCGCTGAAGCACAAAGCCG
>Ga0180431_10006959_pt1 | contig 13304 bp, 9 predicted proteins | sample SS_ome_11_FD_132459 | JGI IMG/M metagenome (GOLD analysis project Ga0180431, IMG submission 132459) | Hypersaline lake sediment archaeal communities from the Salton Sea, California, USA - SS_1_MS_1 metaG | ecosystem: Environmental > Aquatic > Non-marine Saline and Alkaline > Hypersaline >... | reverse complement strand
CGCCGAGTTCTTCCCGGAGAATCCGCCGGCTCGATCGACGGTGCAGGTGGCCGCGCTGCCGTTGGGGGGACGGGTCGAGATCGAGGTGGTGGCCGAAGCCTGCAATTGCCCGGGTAAAGAAGAGGAGGAATGCGGCTGTCGCAGTTCCTGAGCTACGGGAGCTATCAGCAGAGCTTCTCGGAGGCTGTGATCGTTTTACCCTGCCCATAGCTATCCGGGGCTTTTTGCCTCTTGTTGGATTCCTGGCCAGCGCTCACAACTGGCGAGTGGCCGTGCAGATCGAGGGGAATGCGACGAACGGCTCGTCAGACGGATTTGGCTAGAGTGTGGGGAGCAAGCGCTTCCGACTTCAGATACGAGGAGGGGATCATGCCGCAAATAGCGTTTGACCCTGAGGTGCACGGTTTCGCCTTCGAGAATTCGTGGGAGTTCGACGAGGCGGAACGGCAGCGGCTGCGCGACGCATTTGTCACCTATCTCACCTGGGGTGGCATCGTTGGGGCGGCTGCGTTCAGGTTGACCGGGGCGATTCTGTTCCCACTTGGCATCCTGGCCCTGCGCAACGAGCTGGAGAGTCGCCTCGCGCCGAGGTTCGGCCTATGCGGAGGAATGAGTTTTGCGGTCCTGGATTTCTACAAGGCGGGCCGCTGCATCCCTCGGGGACAGCATCGCGACGATCGTCCCGCCCCTGGCACGGACATGCGCGACTACATCTGGAAGCGACAGGTGGACAGCGTGCTCAGCGACGGCCCTACGTTCCTGGCCTGGATGACGTTTCTGTACCATGTCCGTCCGGGGTGGCCGTTCCATGGAGGGCCAAGATGGCTTCTGACCCGTTCGGAAGAGGAATGGCGGAGGCTGAAGAACTTCATCGATAGAGATGACCCGATCCCGCTGGGGTTGGTACGCGAGACGGAGAACATGTTCGACAACCACCAGGTTCTGGCGATCGGCTATGAGGAGGCGGACGAGTCCCACGGCACAATCACCCTATACGATCCGAACTGCCCGGACCAGGTGTCCACCATCGACCTTGCGTTTGGACAGCGACAGCTTGGGGGGTGGGAGAGATGCAATCGGACGGTGCTGCGCGGCTTCTTCTGTGAAAACTACAGATTCGTCGAACCGCCTGCATCGATTGGGGAAACATAGGCGGTGGGCAGCCCGGAGGGAACGAGTGGGTGAACTCGCCTGAATCCGCGCCGGTCTGTGTTCGCGAATGAAAGTCGCGACTGTCAGCGGAGCCATATGCTGTGACGTTTTCTGAAGTGCCTATGCCTCTCTTTCCAGCACTTGTTTGAGCGTAGCTTGCTCGTCGGGGCTGAGCAGGGCCAGCGTTGCCTCATCCCCCTTCCGAATCGCTTTTCCCAGCTCGGACCGCCGGAAGGCGGCCAGATCCTCTTCGAAGGGGGTCCCCACTGTGTGCTCGTGCACGATGCGACCGTCACGCATAATCAGGATGCGATCGGTTTGCCGGGCGACCGCAGGGTCGTGGGTCACGGCGATAAACGTGGTGCCTAACTCATGGTTGAGCCGGTGCATCAGGGCGATCACCTCTGTGCCGCTTTGAGAGTCCAGATTGCCGGTGGGCTCGTCGGCCAGGACGATGGTCGGCTGGTTGGCCAACGCTCGGGCGATGGCGACCCGCTGCCGCTCCCCGCCGGAGAGTTGGGTAGGAAGGTAGTTAATCCGGTCTCCCAATCCCACCAGTTCCAACAGCTCCTTGGCCCTCTCGTGGCGCTCCGCCGTCCCGATGGGCTGACCCCGCATTGGCACCTCGACGTTCTCGCGGGCGGTTAGCGTGGGTATCAGGTTGTGTAACTGGAAGATGAAGCCGACGGTACGGGCGCGAAAGGTGTCCAGGTCTCGTACCGTCGTGAGGTTCTGATCGTTGATCAGTACCGTGCCGCTGGTGGGGCGGTCCAGTGCGCCAAGCATGTTGAGCAGCGTAGATTTGCCGCTGCCCGATGGACCCATCACGGATACGAACCCCCCCCGCCCTATGTGCATGTCCACCCCATCCAGCGCCCGTACCGCTGTCCCGTCGCCGTATATTTTCACCAGTTCTCGTGTCTCAACAATTGTGTCGTTTTCCATCATTTTCCCCCTCTGACTTTCCCGCACAGGAGAAAGCATGAAGCGAAGCGGTCTACTCGTACCGTAGCGCCTCTGCGGGCTGCATTCGAGACGCTCGCCAGGCCGGATATATGCCGCCGACGATGCCCAGTAGCAAGGCGGTGAGGAACGCCTGGGCGAAGAGCCCCACGCTGTATTTCAGCTCGACCCATCCTTGCATCGCCGGAATCAGGTTGAGCAACAGCCCCAAGATCACACCTACCACGGTTCCTGTCACAGCGCCCAGCAGGCTCAGTATCACCGATTCGCGGATGATCATCGCCAGGACGCTCCGTCTGCGCCAGCCCAGCGCCCGCAGCACGCCGATCTCCCGTGTACGTTCGAAAACGCTCATCACCATAGTGTTGGTCATCCCCAGTCCTCCTACGACCAGAGCCATCAGCGAGATGCCCCACGTCATAGCCTGCATAGCCTGGATGTCCGTGACACTCTCGGCGAAAGCGCTGGCCTGGGATAGATCGACCTCGGGGAAGCGTGCCTCGATCCTCTGAGCTACGGCGTTGGCCTGTTCTTTGTCCTCCAACCAGACACCCATAAAGCTGACCTTGTGCGGCTGCCCGAACAGCCTCTGAGCGTCTCGTAGGGTAACCACGCTGCCGCCGTCCTCGAAGGTCACGCCAGTCTCATAGATACCTACAATCTTGAAGGCTCTATCGAAGATGCGCATCGTGTCTCCGACCTCTTTGTTCAGGTTCTCCGCGGCCACCCGCCCCAGGATCATCTGCCGGTTGGTGGTCAGAGGCTGCCCCTCGACGATGCGGAATTCGCGGATAGCCCGCCCTCGCGGTTGGTATCCGAAGACGATGAAGAATGGCAGGTTGTTCACTGATGTGTACCCGGTGAGGAACCCCTCCGCGGCCTGTACACCAGGCATCGTGGCGATGCGTTGCACCACACCCTCATCAATCTTGCTCAGATCCACCGAGGCGTCGGCCTCGATACCCACCAATTGCGCGCCCATCCCGCCTGCCATCCCCGTGACCGTGTCCGCCACGCCTTCCCCCATAGCCCCCAGCAGCACGATCGCCATCATGGCGATGCCGATGCCAATGACGGTGAGCATCGTACGGGTGGGTTGCCGCAGGATATTGCGCAGCGCAGCCCAGCGGACCCGCTGTGGTGCCTTCGCGGAGCTTCCCTCAGTGCGCATCGCCTCAGCGGGCATCAGACGCGATGCTCTCCATGCCGGGAGTGCGCCACCTACCAGCCCTAGGCCCAGTGCGACGCCAACCCCTTGCGCAAACAGTTCCAGGGAGAACGTTCCTGGTAGGAAACCGCTGACGGTGGGGACGTTCTCCACCGCCCGCACCGCCGCCACGCCCAGAAGTATGCCGAACGCGCCGCCCAGCATGCTCAACGCCAGCGACTCGCCCAGTACCATGTTCAGCACCTGGGATGGCCGCCACCCCACGGCCCGCAGCACACCAAACTCGCGCGTGCGTTCGAACACGCTCATCATCATGGTGTTCATCACGCCCACCCCCCCGATGAGCACTGCGATCAGAGAGACGGCCCCGGTGAACACGTACACGTATTGGAGCACATCCTGCTCCTGTGCGAAGTCGGCGGACGTCGTCACAGTGAGATCGGGAAAACGCTTCTCGATACGCTAGCGCAGCCGTTCTACGTCGGTGCCATCGCGTATCTTGATCAGAAAAGCGTTCACCTGGTGCGGTTTCCCACTGATCGCCTGGGCATCCTCCAGCAGCACGACCGCCGCGCCGTCCTCGAAGGGCTGTCCTGTCTCATAGATACCTACAATGCGATAGGTGCTCTCGTAGAGCCGAAAGCGATCCCCCACTTGCTTATCGAGATCTTGCGAGGCCGCGCGTCCCAGCAGCAGCGGCTTGCCCCCGTGCTGCGTCCCGGGATTGGAGAGTGACTCTCCCTCCACGATCCTGAAATGTCGGATGGCGAATCCTTTGGGGTCGTAGCCGTAGACGATGAAGTAGGGCGCATCCTCGGTGGCGGCGAAGGTGTAGATCATCTCCGATACCTCCTTGACACCGGAGAGGCCCACTAGGGCGGGCTTCACGCTCTCGTCCACGGCGCTGAAAACCACATCCAAGGCTTCGTCTTGAACGACCAAAAGGTCAGCTCCACTCCCACCAGAGATGGCGCTATACCCCTCGATGAAACCCTCGGCCAGCGCGCCTAGGGCGACCACCGCTGCTACACCTACAGCGATGCCGAAAGTGGTGAGCAACGTGCGTGTCTTGCGACGTAGCAGGTTTCTGAGAATCATAGAGTAGCTCTGGCTAGATCAGGCAATGAGGGACAAGTCGCGAACTTGTCCCTACTGCTCCACCTCAATGTCTATGAATGCCGTCATCCCCCACCGGATCGTCGGGTCCAGCTCTTCCAGCTCGATGATCACGGTATAGTTGACCCCGCCCGCGCCCGGGTCGGCCATCGGGGAGATGCGGGTCACGCGACCAGCGAACGCCCGCTCCGTGAGGGCATCAAAGGTGACGTCGGCCAACGAGCCGACGTCCACGTGGGCCACGTCGATCTCATCCAGGTCGGTGGTCTCCACCTGCAGCGCGGTCAGGTCACCCAGGGTGACCAGGTAGTCGCCTGGGGTGACCAATTCCCCCGTTCGCACGTTCACAGCGCCGATAGTGGCGTCGAAGGGAGCATGCAGTTCACACCGCTCCAACATCACCCGCGCTGCCTCTAGTTCTACCTGCGCCCGAGCCACATCGGCATGGGCCACGGCGATTTCCTCAGCGGTGGCCCCTGCTTGGATCAGGGTCAACTGCGCCAGAGAGACGTCTTTCTGGGCAGCCACCGCCTCTACTACAGCCTCAACTTCCTCTATCCGTGCCCCGACGCTTCTTTGTAGCTGAGCCAGCCGCACCTGGGCTGCCTCCAGTGCCTGCTCTGCCGCCCGCCACTCCAGTCCAGCTTTTTCCTTCTTCCAGTCGTACACGTCCTGATCCTGGACGTCGTCATAGCGGAGCTGGGCGTCCTTGTGCGCGGCCTCCGCTCCGGCCACCTCCGCTCGTGCCGCGGCAATCTCGGCGTTGAGCGTACCAGCCCTCAGTTGATCTCGCTGGGCGATCGCCTGAGAGAGCGTGGCCTCGGCCACATCAACCTGCTGCTCGGCACTGGTGACGTCTTGGGGGCGGGGCCTGGTTTCCAGAAGCATTGCTTGGGCCTGGGCGTTCGCCAGCGAAGCCTCCGCCTGCTGTACTGCCAACTGTGCCTCGGCGGGATCGAGCTGCACCAACAAATCACCCTCTGCCACCTCGTCTCCTGGCTCCACCAATACCTCAATCACCGTGCCTGCGGTCTGTATGCTGAGATTGGACCATTTCGCCGGTATCACCTCTCCAGTGACGGAGACCATGGGCGTGAACTCGACCTCTGCCTCTGGTGTCACTGTCTCTTTGTTCCCTCTTGCACATCCCACCAGGCCCAGCGTCAGCAGGCTCACCATAATGATATATGATACTCTCTTCATCGTTTCTCTCCCCTCTTGCCCCGCTCCATCCTATCGCTCCACCTCGATGTCCACAAACGCGGTCATACCCCATCGTATTTCCGGATCCATCTCGCTCAGTTCAAGGATCGCAGTGTAATTGACTCCCCCGGTGTCGGATTCGGCCATGGGGGAGATGCGGATCACACGGCCGGTAAAAGTCTGGTCTGGTAGGCTATCGAAGGTGATGGTGGCCTGCTGCCCTACCGCTACCCGAGCCACGTCGATCTCGTCCAGGTCGGTGGTCTCTATTCGCAGCGTGTTCAGGTCCCCCAGTGTGATCAGGGGCTGCCCTGGGGCGACGAACTCGTTCTCTCGTACCTGGACCATTCCCACCGTGCCGGCGAAAGGAGCACGAATCTCCGTGTGCTCCAGTGTGACCCTGGCGGCAGCCAGTGCGGCCTCGGCCTGCGCCACCCTGGCCTCGGCTGCCGCGATCTCTTCCTGGCTCGCTCCAGCCTTTAACCCGTCCAACCGCGCCTCAACGACGTCCCGCTGCTCTGTTGCAGCCTGCACGGCTGCCTCCATCGCGCGGGTCTGTTCATCCTGCCCGGCTACCAGAGCAGTCAGTTGGGTCTGGGCCGCTTCCAGTTCCTCGTTCTTAGCCTGGAGATTGTAGCGGGTACGCTCCTCCATCGGACCCAGCAGGGGGCAGACTTTCTTCTTTCTGCCATCTGGCAGGGTAAACTGGTAGCACTCCATCGTCTGCTCGTGAGTCTCGTAGGCCTCTAGCTGCTGCGCCTGGACTGCCGTCACCTGCGCCTGCGCTGCTGCGATCTCGGCCTCCAGAGCGCCAGCCTTGAGCTGAGCGAGCCGGGCCTCGGCCTGGGAAAGCTCGGCCTGGGCGGCTTTTACCTGGGCCTCAGCGACGGCGACCTCCTCCGAGCGTGGGGCAGCTCTCAGCAGGGCCAACTGGGCCTCAGCGGCCTCCAGCGCTCCCGCCGCCCGTTGCACCGCCAGTTGTGTATCGGTAGGATCAAGCTGTACCAGCAGGTCACCTCCAGCGACTTCGTCCCCTGACTTTACCAGCACCTCCAGCACCACGCCGCTGGCCTGGGGGCTGAGGGTGGCCCACACCCTTGGCAACACCTCGCCGGTGACGGAGACCACTGGCACAAAGGAGGCCTCCAACTCCGGTGTGGTCTCTTCCTCCGCCTGTCGCGCGCATCCTGCCAGGCTCGGCGCCAGCAGGATTGCTATGATGGCACTTGCTATGATGACGGGTGATAGATTTCTCATCGTCTTGCTCCTCAGATCGTGTATTTCCTACGTAGCCGTTGATTTCCCAATCGCGAAGGGGACAGAATGGCGTCTTCTACTCATACCTGAGTGCCTCCACGGGTCGCATGCGCGTGGCTCGCCAGGCCGGGTAAAGTCCTCCCACCACCCCAGCTATCAGTCCCACCACGATGGCTTGTACAAACAAATGCGGCGTGTAGGCCGGTCTTATCGCTCCTCCCCATATCCCTGTCAAGCCAACCAATCCGCCCAAACCCAACCCTACAGGAATACCGCAGGCGCCGCCTACCGCTCCCAGCATCAGTGACTCCTTCAGCACCATTCCTAGCACCTGTCGCTGTCGCCAGCCCAAGCTGCGCAGCACGCCGATCTCGCGCGTTCGTTCCAACACGCTCATCAGCATCGTGTTCAGCATCCCCACCGCGCCGATGAACACCGCCAGAAACGAAATCTGGTCCACCATATCCTGAAGCACCCGAAAGTCGCTCATGGCGTCATCGAGCTCGGATGTGAGGGAGAAATCAATCTCTGGGAAAGTCGCCGCCAGCTCTTCTCTCACTGCCTCGGCCTGCCCCGGATCGCGCAGGCTGATGAGATAGAATTGCACTTGGCGCGGCTTCCCGGTAAGGGCCTGCGCCTCCCGCAGGCCGATGACCACTCCAGCGTCCTCGAAGGCCTGACCAGTCTCGTAGATGCCAGCCACGCGAAAGTTGCTGTCCATTAAACGAAGCGTATCGCCCACATCCACTCCCAGCTTCTCGGCTGCCATCCAGCCGACAATGACTTGACGGCGGCCGGTCAGTGGTTCCCCCTCGCTGATGCGATAACGACGGATGGCGAACTCGCGTGGATGATAGGCGGCCACGATCAGCATCGGCATGTTTTCGGTGCTGGTACCGGTCCAGAACATGCCAGAAACGGCATTCACATCCGACCGGGCGGCGATGCGCGCCCCCACCCGCTCGTCGATGGCGCTGAAGTCCGCGTCAATGTCCGCTTCGGCGGCGAACAGGTCGGTTTGGCTATCCCGCATCATCACGTTAAACCCCCCCAACATTCCCTCGGCCATCCCTCCCAGGGCGATGACGGCAGCGATGCTCACACCGATGCTCAGCAGGGTCAGCGCCGTGCGCGTCCGTCGCCGCCACAGGGTACGCGCCGTCCCAGGCAGGAAGCGAGGAACGCTCGCTCCGCCGCCCCCCTCGTAGCGCAGGGCCTCTACCGGCAGCAAGCGGCTGGCCCACCAGGCCGGGTATGCCCCACCCACCAGCCCCAGTGCGACCACGGTGACCAGGGCGCGAGCGAAGAGCTCAGACGTCAGTTGACCCCCGAACACGCTCAACCATGACCCGGATTTGCTAATCGCCACGAGGGATAAAACCCCCAGGCTGCTGCCTGTCAGCCCGCCCAATAGGGCCAAGACGAGGGCTTCCCCGAGGATCGTGCCCATCACGCGCCGCCGTCGCCAGCCTAGGCTGCGCAGGAGGCCGATCTCGCGTGTGCGCTCGAAGACCGACATGAAAAGCGTGTTGGTCATGCCGATTCCGCCGATGACGACCGCCAGACCCGCGATCGCCATTGCTATGCCGTCCAGCATCTCGAGTAACTGCTCTTCGCTGGCAAACCCTGTCGAGGTCGAGACGGTCAAGTCGGAGAAGCGTCGTTCTATCCGTGCTCGCAGTTGGTTGGCCTTATCGGGATCGTTCAGCTTGACGTAGAGCATTGAGACACGGTGCGGCTGCATAGCCAGCGTCTGGGCCTCCTGCAGAGGAACGACGGCCGCGCCATCCTCAAGCGCATTTCCTGTCTCGTAGATGCCGACGATGCGGAAGGCCCTGCCCGTGATGCGAAGAGCGTCGCCCACTTGAGCGTTCATACTCTGGGCCATTCTTCGGCCCAGGATAAGGGGCTCACCGCGCACGCCGTGCGCCTCTCCCAGCGTCTGTCCCTCGACGATGCGGAAGTGATCGATGGCAAAGCCCTCGGGATTATAGCCAAAGATGAAGAGATACGCACTGTCGTCTATCAGCGCGTTGGTGAAGAGCATGCCGTTTACGTCGGCTACCTCTGGCAGAGTACGTACCTCATCAGCGATCCCCTCGTCAATGCTGCTGATCAGGGTACTCATCGCGTTGGCCTGACTGAGCACCAGATCGGCTTGGCTGCTCTGCGTCATCGTCGTGAACCCGGTTTTTAACCCTTGCGCCACCGCCCCCAGCGCGACGATAGCCGCCACGCCGATGGAGATACCGACGAGGGTAAGGATCGTGCGCCCTTTGCGGCGGAAGAGGTTCTTGAAGATCATCAGGCATCAGCTCTAGCGCGTAATCTTCTGTCTTCTCCCAACGAATATACCGTATCCTAGATGGCTGAACAGGTCTCGGGGGATCTTTCTTCTCTCTCTCATATACTCCCTGAAAGCCGGATTCTTGACGTACAGGAGCAGCGTTCTGTAGAGCATTCTGAATATATCGCTCAGGTGATATCGCTTGAGTTGTGTGGCCTCGCGTCGTGCGCTGAACTCGTAGGTTTTCACGGTGATGTCTCTCAGCCCGGCGATTCCTAGAATTCTCACCCAATCATCGGCGGTCGGGATATCCGACTGAATCGCCCAGGTGCGCTTTGCGTACTCGACCATCTGTGCCGATGGCGTTTGGATCCAGATTTCCTCGTTCAGCCCCACATATCCGCCCAGCCTGGTCACACGCGCACACTCGTTTACCAACCTCTGTTTGTCCTCGACGAATGTAGCGACGGACTCGCAGATCACTGCATCGAAGAGGGCGTCTACGAAGGGGAGGTCTTTCGCATCTGCTATTCTGAATTCAATCTGGTTCTCCACCCCCTCTTTTTGTGCCCGTTCATTTGCCCTGGCGATCATGGCCTCACGGATGTCTACTCCGACCACTTGGCAGCTGTACGTTTTTACAAGGTAGCTGGCAGTGGCGCCAACGCCTCAGCCAACGTCCATGACGTAAGTGTCCTTGTGGATTTGGCATAACTCAGCCAGGGTCTTTGTGGTCTTGGCCCCTCCCATGTGCTTTGTGGTTCCCACATAAGCTTGTAGTTCAAAGTAGGAAGGTTTCGACTCTGACGTTTCTTCTGGTCTCCCCGAAAGGGGCAATTGCTTCTCGCTCTCCAATTTCCTCACTCCCAACGCGACAGCTGCCTCTATTAACCGTCAATGCTGCTTTCTAACGCGCGGGCGAAAAGCTCTCGATCTTCCTCTTGAATGAGTTCCAGCGCATGGTCTCCCAGAAGGGCCAGGATTTTAGGAAGATACAGATCGGTCCGCAGATGGTGCTCAGCGATGAAGACCAGGAGGGGGCTGTTGGTCCAGGAGGCTCGGGCCTGGGTTGCGGTCAACCACTCGCCGATCAGTACCTCCTTCCCGTCGACGACGAGGATCAGCCCCAGTCCTCTGGCCTGGCCCAGCGTCTCCTCGGACACGTGAGCGATCACCACGCGGCAGTTTGCTATTTCGATCTCGCCTGTACTGTAGAGTACTACCCGCACCCCGCGCTCGATGGCCTGCTCCAGCATAGGTTGCAAGACCTGGCATGTGGCCGGCACGAGGGCCAAATAGACGCGGCTTGTGGCCTGGTTGACCATCTCCTGTGCCTTGGCCATAATGTTATCATGGCCCTCAATGTTCCACACGTACTCGAGGTCTGAGACCGAGACCAGATCAGCTAGTTCGTCTTTTAGCGATGTGATGAGGTCTTCTTGTTCGTGGAAAAGCTGATCGAGAAACTCCGTCGCCGGAACAGGGGCGTATTGAGTGGAGCTGCCTTTATGCATCGTCATCGCAGCGCCGCGAGCGGTCAGCTTGCCCAGGACCTCGTAGATCATAGAACGTGGAACCCCGGAGGTCTTGGAGAGTTGGTACCCTGTGACAGGGCTTTCTCTGAGCAGCGCTACGTAGGCCTTGGCCTCGTACTCTGAAAACCCGATTTTTACCAACTTGTCAATGGGGTCTAGATTCATCTTTCTTGCTCTTTAGACGTTGGTACTATAACTTAGACGTTATAATTATAACTACGCACTATTATACATCTATTTCCGCGTTTTGTCAAGGGGGCAAGACCGCACGCGACGACCGACGGCGGTGAAGATAGAGGATAAGATTCGCGAGTAGACTCGGTAAATCGGGATCGCGAACCTCTACCACGCCATTGAGTACATTCGGAATGCGGGAAAGGCCGTGCCGGGTGAAGAAACGGACGAGACCAAGGATTGGAGTGGGATGACTTCTGGTCCGGCTTTCATCCACCCCTAGACAGCATCGACGCAGGCAGGCGCCGCTGATCGGTCGACGTTTTCACATCTCCTCCCAGTTCTGCCCTACCTTGAGATCGACCTTGAGGGGAGCCTTGAGCTCGAAGGCGCTTTCCATGACCCTGCGCATCAACGGCGCGACAGCCTCCACTTCCTCCTCTGGAGTCTCGACGACCAGCTCGTCGTGCACCTGCAGGATCATCCGCCCCCGCAGGTGCTGCTCCCGCAGCGCCCGGTGCAGTCGGATGGTGGCGATGTTGATGATGTCGGCAGCGGTGCCCTGGATCGGGGCGTTGATTGCCATGCGCTCGGCGGCCTGACGCACATTGTGGTTGGCGCGGCTGCCCGGCTGCAGCTCGGGGAAGTAGCGCCGCCGTCCCAGCAGCGTCTCCACGTATCCCTGCCGCGTGGCCCGGGCCTTGGTGGTGTCGATGTACTCCTGCACCTTGGGGAAGCGCTCGAAGTAGGCCTTGATGAAGTCCTCGGCCTCGGCATGCGTCAGCCCGGTCGCCCTGGATAGCCCGTAGGCCGTCTGGCCGTACGAAAGGCCGAAGTTGACCGCCTTGGCCACCCGCCGCATGTCGGGCGTCACCTCCGAGAGCGGGACGTCCATGATGGCGGCGGCGGTGCTGGCGTGGATGTCCTCCCCCCGGGCGAAGGCGCTCAGCAGCCCCTCGTCGCCGGAGATGTGGGCCATGATGCGCAGCTCCACCTGCGAGTAGTCGGCGGCGATCAGTTTCCGGCCCGGCTCAGCCGCGAAGGCCCGCCGCACCTGTCGCCCCACCTCCGTGCGGACGGGGATGTTCTGCAGGTTCGGATCGCTGGAGCTGATGCGCCCGGTGACGGTGCCGGTCTGGTTGTACGAGGTGTGCAGCCGCCCCGTGCGCGGGTTGACCATCTCGGGCAGCGCGTCCACGTAGGTGGACTTGAGCTTGGCCAGTTCCCGATATTCCAGCACCAGATCGACGACCATATGCTTCCCCTGCAGCCTCTCCAGCACGCTCGCCGCCGTCGAGAAGTGGCCCGACTTGGTGCGCCGTACCCCCTGGGAGGGCAGCCCCAGTGTGTCGAACAGGGCCTCGGAGAGCTGCTGGGTTGAGTTGACGTTGAAGGCGTGGCCCACCAGTTCCTGGATGCGAGCCTCCAGCTCGCCCAGCCGCCCCGCCAGCTCCCGCGACATCCGTTCCAGAAGCTCGGTGTCGAGCCACACGCCGGCCCGCTCCATCGCCGCCAGCGCCGGCACCAGGGGCATCTCCAGCTCGGTGAACAACGACCACAGGTGCTTCTCCCTCAGCTCCGCCCCCAGGACCGCCACCAGGCGATGGGTCATGTCCACGTCGGCGCAGGCGTAGGGGGCGGCCTGCGCCACCGGCACCTGGTCCATCGTGCGTTGATCCTTGCCCGAGCCGATCAGGTCGGTGATGGGCGTCATCCGCTGCTTGAGCCGCGCCCAGGCCAGGTTCTTGAGCCCCAGGTTCTTGGAGGCCGGGTTGATGAGCCATTCGGCGATCATGGTGTCGAAGGCCAGCCACTCCATCGACGCGCCGGCCCGCTCCAACACGTTCAGGTCGTACTTGATGTTGTGGCCGTGCTTGGGCCGTCCGGGGTCACCCAGCAAGGGGGCCAACGCTTCGAGCACCATCCCCGCCTCCAGTTGCGGATCGCCGGGCGGGGCCGCCACCGGGACGTAGTAACCGCGCTCGGGTGCGTCGGTGAGGGCGATGCCGACCAGCTGGGCCTGCATGGGATCGGTGTGGGTGGTCTCGGTGTCGATGGTCAGCGCCGGCGCGCTCTCCAGTTGCGTCAGCAGCCGCCGGAGGGCCTCCTCGTCGGCGACGATCTGATAGTCCGCCCCCGGGGCTCCCGCAGCGCGCTTGGCTGAAGGCACAGGCTCTTGGCCGAACAGGCTGAGCTGGTGGGGGACCCCCCCCACCGGCGCGGAACCCTCTCCCGCGGCCTGGAACTGCTCTATCTCCGACAGCCGCTCGGCCAGCGAGCGGAACTCCAGCTCGCGAAAGAGATTCATCACCGCCTGGCGGTCGAGGGGACGCAGGCGGCAGGCGTCCAGGTCGAGCTGCACTGGCGCGTCGCGCACGATGGTCGCCAGGCGACGGCTGAGAAAGGCCTGCTCCCGCCCCTCCTCCAGCTTGTTCCGAAAGCGAGTCTG
>Ga0180431_10006956_pt1 | contig 13306 bp, 11 predicted proteins | sample SS_ome_11_FD_132459 | JGI IMG/M metagenome (GOLD analysis project Ga0180431, IMG submission 132459) | Hypersaline lake sediment archaeal communities from the Salton Sea, California, USA - SS_1_MS_1 metaG | ecosystem: Environmental > Aquatic > Non-marine Saline and Alkaline > Hypersaline >... | reverse complement strand
GTAAAGACCAGGTCGAGCCCGATCTCCGGGATCCACCTCCATGTTTCGGTAAAAACCCCGGGTTGTCCCGCACCCGGCATCCTCAATAGGAAATAGGCGAACACACCCAGTTGTGCACCTGTGGCAACCAGTGCTCTCAGCTGTGTTTTCCCTCCGGGTATCAGCGGAAGGAGCAATGCAACGAACAGGTATATGAGCAATACCAGGTACATGATAGCAGGACCGTAGTGGTCGTTACTATGGTCACTTCTTGAACCAGCCCACCGGATCCACCACGGCGTTCATCAGATCTCGCAGTCCCGATCCCGTTGCGGTGGAGGTCAGGCTCAGAACGGGAACATTCGAGAAATTGATGATGTGATGGGCGAACGCGCCGATGTAATTGTCGTACTTATAGCCTTCCTGGTGGGTCATGACCAGGATCATGTCAGCCTCTATCTCCTTCGCGTATTCCAGCACCCTGACATAGGGAGGTGTACTGGAATGTTCGAAAATCTTTATTTCATGCTCGACACCATTTTCTCTGAGGACCTTGCCCGCCTTTCTCATTTTTCTGTAAATCAAACTATCCCTGATCCTCATGCTCGAGATCATGGAGGATACCAGGACTATGGAAGCATTGTAGTTCAATGCATAGGACAGTGCGCTGAACAGCTGAAGCCGGGTCTCCTTGGTCAGATCGAGGGGCACCAGGATCTTCTTACCCATATCGATGGCATCACCCTTGTGCGCTATTACGGGCACTGGTGATTTCAGGGTTACGTGGTAGACGGTCGATCCCAGGTCCCGCCTGAGATCCGCACCCTGATGGTTCTCCCCCAGGATAATGAAACGTGCCTCGATCTCGGAAGCGACTTCCAGGATCTTTTCGTAGGGCTTGCCTCGAAGCACCCTGTGGCTGATCATGGTCCCGGGATGCTCCGATTCCAGCATCCGGGCAAGTCCCTGCAATCTCTCCTTGGCCTGGTCGGTGATCTTTACCAGGTGATTGCCTGAAGCAAAAAAATCGGCCAGAAGGCCGGGGGTCTCAATTACGTTCAACAGGAAGAGCTCTCCCTTGAAATGTCCGGCTATATTGGCGGCAAACCGCATTGCACTCAGTGAAGATTCCTTGCAATCGACAGGGACCAGTATATTTTTGAGTTCCTTTTTCATGTCAGGGATTTTATGTCAATAACGCTTCGCGGTAAAGAAGGTTTAGAGGTTGATCTCGATTCCGTTGCTGAAATGGTCAATGCATTCATCCAGTAGCTTCTCGCGGCTGACGGGTATTACACCCGATCTCTCGCAGACCTGTCCACCCGCCAGGTTTGAAATGGCTGCGATCTCGCCGGGGGCCAGGCCCGCCACCGTGCAGAGGGCCGAAACGCTGATCACCGTATCCCCAGCTCCCGATACGTCGGCAATATCCCTGACAAATGCTGGTATGTGACTGTATGAGCCATTACTGGAAACCAGGACCCCCTGTTCGCTGAGGGTGACCAGCAGGATCTCTATCTGCTTCTCCTGCTGGTATCGTATCATGGCTTCGGAGATCATCCGGAACTGATGTTTCGGCAGGTCCAGCTTTAATCCCCTGACCAGCTCCTTGAAATTTGGTTTGAACAGCCTGACCGACCTGTACTGTTCGAAGTTCCTGAACTTCGGGTCCACCAGCACAGGCACGGCGACCTTTCCAGAGGAATCGATCACTCCGGAGATTACCCTGGGGGCAAGTACCCCTTTGTCATAATCCTGTAGGATGATGGCATCGATCCCCCCGCTCCAGAGCAGGCTTTCGATCCTTTCGAGCAACTGTTCCTGCATCCGGTTGGAAAGAATAATATCCATCTCCTCATCCACCCTGAGCAGGTGCTGGTTACCGCTTATGATCCTGGTCTTCTGTGTAGTGACCCGGTGATCGTCCACGATGAGCCCGATGTCGGAGAGGTTCTGCTGCTCCATGAGTTCCAGGAAAAGATCGCCCCGCTCATCCCCCCCGATAACCGAACAGAGGATGGGCACAGCCCCCATGGCCTTTACGTTCAATGCCACATTGGCCGCACCCCCCAGGCGGTTCTCATCGATCACCCCGCTGACAATGGGTACAGGGGCTTCGGGCGAAACCCGGGTAACTTTTCCCCACAGGTAGGTATCGATCATGACATCACCGATGATAAGGACCTTCTGGCCTGTAAACTTCTGGAAAAGGGAGTCGAAATTGATGGATCCGGGCATGTGAAATGTGAAAAGTATGGCAAATATAGCTTTTTATACGTATCAAAAGGGATCCACATCCACCTGGATGCGCACCGAACGGTACACCTCGTTTTGCGAGATCTCATCCAGCACACCTTTCAGCAACTCCCGGGCCCGTTCATGGGAGGCTTCCCGTTCGATCTTGAGCATGATCTGTTTGATGTAGGCGTTATGTATCTTCCTCACCGGGGGATACTGGGGTCCGAATACACGATAGGCAAAGATCTTTTTCAAAGCAGAGGCAACAGCCTCAGCCGCCCCGTCCAGGATTGGCGGAGCGGGATGCCGCATTGAGATCCGGATCAGTCTTTTAAAGGGCGGGTAGCCGAATGTCTCGCGCTCCTCCATCTGGTCCCGGTACAGACCTTCGAAATCATCCTCATATATGAACCGGATCACCGGATGACCGGGGTCCATGGTCTGGATGATCACTTTTCCCCGCTTCGAGCGCCTCCCTGCCCTTCCCGCCACCTGGGATATCAGCTGGTAACTCCTTTCAAATGCCCGGAAATCGGGAAAATGAAGCATGCTGTCAGCATCCAGGACACCCACCAGTCCCACGTTGTCAAAATCGAGCCCTTTGGAGAGCATCTGGGTGCCGATCAGCACATCCAGCCGGCCCGAGGAAAAATCACCGATCACCCGTTCATAGGCCCGGACTGAGCGTGCCGAGTCGGTATCCAGTCTTCCTACCCGGATACCCTCGAAAACCAGGGTGATCTCATCCTCTATCTTTTCGGTGCCGAAACCGCGCATGGTCAGGGAGCCCTCACCGCAGGCAGGACACCTTGAAGGAGCTGCTTCCCGGTGACCGCAGTAATGGCACTCCAGTTTCCCTGACTGGCGGTGCAGCGTAAGGCTGACGTCACACCTCCTGCACCCGGGAATATGACCGCACTGCCTGCAGAACAGATAGTTGGAGTAGCCCCTGCGGTTCTGGAACAGGATCACCTGTTCGCCGGCCCCCAGCACTTCCCTGATACCCTCGACCATCTGCGGGGTGAAATGGGAAACCATTTGTTTCTTCCTGGTTGCCTCGCCGGTATGGGCCAGGAGGATCTCCGGCGGCCGGGTCTCGCCAAACCTGGTCTGCAACCTGGCATATCCGTATTTTCCGCTACGCGCGTTGAACAGGGACTCAAACGAAGGAGTGGCCGTTCCCATCAAGACCCTGGCATTGTGGTAGAGGGCAAGTACCTGTGCCGCGTCCCTGGCGTGGTACCGTGGTGCAGGATCCTGCTGTTTGAAAGTACTCTCATGCTCCTCATCGACCACCACCAGTCCCAGCCTGCTGTAAGGAAGGAATATGGCCGACCGGACCCCGATGACCACCCCGTAAGGCTCTTCATCGGTCAGACCGAGCAGGTTCCGGTAAACATGGACCCTTTCCGAATCGCTGTAGCGGGAATGGTACACCCCTACCCTGTTCCCGAAGACCCCCCGTAACCGCTCGATGATCTGTGTGGTCAGCGATATCTCGGGCAGCAGGTAAAGCACCTGTTTCCCCTGCGCGAGTGCCTCCCCGATCAGGTGGATGTAGATCTCGGTCTTCCCTCCCGAAGCCACTCCGTGCAACAGTACCGTCTGCCGGGATTCGAACCGGGTACGGATCTCTTTCAGTACGGCCGACTGCTCCAGGCTGAGCATAAAGGGTTCCCGGGCCGGTCCCTCAGGATGCTGATAACGGCCCAGTTCTTCCCGTTCCACCCGCTCGAGGATCCCCTTGCGGGCCAGTGCAGCCAGTGCGGCGGAATCGGCAGGATCATCGAGCAGCTCCTTTCTCGGCACCTCTGCCGAGGGAAATTCCACTCTGCCCTTTCCTTTTCCGGCAGCATCCCCTGCAAGTTCCAGGTAGCGCTCCAGGAGCTGTCGCTGCCTGGGGGCTTTCCCGAGCCCGTCGAGCACCCGGTGCAATACTTCTTCCGATCTGAAGCCGGATGAGAGGCGGATGTAACTTACATGCCTGGCGGCAATGGTCGATCGAATAAATTCATCGATCTCCACCGCACCCTTTTCCACCAGTCTTTTCAGCACCCCCACCGGACTGCGCCCCACACCCGCCATTTCCAGGTCGCCCAGTGTCAGTTCCCCCTGGTCCTTGACCACTTCGTATAGAAGGCGTTCGTGCCTGTCCAGGTCTCCCCTGTCCGACCAGCCGACACTGATCCTTATCCGGGACTCACTCTCAGGCCTCATTCCCGAGGGAAGTGCTGCGCGCAACACCTCGCCCGGGGTGCACATATAGTAGGACGACATCCAGTCCCAGAGCTGCAGCTGTTGCGATTTCACCGGGGGATCTGTATCCAGGACCTCCAGGATCTCCCTGGTCCTGATCCCTTCGGGCGGTGTATCCGTAAGGGAATGCACCACGGCCGTATAAATGCGCTTCCTGCCGAACTGAACAAGCACGCGGCTCCCCTCAACGATCCTGTCCCTGGTCTTGCCGGGTACCCGGTACGTATAAGTACCCTCCACGGCAAGGGGAAGGATCACCCGTGCATACTCGTGGGATTCGGACATAGTTAAACGGAGAGGATCTCCACCATCTGCATCTCCTCGGGGTTAACCTTCTTTTTAAGCTTGATCACCTTCCGGAAGGGGACCAGGTCCAGTTCATTGTTGTGGAATCCCACCATAACACTCTTCTGGTCGTCCATGAGCGCTTCTATGGCAGCGTATCCCAGTTTGCTGGCAGTTACCCGGTCATAGGCGGAAGGGGTTCCACCGCGCTGGATATGTCCCAGTACCGAAACCCTGACATCATAGTCCTTGAAGTCATCCTTGACCTTATCGGCGATGGCGAACGCGCCTCCCTCTTCATCTCCCTCTGCGACGATGATAATGTTGCTGGACTTTTTCCGTTTGAATCCCTTCTCCAGGTAATCTTTGAGATTCTGGACCTGACCGTGCACTTCGGGTATGAGGATGGCCTCGGCACCGCAGGCGATCCCGCTTCGGAGTGCGATAAACCCCGCATCCCTGCCCATCACTTCGATAAAGAACAGCCTGTTATGACTGCCGGCCGTGTCGCGGATCTTATCCACTGCCTCCACGACCGTGTTCAAAGCTGTATCGTAACCGATGCTGTAGTCGGTACCGAAAATATCATTATCGATGGTTCCGGGGATCCCGACGAAGGGGATGTCAAAAAATTCGTCGCAGAAAACCCTGGCCCCGGTCAGTGTACCGTCCCCGCCAATAACCACCATGGCGTCGATCCCTGCCGCTTTCAGGTTCTCGTAGGCTTTTGCACGCCCCTCCTGCTCCATGAACTCCTTGCTCCGGGCGGTCTTCAGAATGGTTCCCCCGCGGGCCAGGATATCACTGACACTGTGCGCCTTCAGGTTTACGAAGTGCTTGTTGATCATCCCGTGATACCCGTGGCGGACACCGATCACCTCGAGCCCGTAATAGATGGCCGTGCGGGTCACCCCCCGGATGGCAGCATTCATCCCGGGAGCATCCCCGCCCGAGGTCAGGACGCCTACTTTTTTGATTTTACCCATAGCACTCGGATCTTTTAAATGCAGCAAAATTAACGAAAATAGTATTAAGATCGGGTTAACTTTTCGACATGGCCGGCTATCGAGGCCAGCTGTAAAGAGGAGGTGGAGGTGGCTCCGCTGATACCAACAGTAACGGCACCGTCAAACCATACCGGATCCACTTCTTCTTGCGATGAGATCCAGTATGTACGCGGATTGACGCCCCTGCAGAATTCGAAGAGCATGCGTCCGTTGGAAGATCTCCTGCCGCTGACAAAGAGAACCACATCGTGATTCAGGGCAAATTCCCTCAATGCAGGCTTTCTTCGTTTCATTTGTCCGCAGATGGTACAATTGCTGCGCAATGAGGGCCTGCCCTCCACGGTTACCCGTTCATTGAGAGCCAGTTCCACCTTCCTGAAGAGGTCAGGATCCATGGTGGTCTGGGAAAAGAGGTGGACTGTCCTGGAAGGATCGACCCTGGAGAGATCATCGGGACTGCTTACCACCGTCGCATCTCCACCCACCTGACCCAGCAGGCCAATGGTCTCCGGGTGCTCCGCCGACCCGAAGATCACCAGCTGCTCGGTGTCGTGGTCCATGGACTTGTATTGTTTGCGTATCTTTTGCTGCAGCCGGGTCACGATGGGACAGGTACCATCGATGATCCCGATGCCGAGCTCCCCGGCCATGCGGTAGGTGGAAGGAGGCTCCCCGTGGGCCCTGATCAGGATACTGGCCGGCCTGGTCTCAGCCATCTCCTCACGGGAGATAGTCCTCAGTCCTTTTTCCCGGAGACGCCGCACCTCTGCGTTGTTGTGTACCATCTCTCCCAGCCCGAAAACCTCCTCTCCCCGGTCGAGCATCTCTTCGGCCATTCCGATCACCCTCTCCACCCCGAAGCAGAAACCTGCTTCAGGATCTATCTCAACCTGCATCATCACGCTTCTTCACCACCTTTCTGTATACCTCCCTGAACCAATCCATCTGCTCCTCCACGGTCATCCGGCTGTTATCCAGGATCAGGGCATCCTCGGCCTGCTTCAGGGGACTATCGGCCCGGGTCGAATCGATATGGTCCCGCTTTGCCAGGTTCTCACTCACCTCATCCAGTGAGGCGGGGATCCCTTTTTCAAGGAGTTCCCGGTAACGCCTGCCGGCCCGAACCTCCGGGGAGGCTGTCAGGAATATCTTCAATTCGGCATCCGGGAAAACAACTGTGCCTATGTCACGTCCGTCCATCACAACGCCCTTTCCCCTGCCCAGCTCCCGCTGGTATTCGACCATTTTCCGGCGCACAGCGGGAATGGCGGCAATATAACTGACATGGCCCGAAACCTTCATATCGCGGATCCGGTCCTCCACCATCCTCCCGTTCAGGAAGATCTCGGTCCGGTCCTTATCCCGGTTATACCTCAGGTCCAGTATGACCCCCTCCAGCACGGCCTCCACCATTTCATGGGGCGGTTCGGTTGTCTGCCCGAACAGACCGGCTTCCATGCAGGCCAGCGTGACTGCCCTGTACATGGCTCCTGTATCAATATAGGAATATCCCAGTTCCGAGGCGATCCTTCTGGCCCAGGTACTCTTGCCGCAGGAGGAGTTCCCGTCTACCGCAATAACGATCCTGTTCTCTGTCAACGATTCAGTTTTAAAACTCAAAGATAGTGATTTGAAGGGTTTGTCGCGGGTATACCTTTTCTGTAGTGTATCCCGGCAGATTACCGCTGCCGGCGGTAGAAATCCGAAAGGTTGGTGGTAAGGGAGAAATGGCTGGTACCTCCTGCCAGGTGGTAGGAAGCGCGTCCGAATGCAAGATGGAATTTAGATATCCGGAAGCCGAATCCCCAGGAGAATCCTACCATCCCCGGTTTTGCGACCACTTTCATCTCCTGCCTCCGCTTGTAATTGTATCCCACATCGAAATGGAAATTCTCACCCGGCAGCAACTCCACACCGAAGACGAGGTGGCGCATGAGCCTGTCCCCGAAAATATCAAAGCCACTGCGCCTTACCTCTTCGTTGAAGGTATTGTTTTCGTTCCCCACGGCTTTTTCATAGGTCAGGTCCCACCGCTCCAGGTGCTGGTAAGTAATGTTGAACCGGAAGGGTGCATGCTCGAGGCCCTGGGTGATCCCGGCCTGGAGTTCGAATGGAAGCTTCTCCCTGGTCCCCGTGTAGGTGGTGATCTGTGTCCCCAGGTTCCTGGCCACCAGTGCTATGGAGGTATGCGTAACCGGGTGGTGATAGACGATCCCCGCATCCAGGGCGATCCCCAGCGAATTGTAACTCTCAAAGGATGAATAAATGGGCTTCAGGTTGATACCTGCCGTGAGGAAGGTATCGATAATGCTCCTTGAGTAAACCAGGTTAAGAGCATATTCGGAGGCACGGAAGTTACCCAGTTCCTCACCAAGTTCGCCGGTCCGGTCGAAGGTGCCGTAATCCACATAATGCATCCCCGCCGCAAAATTCCCGATCTTTTCCCTGCTGTAACCGTATGACGCATAACCGAAATTCACCCCGGCAAAATAGTTTACATAATTCAGGTTCAGGTGGCTGTGCATCCCGGCGGATAGCAGTGCAGGGTTGTGGAACACCAGGTTGATATCATCATCCTGCAGGGAAACGATATCCCCGCCAAGGGCTGCCACCCTGGCTGCATTGGTGAGGCCCAGGAAACTGTAAGTGGATTCCCCGCCCTTTTGAGCGTGCAGATACAAGGGGGTTGCCAGGAGTGCGGAGGCCAGGATAAGAGCGGGTATGTTCAGTTTTAACAAATGTTCCAATGATTTTCCGGTAAAGTAATCAAAAATCCGCCAATGGCTCCACCATCGGGTACCCCCTGCAGTAGATAACGCCATGGTTGCCCGGCATATTATTCAAATGCGTTTTTTAACAGCAGTTCGCCGGCCCTGGAAGCCCATTCCCGGTAGTTCATGTTCTCCGTCGGCCGCAGCCGGTCAAGCATGGACGCATCGGGCCTGGTCGCCCGGATCCCGATACCGCTGGCCTCAACGTCATAACTGTTGCACCACTGCTCGTAGTGGTTCTGTACCGGGATCACCGCAAGCGGGATACCCAGGAAAGCTGCTTCGGCCACCGTATCAAATCCCGATGTGGTGATCACTGCCCGGCATACAGACAATTTTTCCAGGAATAACTCCTGATCGGGACGATACAGGCGGATCCCCGGCGGCAGCTCCATTTCCGTAGTGAGACCGGTGAACACATCCGCCTCGAGACCAGGATACTCGCGTGACAACAGGATCAGGTCGAAGAAAAATCCGCCTGTGAGCAGATAGGCCAAATATCGCTCCCCGGGCCGGTACGATAACTCCCTGACTTTTCTGCGTATCAGGGGCGGGACCACCGTGATCCTTTCATTACCGGCGCTTTCCCGGAAGGAGAGTGCCAGGACCCTGTCGCATGATCCCATAACAAGCCGGGTGTGCAATGCGAGCAGCCGACGGTGGAGAGTTGAACCCCCGGGACACCGGTAGCCGTCCAGGTGAAGGAAGAACTGGTGGCTGATCCCGATCCTGCGTATTCCCGGGGAAATCCTTCGCAGGGCAAGTGCTCCCACCAGATCGTACAGGTTGAATACCACATCCGGCCCGAGTTCATTGATCTTTTTCCTGATCCTGCGGACTTCGATCAGGTATGCGAAGGACCTTACAAGGTTGAACAGGATGGTACGGCCCACATAGATCCCCTTACGGTTGGGAGTACGCAGCAGGTAAGGGCTGTGGAAGATTTCCAGCTTCTCCCCGAAAGCATCCCTGAAATAGTCCGGAGGCCAGTCGCCCCCCCGGCTGCCGGCAAATACGGTCTCCACGCTGTGACCCGCCTCCAGCAGATACTCTGCAAGGGCCAACCCCTGGGAACAATGACCCCGTCCTTCTCCCTGGACGATCAGCACGCACCGGGCCATGGTTCATGAATAAGGTGGATGGCGGAAGGCTTCCCTGCGGGCCGCCCTTTTTGCCTGGATCCCACTCACCTGGGACATGAAGAGTCCGGTGATCACTACAAAAATGCCCAGCGCCTTGAGCGCCGGCATGGGCTCTCCCAGGAGGAGGAAGGAGAGGATTGCCGCCACCACCGGTACCAGGTTGGCAAAGATATTGGCACGGGCTGCCCCCAGTTCGCGAATGGCAATTGTCAGCAGGATAAAACAGATCCCGGATCCGATCACTCCCAGGTAAAGGACCCCCAGGATACTTGGTGTGGAAGCGGTTGCTAGGTCCAAATGCGGGATCTCAAAGACCAGGAACAGAGGAATGAACATCAGCAGGCCATAGAGGCTCTGGTAGGCGGTGATGGTGATGGGATTGTAATCGTCGGCCAGCTTTTTGACCACCATGGTGTACCCTACGGCCGAGAAAACCGCCACGAACATCAGCAGGATCCCCTTCGGATCTGCCGACAGTCCGCCGCTGCGCGTCAGGATCACCATCAGGACTCCCGCAAAGGAGATCACCAGTCCGACCATGTTCATCGCCGTCAGCCTCTCCCGGAACATCATATAGGAGACGAACGGAACGATGAGGGGAATGGTTGAGATGATCACCGCACCCACCGTGGCAGTCACCATGGTAAGACCGTAAGCCTCTCCCAGGAAATAGAAGAAGGGCTCGAAGAGTGCCAGCAGGAGGAACCATTTCTGGTCGGTCGGCCGGATCCTGTTCAAACGCTTCAGCAGGAGGGCAAATCCAAACAGGAAGAAGAGAGAGGCGAAAAGCCTGAAGGTAACGATGGTGATGGGACGGAACGACTCGTTGGCCACCTTGAAGACCACAAAGGTGAAGCCCCATAGGGCCATCGCAAGGATGACCCCGATATATACCCCCGGACCGGGCGAACGCATCAGGCTGCCTTTAGACGCTTCATGTTGGCCTTTTCCAGCTTCTCCCTGGCGTACTTGACACCGATGGTGATGTCTCCCGGGTTTTCCCTGGAAGGGAGTTCGAACATGGCATCTATCATGATGGCCTCGCAGATGGACCGCAGCCCCCTGGCGCCCAGTTTGAACTCAATGGCCTTCTGTACGATGTAATCCAGCACCTTCTCATCCCAGGTAAGCTTGATCCCGTCCATTTCAAAAAGCTTTTCGTACTGCTTGGTAATGGCGTTTCTGGGCTCTGTGAGGATCCTGCGCAATGCCCGGTCATCCAGCGGGTGCAGATAGGTCAGTACGGGCAAACGACCGATGATCTCGGGGATCATGCCATAGGCCTTCAGGTCCTGGGGAGCCACGTATTGCAGCAGGTTATCCTTTTCGATCCGGTCGGTGGATTTTGCCGCGTTGTACCCAACCACCTGGGTATTGAGCCGGTTGGCGATTTTCCTTTCGATCCCGTCGAATGCGCCCCCGCAGATAAAAAGGATGTTCCTGGTATTGACCGGGATCATCTTCTGGTCGGGATGTTTTCTCCCCCCCTGGGGGGGTACATTGATGATGGATCCTTCCAGCAGCTTCAGCAATCCCTGCTGGACCCCTTCTCCCGAAACGTCCCTGGTGATGGAGGGGTTATCACTCTTGCGGGCGATCTTGTCGATCTCATCGATGAAAACAATCCCCTTCTCGGCCGCCTCCACATTGTAGTCGGCCACCTGAAGAAGCCGGGTCAGTACGCTCTCGATATCCTCCCCAACATACCCCGCTTCGGTGAGTACGGTGGCATCGACGATGGTGAAGGGAACATGCAGTAACCGGGCAATGGTCCTTGCCAGCAGTGTTTTACCGGTACCGGTTTCTCCCACAAGGATGATGTTGGACTTTTCGATCTCCACCTCCTCCTTGCTCTCCTGTTGCATCAGGCGCTTATAGTGGTTGTATACGGCTACGGCAATATACTTCTTTGCCTCTTCCTGCCCGATCACGTAAAGGTCCAGGAAACTTTTGATCTCGGAAGGTTTCAGTAGCTTGATCTGCCCCATGTCGAACTCCCCATGCACCCCCAGTTCCTCCTGGACAATGCTGTAAGCCTGTTCGATACAGCGGTCGCAGATGTGTCCGGATATTCCCGCGATCAGCAGGTTGGTATCCTTTTTTTCCCTACCGCAGAATGAACAACGATCCATGACTATTTCTTTTGTTTGGGTCTGTAGAGTACCTCATCTATCATGCCGTACTCCTTTGCCTCCTCACTCGACATCCAAAAATCCCTGTCCCCGTCTTTTTCCACCTGATCAACGGGTTTCCCGGTATGTTCGGAAAGGATCGTATAGAGCTCCTTCTTCATCTTGAGGATCTCGCGGGCGGTGATCTCGATATCCGAGGCCTGTCCCTGTGCTCCTCCCATGGGCTGATGGATCATTACCCTGCTGTGTCTCAGGGCGGAGCGTTTCCCCGCTGTACCCGCAGCAAGCAGGACAGCACCCATGGAAGCTGCCATTCCCGTACAGATGGTGGCCACGTCACAGGAGGTATACTGCATCGTGTCGTAAATGCCCAGCCCGGCGTGAACGTGTCCGCCAGGGGTGTTGAAATAGACCTGGATATCCTTTGAAGGATCGGCCGAATCCAGGTAGAGCAGCTGGGCCTGAACGATATTGGCCACATAATCGTCGATGGGGGCCCCGAGGAAGATGATCCGATCCATCATCAGCCTGGAAAAGACATCCATGGTGGCTATGTTCAACTGACGTTCCTCGATGATGGTCGGTGAGACGTAGCTGTTGTATTGTGAGGTGAAACGGTGGAGCGTCATGCTGCTGATGCCCCTGTCCTTGACATATTTCCTGAAATCATCCTGCTGGTTCATATGCTTTGTCGTTTGTTATTATTCGTACAATTTACGGAACTTCTCGGAACTGATCTCCTTCTCTTCCACACGGGCGGTGTCCCTGATGTACCCGATCAGCTTCTCTTCAGCCTTCTGGTCGTAGATACGCCTCGACTCCTCGGGCTTGGACATGATCTCCCTGGCATAGTTTTCCAGGTAATCATCGGGCACATTGGAGATCCCGTATTGCTTATACTGATTGAGTGCCACACCCTTGGCGGTCTGAAGTGCTTCCTCCCCGGTAACCTTGATCCCCCGCTGTTTCAGCAGGTGTTCTTTGATCAGCTGCCAGCGGAACTCATTTTCATACTTCTCAAAATCCGCTTCAACCTGCTCTTCGGTGAGCTGCTCGTTGGTCTCCACGAGCCAGCGTTTCAGGAAATCGACCGGCAGATCGATCTTTGCCTTTTTGATCAGCGCCTCCCGGGCATCGACAATAAAACGGTATTCACTCTCCCGCTCGTGGTTGCGCTGGATCTCCTGGCGGATCCGTTCCGTGAACTCCTCCTCCGATCTGACCTCCCCTTCACCGTAGACCCGGTCGAAAAGATCCTGTCCCATTCCGGCCTTCTCGAACTTCATCACCTCTTCTATCATGCATTTGAAGGTACCTTCGAGCATGGCCACCTGTTCACGATCGATCCTGAGCAGTGAAGCTAGTTCCTGGTCATTGGGATAGGCCTTCTTGATGTCGAAGACCACCTCGTCGCCGCTTACGGCACCGCTGAACAGGACCTTCTGGTTATCGTCCTTCATCATTTCCAGTGACATGGAGGCATTCTCAACCCTGAT
>Ga0180431_10006955_pt1 | contig 13306 bp, 11 predicted proteins | sample SS_ome_11_FD_132459 | JGI IMG/M metagenome (GOLD analysis project Ga0180431, IMG submission 132459) | Hypersaline lake sediment archaeal communities from the Salton Sea, California, USA - SS_1_MS_1 metaG | ecosystem: Environmental > Aquatic > Non-marine Saline and Alkaline > Hypersaline >... | reverse complement strand
ATATTTTGAGACCCGCATTGCCGTGCTGCCGGAGGTCGTAAACGCGAGAATCGCCGCGGCGCTGAGCTGGTCGGCAATGTTGACCGCGGCGTAGCAGATCGCGTCATCGGCCTGCGGCACGACGGTTTCCTCTTTCTGTGCAAGTATGTGCTGATAGGGAAGCGCGCCCGCCGCTTCGGAGGCTATGCCGGCCATCGTGTTCACCGTCTGAACGGGGTAGGTGCCAATTGCCGTCTCCTCGGATAGCATGATTGCGTCGGCGCCATCGAGTATGGCGTTGGCAACGTCGCTCGCCTCCGCACGTGTCGGCCGGGGAGCGAGCACCATCGACTCCAGCATCTGCGTCGCAACGATGACCGGCTTGCCAACCGTGTTGCACTTGGCGACGATTCTCTTCTGTTCGATTGGTACTCTGCTCAGTGGTACCTCAACTCCCAGATCCCCACGGGCAACCATCACTCCATCGGCGGCCTCAATCAGCTCGTCGATGTTGTCGAGCGCCTCCCTGCGCTCGATCTTGGCGATGACAGGGACGTCTGCGCCGCGGGCGGCGATGAACGCTTTGGCACGTTGGATGTCGGCGACGCATGTGATGAACGACAGCGCAACGTAGTCGATACCGTGATCCAGTCCGAACGCCAGGTGCTCAAGGTCCTCGTCGGTGACAGCCTGTGTGCTGAGACGCACGCCGGGCACGTTGATGCCTTTCATCTGTGTGAGCATGCCACCCGTCACTATGTGACAGCGAATGTCGGTGGCGGTGGTCTCTATAACCTCGAGCCTGATTGTGCCGTCGGCCACGAAGATCACGTCTCCCTGATGAACGTCGTTGGCGAGAGTCTTGAGACTCACTGACACGCGGTGTTCGTCTCCTGCTATCTGGTCGGTGGTGAGGATGATTTCCGCGCCTTCTGCAAGCCAGACTTTCTCCGCCGTGAGACGGCCGGTCCGTATCTTCGGACCTGGCAGGTCCTGCAGGATGGCGAGAGGGCTGCCCACGACGGAAGACGCTTTGCGTATGTTGACAATCTGTTGCGCGTGTTCCTCATACGTCCCGTGTGAGAAGTTCAGGCGCGCTACATCCATACCGGCACGCGCGAGCTTATCTATCATGGTGTACGACTCGGAGGCAGGGCCTATCGTGCAGATGATCTTCGTCTTGCGGTTCATTCTGTCTCCTGTGTGCCGCGCCTGTTTCGGTATCAGGTCCGTCGCTCGAAAGTCTAGCCGTGCGCCGGTGTGTTTTCAAACGAGCCGCGTTGACTGGCCATCGCGCGCTCCGTAACATGTGAACCCATGTACAACAGAACTATACTTGAGAACGGCCTGACGGTGGTAACTTGCTCAATGCCGACCGCTCGTTCGGTGGGAGTTGCCCTTGCCTGTGGCGCAGGGGCCTGCTACGAATGCGATGATGAGGCCGGCATCTCCCATTTCATCGAGCATCTGTGCTTCAAAGGCACCAATGCTCGCCCCTCGCCCCATGCGGTGAGCAGCGAGATCGAGGGTATCGGCGGCATACTGAATGCCTCCACCGGAAGGGAGGAGACCGTCTACTGGGCCAAAGTCACTCGAGCCCACCTCTCCACCGCTCTGGAACTCCTGTTCGATGTCACCCTGCACTCGCTGTTCGACCCTGTCGAGATAGAGAAGGAGCGCCAGGTTGTCATCGAGGAGATCAACATGAATCTCGACATACCGCAACAGCGGGTGAGCATGCTTATCGATGCGCTGCTGTGGCCTGACCAGCCATTGGGTCGTGACATCGCAGGCACCAGGGAGACCGTCGGGTCGATACAGCGCTCGTCACTGCTACAGTATCTCGGGCAGCAGTATCGCGGCGGGAATATCGTTGCATGTGTGGCGGGCAACGTCGACCATGGCGCTGTTGTGGCCGAAATCGATGGTCTGAGCCGCGAGTTTGCCGGAGGACTACCCGGCAGACTCTACAAGACCGATCCGGCGCAGAGCGGTCCTCGCGTGGGCGTGGACAGGCGGGACGGAGAGCAGGCGCACCTGTGCATCGGCCTGCATGGCATGTCTCGAAGCGACGAGCGTAGATTCGCTATCGATACCCTCAACGTTGTACTGGGTGGCGGCATGAGCAGCCGTCTCTTCACCGAGATACGTGAGAATCGCGGCCTGGCCTATGATATTCACAGCTATGTCGAGCATTTTGTCACCTCGGGCACGTTCGCCGTCTACGCCGGTGTTGACCCCTCCAAGCTGGAGGAATGCGTGGATGCCGTGCTGGAGCAGCTCCGGCTCCTCAAAGCCGGGGTCGGCGAGGATGAGCTTGGACGGGCGAAGGAACTGACCAAAGGCCGCTTGGAGTTGCGCATGGAGGACACGCAGAACACCGCGCTGTGGTGCGCCGGACAGCAGCTCCTGAATGGAGAGATTCTCACCGTTGATGAGGTGGCGCGGCGCGTTGATGCCGTCACCGAGGAAGACCTCATCGAGGTTGCCAAGGAGTACCTGGTTACCGAGCACCTCAGCGTTGCCGTGGTCGGGCCCGTAGAACAGGAGATCGAATCAGTGGCGTTAGCACTGTAGCATTCGTAGGACCGGCAGTGACGAAGAAGAGGGGCCGCGATTCGCGGCCCCTCTTGTGTGTCCTGGTGACTGTTGTGGGACTAGTAGTCCGGGTAGCCACCGGGGGGCATGGCCGGGGCCTTATCCTTCTCAGGGATATCGGTGACAAGGCACTCGGTGGTCAGAATCATGTTGGCGATGCTCGCCGCGTTCTGAAGGGCGGAGCGGGCGACCTTCAACGGGTCGACGATGCCGGCCTCAACCATGTTGACGTCGAGCACGTCGTTCATCGCGTCGTAGCCGATACCCGCCGGGCTCTCCTTTACGCGGTTCACGATGACCGAGGCCTCGCGGCCGCTGTTCATCGCGATGCAGCGCAAAGGCTCTTCGAGGGCGCGCTTCAGGATGGCAACGCCGGTTGCCTCATCGCCGGACACGTCAACCTTGTCGAGTGCGCTGACGGCGGACAGTATAGCGACACCACCACCGGGAAGGATGCCTTCCTCGACGGCAGCGCGGGTTGCGCTCAGGGCGTCCTCGACCCGGTGCTTCTTCTCCTTGAGCTCGACCTCGGTGCCTGCGCCGACCTTGATGACGGCAACGCCGCCGGCCAGCTTGGCAAGTCGCTCCTGCAGCTTCTCCTTGTCATAGTCGGAGGTGCTGGTCTCGATCTCGGAGCGGATCTGCTTGATGCGGGCGTCGATGGCGTCTGCGGAGCCCTTGCCTTCGACGACGGTCGTGTTGTCCTTGTCCGCAACGACGCGGCGGGCGCGGCCGAGGTCCTCGAGGGTCACGGAGTCGAGCTTGCGGCCCACTTCCTCGGAGATGACCGTTCCACCGGTCAGGATGGCGATATCGGCAAGCATGGCCTTGCGGCGGTCACCGAAGCCGGGGGCCTTGACGGCCAGCGGGCTGAGCGTGCCGCGAAGCTTGTTGACGACGAGAGTCGCCAGGGGCTCTCCCTCGACATCCTCTGCGATGATGACGATGTTCTTGGTGCTCTGAACGATCTTCTCCAGGGCGGGGAGGACGTCGGTCAGTGCCGAGATCTTCTTGTCGGTGATAAGGATGTACGGGTCATCCAGTTCGACGCGCATGGTCTCGGTGTTGTTGATGAAGTAGGGGCTGATGTAGCCACGATCGAACTTCATGCCCTCGACGAACTCGGTCTCGAACTCGAGGCCCTTGCCTTCCTCGACGGTTATGACGCCGTCCTTGCCGACCTTCTCCATCACATCGGAAATCAGCTCACCGATCTGCTTGTCGACGGCGGAAAGGGCTGCAACCTGAGCGACCTGCTCCTTGCCCTTGACCGGGATGGACATCTTCTTCAACTCATCGACGACTGCAGCAACGCCCTTCTCGACGCCGCGCTTCAGCGATTGGGAGTCCGCACCGGCTGCGATGTTCTTGAAGCCTTCGCGAACTATGGCCTGGGCAAGGATAACCGACGTGCTGGTGCCGTCACCGCACTGGTCATTCGTCTTGGTCGAGGCCTCTTTCACGAGCTGGGCGCCCATGTTCTCAAATGGATCGGGCAGCTCGATCTCTTTGGCGATTGCAACGCCGTCGTTGATGACGTTGGGTGCGCCGAACTTCTTATCAAGGGCAACCGGGCGTCCACGCGGGCCCAGTGTCACCCGGATGGCATCGGCAAGCGTGTCAATGCCGTTCTTGAGGCTCTTGCGTGCCTCTTCGCCGAACACTACCTGTTTGGCCATGTAGCTTCCTCCTTACTTGACTACGCCTTCTTGGCGAGAATGTCGCTCTCGCGCATGATGACGAGTTCTTCGTCGTTCTCTTTGAACTCAGTGCCTGCGTACTTCGAGTAGATGACCTTGTCGCCAACCACCACGTCCATCGGCAGCCTCTTGCCATCCTCGGTGAGCTTGCCGGACCCGACAGCGATAATCTCGCCCTCCTGGGGCTTCTCTTTCGCCGTGTCCGGAAGCACGATGCCGCCCCTGCTTACTTCCTCTTTGGGGGTCGGCTTAATGACGACTCTGTCTCCAAGGGGTACCAGTGTAGCCATATTGCCTCCTTTCCTTTGCTTCATTTAGCAGTCGATTGCTAAGAGTGCTAAGAATTATAGCACACATACTGCGGCGTGCAAGTCGTGTTCTGCGCTTGATTTCTACACTGCACCGTGTATAGACTTGCCTCTACCATGAACGCAGGCAGCAGCTGGGACCGGTCGCGAATACGAGCTCTCAGACGGCACATGGGCATGACTCAGGATGGGTTCGCAAAGCACCTTGGCGTTCGCCAGCAGACGGTGAGCGAGTGGGAGACGGGCGTCTACGAACCCCGCGGTACCTCGGTGACACTGCTGCGCATGGTCGCTGAGAAGGCCCGTTTCCCCTATGGGGAGAGTGATACCCCGTAGTTGGGAGGCCCTCTTTTTTGGCCTTGAGTACACGGAAACGGATACGACTGAACGAAAAGGCTCTGAGCCGATGGTGGAGTGGGGCGGCCGGAGCGTGCGTCCAGGCGCGCTCAGGCGCGACCTGGGTAATCCGCTACCCGGGCATGCTGAACGGCTCGGGCGGCCCGGACTACCTGGGAGCTGTCCTTGATGACGGCCGTCAGACACTCCTCGGAGATGTCGAGCTCCATGTCCGCTCAAGCGATTGGACACGCCACCACCACGGCAACGATCACGCGTACGATTCCGTTGTGCTTCACGTCGTCCTTGACGACGACGGCGATGACACCACGCTTGCTAACGGCGTGGTGGTTCCCATCGCTCTGGCAAGCATTGGTCAGCGCGGCGGCACGTCGCCATCCCTTCCGTGCGGGTGCACGGAGGGACAATCACCGGACGCAGTCCTTGATGTCCTTGAGACGGCCGGCATGGTGCGCCTGCTTGGCAAAGGCAAGTCTGCTGCGGCACATACGGCTCGAATGGGTCGGTGGTCCGCCACGGTCTGCCTTGTCGCCCGCGCACTGGGCTTCATCTCGAATGCAGGGGCCTCCGAATCGACTGCACGCTGCCTGGTGTCCATGCATGACCATTCGACTCTTGCCGCCATGAGCACCTTGGAACGGCAAGCTTTGGTGCTCGGCGTGGCCGGCCTGCTGCCGTCTCAGCGGACCGGGTGCGGTCCGGTTTCGGTTGCTGATGCCCGCATCTACGAAAGGTGCTGGAGGCGAGCGGGTGCACGAATGGACTCCCTCCGCTATGGCCGCTGGAATCTCGCGGGAGCGTATCCCAACAATCACCCGGTGAGGCGGATGGTGGCTCTTGCAGATATCCTGCCCCGCATCGAGATGATCGTGGAGACTCTCGTGGATGTGGTGTCAGGACAGGCCGACCGGTGTCCGTCTCTCAATGGACTTGTCTCTGACCTCGTGCTTGAAGGAGACGCCTACTGGCGCGGCCACTACGATTTCGGGGCCGGAACGCCTGAAAGCAGTGTGGTCGGATGCGGTAAGGCGCGGGAGATAGCGGTCAATGCGCTGTTTCCGATGGCGTTGGCGATGGCCGCCGAGTATGGCGGAACGCGGAGACTGGCACGGTTGTTTACGCTCATTCGAGATTGTCCCCCGCCTGCCGCAAATGCCGTCACGCGTCACATGAGGGGCCAGTTGGGACTGAGTGGTATCCCGTTGACGGCGGTCCAGATTCAGGGGCTTCTGCACCTGTTCAAGACGTACTGCACGAGGGGACACTGCCTGTCGTGTCCACTTGGCGCTGCAGTAACGGCATTGTAGATGCGCCGTGTCCGTCCTTTAGTAGACCCGAAAGTGTGACGTCACCGCCACCGCAGGCCTGACTGGATAGAGGCTTCAACGCGAGAGCGTCTATGTTCACGGAGCGTGTGTTCCAGCGGTCATTGGCGCGAATGCGCCCCTCGTGAAGCAGGATCCATCGCCGTGTTGTGTTGTTCGACTCTCGGTGTGGTCCGTCCAACCGGGCCCTCCCGGGGTTCTTCCTTCCGGGCGTCGGTGCATGTGTGCTCGTAGCGGCTGGGTTCTCCGTCGCGATGTGTCGGGGTCACCCTGATTCGGCGTTGATGGAGTTTGCTCCTGCCGCAGTGTTTTTGGTGGCGTGGACTTCTACGCGACTGCTCCCTCTTGCTCAATGTCACCATCCCCGGCATGCAGACGTTTTCGCTGAACGCCTTGGGGAGGACAGAATCGTAGACCATCAACGGAGCGAATACGAATCTTTGACATCGTATCTGTACGATGCTACGATACGCCCGCAACAATTATGCTATCGACCCGAACAAGCAGTACGTTTGGCGTGGTAGGTGTGGCGCGGGGCTTGGGATAGCGCGACCGTGGACGAACCTTCCAGTTGGCTTATACCCGCGTTCTTACTTTGCCTATTTCTGTCGGGCTTCTTCTCCAGTGCTGAGTCGGCGTTCATCGCTGTTCCCCGTCTTCGCGTACACTACTTGCGCGAGAGCGGCGTTCGCGGGGCCAGTGAAGTGGCCGCAGTCCTGGACCGGCCCGAGCGCTTTCTCTCGACGGTCCTGCTCGGTAATAACCTGGTGAACATCGCAGCGGCCACCATCGGCACGATACTGTGTGTTCATTACTTCGGCGTTGTGTGGGGACCACTGGCGGCGACCGTGGCGGTAACGACCATCGTTCTTGTCCTTGGCGAGTTGCTTCCTAAGACGATTGCCGTGCACCACGCTGAGCGATTGGCGCTGAACTATGTCTACGGCATCAAGGCATTCGAACTGGCCTTCTATCCGATTGTAATGCTGCTGGACCGCATCGGTTTGGGTTTCCGCCGCCTGGTAAGTGAACCGGAGGAGAAGAGGATGCTTGTGAGCGCAGGCGAACTGCGTTCCGCCATCGACGTCGGGGAGAGCGAGGGCGTCGTTGAAGAGGACCAGGCCGAGATGCTGCACAAGGTCCTTGAGTTCACGAATCGACCCGTCAGCAAGGTGATGGTTCCTCGGACCGAGATTTCGTGGGTCTCAGCAGGGACCAGGCTCAGCGAGTTCCTGTCTATCTATGCTGAGACGCCATTCAGCCGCTTCCCCGTGTATCGAGACTCCACCGACAATGTCATCGGCATACTGTCGGTCAAGGACGTGCTGATGAAGCTGACGGCTTCCTGTGATCCTGAATCGATCATGGTTGATGAGCTGATTCGTCCGGCCTACTTCGTTCCGGAGAGCAATCCTCTCGGGCGGTTGCTTTCCGACATGCGCGATATCGGCCACCATGTTGCACTGATTGTGGATGAGTACGGTGGAGTCGCAGGTATGGTGACGCTCGGATTGCTGACCGAGGAAGTCGTGGGAGAGATCAAGGACGAGCTTGGCAACTCCGATGAAGACTTTGTTGTGACCGGTACCAACACCTACCAGCTTGACGGTGGTTACCGTGTGGAAGATGCGAACGAGGAACTGGAGTTCGGCCTACCGTATGGCGACTATGAGACGGTGGCGGGCTTCCTCATGAGCTACCTTGGCCGTGTTCCGCATGAAGGCGAGCAGCTCAAGTACGGCGACTTGAAACTGGTTGTGGCCGAGATGCGCGGACTGAAGATAGAGAAGATCGTGGTAACGAAAGAGGTGCCCGGAACCAGTCAACGACGCGGTGCCTCACCGGGCGAAGATGCAGCGCCTTCGACTTAGCTTCGGTCGAGGGGAGGCCGCGCGCTTCATCTCCCACCTCGATACGATGCGTTGCTGGGAGAGAGTCTTCCGCAGAGCTGGAGTCCCTATCGAGTACACCCATGGTTTCAGCCCGCATCCGCGTATGTCTTCCGCGGCCCCACTTGCTGTCGGCGTCACCTCGAGCGGTGAACTCCTTGACATCTGGATACGGAAATGGATGCCGCCGGATGCAGTCCTGATGCTGGCGCGCCGCGAGATGCCCACGGGACTCGAGATGCACAGCGCCGTCGAGATACCCTTAAGCGCCCCGTCCCTGCAGTCCGTGGTACGCTCCGCTACGTACCGGTCTTTCGCGACGCACCCGGAAGGGGTAGATGGGGCACGTGCTGCTGTGGGCAGCTTCCTGCAGTCCGACTCAGTGCCATATGTGGTCATGAGGAAGGACGGAGAGAAGACCGTTGAGCTTCGCCCCCTGGTACAGGATATCGTTGTGGAGTCGTGTTCCAGCGATGCGTGCGAGGTGCGGATGCACGTCGGACTCAGCCAGGAAGGAACGGTGCGGGCCGAGCACGTGCTCGACGTGCTCGGCTTCGAAGCGCCCGCCATTTCGATACATAGAGAAGCTGTCTCGCTGGAGGCGTGACGGCGCTACGCTGAGGGCGGGGTATCGCCCCGTTCAGGAATCGTGCCATTCGGGAGGTCATGAGTTGAGGCTTACACTTGTTCGTCACGGAGAGACTGTCTGGAATAGCGAGCGTCGTGTCCAGGGAGGTGCGCGCGACATCGAGCTCAGTGAACTTGGTCGCCAACAGATAGGCGGACTCGCACGCGTTTTCAAGGATGAGCCCATCGACCTCATACTGTGCAGCCCCCTTTCGAGGGCACAGGAGACGGCGAAGTCGATCGCCGCGCATCACGCCGGAGTCCAGATCGTGACGGATAACAAGCTCAAAGAGGTGGATGTAGGCGAGTTCGATGGCATGTCCACTGTTGAGATGTCACGCACATTCACAGAACTGTTGCTGGATTGGTGGAAGGGGGGCCGCGAACGACTGCCGGGCGGCGAGAGCTTCGAGGAATTGCAGGAGCGCGCGTGGAGTGTCGTCAGTCCGTATGTGGAGCAGCCTACTCACGAGAACGTCATGGTGGTGAGTCACTACTTCGTGACACTCTCAATCGTATTCAGGGCTATCGGTTTGCCCCTGGACATGCTCGTTAGGTTCCGCATGGATCCCGCCTCAATAACGGCACTCGAGTTCGGGTCATTCGGGCCCAGGCTTGCCCGATTCAATGACACGTCGTATCTTGCTCTCAACGGGTGAGCACAGCCTTGTCGAGTTCCAGTCAACTGGTAGAGAGAGTCCTCACCGCTGTGGACGAGCAGCGGTTGCCCGTGCGCAATGGCGTGCTGGTGCTGGCGGTGTCCGGAGGTGCCGACTCATTGTGCCTGCTTCACGTCTTCCACTCGCTCTCTGAGAGGCTGGGATGCGTGTTGCATGTCGCCCACCTGAATCACATGCTCCGCGGCGACGAAGCCACGGGCGATGCCGACCACGTCCGTGACCTGTGCACTTCGCTTGGCCTACCGTGCGTGGTGGAGAGCCGGGATGTCCGCGCCTACAGGAGTGCGCGAAAGTGCTCGCTCGAAGAGGCGGCCCGCGAGGTCCGGTATCAGTTCCTGGCGGATGTCTCGCGTCAGGTGGGAGCGTCTGCGGTCGCTACAGGACACACGAGAGACGACCTTGCAGAGACGGTGCTGCTCCACGCGATTCGTGGCGCGGGAGTGCATGGCCTGCGTGGACTCGAGCCGCTTTCTCCACTGCCGTGCCAGGGTGCTTCGGCGAATGACCCGATTCTCCTGATACGCCCGTTGCTGCGTGTGACACGGACAGAGACGCGCGGATACTGTCTGGGAGTGGGGATGACCCCGAGGGAGGACTCCAGCAACGCATCCAACGAGTTTGCGCGCAACAGACTCCGCTTGGAACTGCTTCCACGGGCGAGGGAGCTTAACCCTCGTATCGATGATGCGCTCGTGCGGCTGGCTGAGGCGGCACGCGAGGACGACGACTTCATCGACGAGGTTGCACGCGTGCTCTGGCGTCGAATCGCCACTGCCTCCAGGCGCAGGGTACGTATCGACCGGAGTGAGTTCGTCGCCGCAGCGCCGGCAGTGCAGACCCGATTGGTGGTGGAGGCCGTGAAGCACCTGACAGGAAGCGCACGGGACCTCTCTGCCGAGCATGTGCGGCGGGTGCGTGACACGGCCCGCGACGGAGCGCCACCTCGGATCGAGACCCAGGGCGGCCTGTGCTGGAGCGTGAATACGGAAGACCTCACGGTATCCGTGCGGTCGACTTATGATGCCTCCCGCCCGTTGGTGGAAGGTATTCCGCTCGCGGTGCCGGGCACTACCTCGTTCCCGGGGTGGCGGGTCGATGTCGCTCCCGTTGATGCAGTACAGAGAGTGCTTCAGGGTCGTTTCAGCGCCGTTGTGGATGCTGAACGGTTGAGTCAGGCGCTGTGGGTGCGGACGAGGAGACCGGGAGACGCGTTTCAGCCTTCCGGCATGCTCGTCGAGAAGAAGCTCCAGGACTTCATGGTGGATGAGAAGGTTCCCGCGGCCGTGCGGGACAGCGTTCCCCTGTTGGTCAGCGGGAACCAGATTCTGTGGATCGTTGGATGGCGACTGTCTGAACAGGCACGCGTCCGTGAGGGGAGCCGGCGGGCATGGCGCATCACGTTTGTGCCCGTCCCTGCAACGTCGGCGCGAGACGTCGTCAAGGGCACATAGGCTATACTACGTACCATGGATACCGTCCTTCTCATCGACAAACCCAAGGGAATCACCTCCGCCAAGGCTGTTGCCATGGTGAAGAAACAACTGAAGGTCAAGATTGGCCATACCGGCACCCTCGACCCTCTTGCGACGGGACTGCTTATCCTTCTCACGGGCAAGTGCACCAAGCAGGCAAGCTCGTTTCTGCACATGGACAAGTCATACATCGTGCGCGCGGTCTTCGGCATGACCACGACAACCTACGACGTCGCCGGTGACGTGGTGAAGACCTCTGATGCGTCCATCACGAAGGAACAGGTTGAGGAGGCGCTGAAGGGATTCCTCGGTGAGATCAGCCAGGTGCCTCCGGCCTATTCGGCGAAGAAGCTGAACGGGAAGAAAGCGTATGAGCTGGCGCGCCAGGGCGTGGATGTTGAGATCCCCGCTTCCACGGTGACGGTGCATGCCGTTCGCCTGGCGTCGTTCGACTATCCGCACTTCGCTCTTGAGTGCGATGTATCATCGGGTTTCTACGTGCGGAGCCTCGTGCATGATCTGGGCGAACTCCTCGGAGTGGGCGCCACGGTTGAAGAAGTGCGCAGGGTGAAGGTTGGCAAGTACACGATCGACGACGCGCTCTTGCTGGACGAGCTTCTTGAACGGCTCGAGAAGGCCAGTCGCGAGCCCGTGGGGCGGTAGCCCCGGATTCAATGCCGTTGCCGCGTCCCGACATCGGTGTGTCGGCCGGAGGGGACACAGAACACGGCCCTATTGAGTAGTGTGCGTGCGGCATGGTGTCCCGGGCCGCACAGGGAGTGCAAAGATGGAAGTCATACCCGCAATCGACCTTCGTCACGGTGCATGTGTTCGCCTGTACCAGGGGGACTACAACAGGGAAGAGGTTTTCGACACTGACCCGCAGCGAGTCGCCAACAGGTGGAAGGACGCCGGAGCCAGATGGATCCATGTGGTTGATCTTGATGGCGCTGCCGGGGGGCATCTTGTGAACAAGGCTGCGATCGAAGAGATAGTGGCCGTAGGCGGTGTTGAGGTAGAGGTGGGTGGTGGTATACGTACGTCCGCCGATGCTGAATGGCTGTTCTCCCATGGCGTCTCCAGGGTCGTGCTGGGCACTGTGGCGATCGAAGACCATGAACTGGTGGAGTCTCTTGTCGACGCCTATCCCGATGGAGTCGCCGTGAGCCTGGATGCCCGGGATGGACTTGTGACTACCAGGGGCTGGCTCGTGAGCACCGATGTCCCGGTTGTCGATTTGTGCCGGCAGATGCGGGAGTTGCACGTGCCCCGATTCGTGTATACGGATGTGAGACGAGACGGAACGCTTACCGAACCCAACTACGAGGCCCTCCGGGCACTTGTCGACAGCACGGACGTCCCCGTGGTTGCTGCCGGCGGGATAGCGTCGATGGAGCACTTGCGGCGGTTGAGGGAAGTGGGCGCAGCCGGAGCGATTCTCGGAAAAGCGATATACACCGGTTCAATCGAACTGCGTGACGCAATTACACAGTTTGGAGGTTAGATGCTCAAACTTGATCCTCAGGGCCTCGTGCCGGCCATCATCCAGGACGCGACTACCAGGGAAGTCCTGATGCTTGGATACATGAATCCCGAGTCACTCAAGCAGACGCTGGAGACGGGCAACGTGGTGTTCTTCAGCAGGAGCCGTCAGAAGTACTGGATGAAGGGAGAGACGTCCGGCAACTTCCTGAAGGTGAAGTCCATGTACAAGGACTGCGACAATGACACGATTCTCGTGCTGGCTGACCCGGTTGGTCCTGTCTGCCACTTGAACACGCGGACGTGCTTCGTCACTGAGGGTGGTGAGATGAGGGGACTCGAACCCGACGACGCGTCGGACTAGGCCGGTTCGGGCACAGCGTGGACGGGTTCTTCCGTGGCAGGCTCTTCAAGGACCACCTTGAGAGCCTCGATGGCCGCCTCTACCTGGTCGTCGTCGGGCGGCCTGGTTACCAGCTTCTGCAGCAACAGCCCCGGGGCCGTTATCGCCCTGACCAGCGGGTTGTCCTGTCTGTCCGCGGACCACTTGATGAATTCGTAGCTGGCGCCGGCGATGAAGGGCAGGAGTACTATTCGCGACAAGATGCCCAGCCATATCGGAGGGCGCCCAAGCATCGCGAGCACGATGATGGACACCACAAGCACCACGAAGATGAAGCTTGTGCCGCACCTCGAATGGGATGTGCTGTAGTTCCGGATCGATGCGGGGTCGAGGGGTATGCCTGCCTCATACGCGTTTATGACCCTGTGCTCGGCCCCGTGGTAGGCAAATACCCTCTTCACGTCCGGCATGAGGCCGATGAGGCCCACGTAGATGACGAAGATGGCCATTCTCACGACGCCTTCAAGTATGTTGCTGACGACGTCT
>Ga0180431_10006952_pt1 | contig 13314 bp, 5 predicted proteins | sample SS_ome_11_FD_132459 | JGI IMG/M metagenome (GOLD analysis project Ga0180431, IMG submission 132459) | Hypersaline lake sediment archaeal communities from the Salton Sea, California, USA - SS_1_MS_1 metaG | ecosystem: Environmental > Aquatic > Non-marine Saline and Alkaline > Hypersaline >... | reverse complement strand
ACTTCTCGCCGATCTTGAGCGAGTACGTCAGCGGGCCGCGATCCACCGACACGGAGTTCGCGTTGGACCGCCAGACCTTAATGGCGACCTTCATCGGCAGATCGAGCTGGACTTTATCGCCGTTCGTCCAGGTCCGATCGATCTTGATGTAGCTGAGCGGCCGGGTCTTGGCCCGGACGGCCTTGTCGTTGATGGACAGCTTTGCGCCGTCGCACCATCGCGGCACGCGGAGGTACAGCGGGAACCGAACGGGTTGCGACGCGCCGATCGTCAACGTGACGGCTTCGCTGAACGGGTAGTCCGTTTGTTCGGTGAGGGTGACCTCGGCGCCGTCGGCCACCTTGGCCGTCACCTTGCAGGCGGCGTACAGCACGCAGGCCAGGCCGTTGTCGCACGTTGCCAACCACAGATGCTGGGCGTAGTAGGGCCAGCCGTGGGAGACGTTGTGCTGACAGCACCGGTACGCATGCGGGTTGTAGGCCAGCATGCAGCCGCGGTTCTGTAGACCGGGCGACTTGTTCTTCCGATCCAGCCGAATCATGTTCGGCGCGGTCAGATAGTGCAGCCCCTTCAGGTCGGGCGTCATCGAGGCGGGGAACGAGTTGAAGGCGACCTGCTCGCACCGGTCGGCCCACATCGGGTCGCCCGTGAACTTGCCCAGCATCTGGAAGCTGTGCATGAACTCGACCATCGCGCAGGTCTCGGCCGCCTGGCGCGGGCCGTGATAGCCGGGCCGGCAGTTCTCGTCCGCGCCGAACATCCCGCCCGGCACCTGGCCGTACATCATCATCACCGTCTGGTAGTTCCGCTCGGCCGCGTCGAGGTGCCGCCGGTTCCTCGTCTGCACGTAGTAGACGCCCGGCTGTCGAAACGCCTGGCAGATGTTCACAACGTGCCAGCTGGCGATGCCCGTCTCCCACGGGGCCGTCCTGGCGTGGATGACGTGCCCGAGGTCGAGCAGCCGTGCCTCGCCCGTGCGGTTGTACAGCCAGTAGACGGTCTCGAGGTTGTCGCCCGCCCGGATTTTCTGCCAACTGCCTGGCAGCAGGTCCTTGGTCGGCAGGCCCAACTGCCATTGGAAGTACCTCGACATGAACGGCAGGACCCGCTCGTCGCCCGTGGCCTCGTAGAACGACTGGAGCACGTTCAGCATGATCATGTTGGGCCAGCAGTCGCGTTTGCGCTTGTTCGCGCGCGGACCGAAGTAGCCGTCCTTCTGCTGGCTGGACAGGACGGCCTCGATCCACTTGCGGGCCTCGGTAATGATCTTCTCGTCCCCGAGCACGTACCCCAGATCGCCGTAGCCCTTCAGCCAGTAGGGCAGCTCCTCCCAGCCGAACTTGCCCTCGCCCTTCGGGCTCATCCAGGCGCTGCCCTCGGGGTTGCACCATTGGCTGATCTCGGTCAGATGGCCGACGAAGCCGTCGCGCTCGAGCTCGAGCTGATGCCGAAGCCACCCGGTCGGCCTGATCCGACCGATCGGCAGCTTGATCAACGGGTCCGGCAGCAGCGGCGGGCGGTGCGACACGTAGTGCTTGTTCGTTCCGCCGGTCGCCGGGATCCGCACGACGCTGACCTTCGCCCGCCCCGTTTGGCTCGCGAACGAGACGGTCTGAATCAGTCCCACGACCAACAGCAGCACGATCACGGTTTCCTTCATGCCGTTGTCCTCCGGGTGACGACCGGTAGACCGTTCCTGCTTGGCGCTACTTCCCGAGTGAAGCGAGAAGTGCTTCGATTCCGCGCTTGAGGGCGGGCAGCTCGTCTTCCAAGACGGACCACACAATATCTGCGTCGATCTCGAAGTACCGATGAACCAGGACGTGGCGCATGCCCACGATCTTCGACCACGGCAATTCAGGGCTACGGGCCCTCAGGTCGGTTGTGAGTTCACGAGCTGCTTCCCCGATGATCTGCAAATAGTGCAGGATCCACGTTTGAACAAGCTCGTCGGCCTCAAACGCCTCGCGCCCACGAGCAGCGTACTTCTCGATCCGCGCGATGGCCTCCTGTATATCGAGCAGACGTTCGCGGTCATCTCTCATAGCGGCACGGCCTCGGCGAGTACCCGATCGCGGATGCGTTCGCGCAGGCCTTTGGCAGTCACGACATCCACCTTGCACCCCAGTAGGTCTTGCAGGTCCATCAGCAGACCCCCCAAGTCGAGCAGACTCCGGCCTGGCTCCATGTCCACCAGCACGTCCACGTCGCTGCTGGGACCCGCTTCGCCTCGTACCACTGAACCGAAAAGGCGTACGTTAAGCGCGCCATGCATCGAGGCGATGCGCAGGATCTCTTCTCGCTTCTCCCGGAGGAGTTCATCGAATCGCATGGCCGACCCCTTGAGACCCCGCCGCATTGGGCGGGGGCCCAACTCCACCACGGGCGTCCACCGGAACAGCCTGCCCTCATTGTACCGGCAGGTGTCGCCACGCTCCACCGTGCCCTACGTCTCAACCACAACAAGGGGACGACGACCTCAATCGACCCGGATCGTCTTGACGGGTTTGTTGCCGCGCACGTGCACCAGACACGCACGGGCCCGCGTCTTGACGCCGCCGAATTCGCGATCGCGCCCAGCGCGATCGGCGATCAGGAACAGGTCTCGATCGCTGCCGCGCGTCACTGACAGCGCAAGCGCGCCGTCTCCGCCCGTTACCGCGATCGACTCTAGACCCGAGACGATTGGCTTGTCCGGATACGGCTCGATGACGGAGATGAACGTGGTCCGTTTCATCTTGCGTCGTACGGCCACCATCGGGCAAAGCTGCGGCGGATTCTCGCTCATACCCATCCCGAAATAGAGCGCCGTGTCCGGCGCGCCGAGCATCGTCAGACGGACGTTCGCGCCGGGCTGCTTGAAATCGGCCGACCACGTGTCGGCCGTCTGCGTCTGGGAGATGTCGGTCATGTGCTGGTAGCCGTTGCCCTTCCCCAGCGGCTCGGTACGTACCGTCGTAGACAGGCCCGGCTTGAGTTGGCCGAAATTGTGGTACGTCCAATCGTAGGTGTGGGCCTTGTCGCCGTCGACGGCAAACACGTCGATTACGTAGCTATCGGTGACGGCGACCGTCCGCCTCATCTTCACGCCCGCATAGGCGGTGTTGCACTCGGCCTGGGCGATGGCCAGGCCCGGCTGCGAACTGAACAGCGTCAGCTTGCCCTTGGTCGACCGCTGGTTCTTGGCGTCGACACAGACGGTGTTGTGCGCGAACGTCTGGCGGTACCAGGAACCGTGCAGGGGCGCCGCGTAGGCCAGCCGCGATGGATCGGGTTCGAGTTGCCTGCCCAGCGCGAACAGGATGATCGTCAGCTTGTCCGGATGCCCATGCCCGCCGCCGTGCGGACCGTAATCCAGGTGGACGTAGGTCTGATCCTTGCCGCTGCCCTGACGCAGCACGGCCGCACCCAGACCCTTGAAATCCTTGCTCGCCAGCGCCAGCGTCGGCGGGGGCGGCAGCTCGTCCGGGCCCCACAGAAGCGCCTCCAGGCTGTTGCGTTTCCCGTGACGGGCCACTGTCAGAAACTTCGGATCGCCGAACCGCGCGTAGGCCAGCTCGTACAACCCGTGCTGGCCGGTGATGGGGAAGACGTTGCTGTCGTTGACGGCCGGGAAACGCAGATCCGGGAACACGTACTCGATCGGCGCCGTGTACAGCGACTTGTGCGCGGCGTTGTCGTAGACGTTGATTCCCGCGGCATGCGCCGCCTCGGCCGCCCAGCGGATCGCGCTCAGCGCGTAGTAATGGTAGGCCGCCGTCCCCTCGTACCAGAACCCGTCGGGCAGGATGCTCTTGGCGAACTGGAACCGCAGCCCGCTCTTGCCGTTGATGGCGTCCGAGACGATCTTTGCGTCCTGTAGGCAGAATCCCACCGCCGCCATCCCCGCGTTGTGCCACGACTGCCAGTTGCTGATCCCCGCGTCGTGCCGCCGGATCGTCTCGACCACGGCCCTTAGGAACCGCGACTCGATCTTTCGCCGGTCATCGGCCGACAGGCATGGGCTGTTGTAGATCAGGTCGTACCCCCACGCCACGCCGATAATGCCCACCCCCTCGTTGAGTGTCTGGGCGAAGACGCGGCCCGCCGATCGGCTCAGCTTGCCCCTCTTGTCATGCAGCGGGTAGGTGAGGTACTTGTCGGCGTAGGCCAGCAGGATCTCCCGCGCCTTGGCCGCATAGGCCTCGTTGCCCGTCAACGCATACGCCAACCCAAGCGCCCGGACGTTGGCCCAGTTCCCGTTGTGCACCCTCGTGATGACCACCTGGTCGTAGGGCCAGCCGGTGTACGTCTCGCTGCACTTCCCACAAACGTGCTTGCCCTTGGAGTGCCGCAACCGGGCGCCGCACTTTTTGCAAACGTAGTGGTGCGACCACTGCCCCGGCTCGTCGGGCACGTTGAGGGACGCCTTGACGATCTTGTCCGCGCCGCGAACGATGCCGTCGAGCTGTGTCTTGGCCCAGGGGTACCTTTGTGCCCGGGCCTTGGCCCTCGCGATCGTCTTGGCGTCTGCAAACAGAAACGGATGCTCACGCTTCGGCAACGTCAGTGCTCCCGCCCGCACGAACGCAGGCGTCGTCAAGCTCGCGAACAGTACTAATAACAGAACGCGCATCGTGTATCTCCATGAATATCGCGCCCAAGTGAGGCACCAAGTCCCCGCGGGCCGCTCGGCCAGGGCACACGGGTGCTGTTTTCGGTCAGACAGTTTCGCGCGCCGTTGGGGGGCATGGGTAGGCTCCGACCCGTTAGGGTCGGCGTTTACCCGTGTTTGCACCATGATACGCTATCGCACGGGCAGACTTCGCTCGTGCCTCGCTCAGCCTGCCCATGCCACCCGCGGACACAACACGACACTCTTCTACTGAAAACGACACTAGCGCTTCGGGCCGAACACGCGCAGCGCCTTGATCGCGCACCCGCCGGGCGGCCCCAGGACGTGGTGGTCCTCGTTCTTCCCGTCTCCGCTCATCTTGCCGAGTCGCACGGCCACCGGCGCGCCGGCGAACTGCGAACGGTCCGCCGCGTGGATCGGTTCCCAGAATCGTCCGTCCGCCGAGATCTCCGCCAGGACCTGTTTGTCCTCGAGCCTGATCCGCAACCGATGCCAGGTCTCGGGCGCCGAGAAGCCACCGAACCATTGCGATCTGCCGTCGTCGACGCCCAGCCGGCCCTCCGCGCGGAGATTGATCCGCAGGATCTTGTTGCCAGGCCAGACCAGGCACAGGCCCGGCCCCCACGTCGCGCCGTGGTCCGTACCTGAATAGACGTGGCAGTCCACCAGCGTCGTGTCCGGCGGCAGGCCGCGCTCGGCGTAGGCGATGCAGTTCGCCTTGGCCTCGATCGCGATTGACCCGTCGCGGACCGTCAGCTTCGTGTCGGGTTGCTTGGACAGGTGCGTCGACCAGCCGGCCCCCAGCCGGTCACCGGCGAAACGACCCACCAGGAGGATCGTGCGGTCCTTGTAGACGTCCGCGGTCGCCGGCATCTCGTGCGGCCGCTCGTCGAGGATCAACAGCCAGCCGCGACCCGGGTTGACGGGGATCGCGTCAGACGGCCGGAACAACGCGGGTGGCTGAAACCCCGCAATGGCCGGTGCGAACAAGTTCGCCTTGTCCCGCCTCAACCCCAGCGCCTGCCAGTCGATCTTCAATTGGCAGCGGACCGGCGCCTTGGCCCAACTGGCCAACGAAATCAGCACCTTGTCCTTCTTGCAGTACGCCGTCGCCAGGACATCCTTCTGATCGACCTGGACCGGGCACGACGGTACCCAGTAGCCGATCATCCGCGCGTCGGCGATGCCGAACGTGTCCCACACCTTCCATATCCGCCCCGGGTTGGCGTTCTGGTAGTACCGGCCGGTCATGCCGTACACCATCCCCCGCCACGGATTCCCGCCGCCGTGCAACATCTCGCCGAACAGCCCGAACGGCAGACCTGAGACCTCCACTAGCCAGTAGTCGGGCGACTCGTTGTAGTCGTACCCCTCGCCGAACCAAATGCTGTTGATGTACGGGAAATGCTCCATGTACTGGTTCGCGCAGTTGCTCAGCCCGTAGTTCGGATGGAAGTTGTTGCCCGAATGGAAATCGATCAGGCAGCCGGGCTTGGTGCGGTCCATCACCCGCCGGACCCGCTTCATGATCTCTCGGTCGTACCCGATCCCGTCTAGGTACAACCCGTCGATGCCGACATGCCGGATCAGCCAGCCCAGGCCCTCCAGATAGTAATTGTGCCATCGGCTCAACCCCGTTTGGGCGATGGCGGCGTCGACCTCGCCGTTGCCGAACACGTGATGCCACGCCTTGCCGTAGTCCGACACCAGATGCTCGCACAACCACGAATGTCCTCCGCCCGGCCCGCCGACAAACACCTCGTGCCCCAGACTCCGCAGCGCCCACATCTCCGCGACGTAGTTGCTCAGCTCGCGGACCGTGTAGTAGATCTTGACCTTGACGTCCTTGGCGTGCGCCCGCTTGACGTACGCGGCCAGCTTGTCCACGGCACGGAACGGGTAGTTGATGTTCGGGTTCAACTCGTTGCCGTGGTGGATGTTGATGATGTTCGCGCCTACCTTGACGGCCGTCTCGACCGGCACGTATGCGTGGTAGTAGCGCTGCTGCCAATGCGCAGGGTCCAGCGGCTTGACCGGCGTGATCAGCAGCCCGAAACAGTACTGTAGCTCGTCGCCGGCCTCGAGCCTGCGCTTGCCGCTGTACGCGCGGATCAAGACGCTGTCCGCTCCCCGCTCGGCGACCGTGCACCCGCCCTTGCCGCCGTTGCCCCACGCGGCCGGAATGCCCGACGACCTCAGGGTGTACAGCTCCCACGCGTCCGCCGGCCCCTTCAGACGACAATGCAACCCCGCGTCCACGTCGCCCAGCCACAGGCTGTTGTTGGCCCGATTAACGTCCCACTGCCACTTCCATTCCTTCGGTCGATACCCGCCCTTGCGGCCCATGCCCATCATGTACGTCGCCACGTCTCGGCGCAGCGGGATCTCCAGGCGGATGTCCTCGACGTCGACCGCGCGGTCCGCCTTCACCGTGATCCGGTAGTTGACGTACCCGTCAAACTCCATCTTGGCCTGGCAGACCATCTTGATCGGCCCGCCGGTGCTGCGTGATTCAACCGTCGCCGCGCCCGCCGCCGTCTTGATGATCTTGGCCGCACCACCCGTCCACTTGACCTCCCCGCCGCGCGTCGCCACAGCCAGCGCGATCGGACCGGCCAGGATCTCCCGTCCTTCGTCCTTGCCGTTATCGATCCGGCCGGCCTTCGTGAATGCGCTTCGGATGCTGTCCGGCAGGCCGGTGTCACCGAACTGAACCCGCCGACCCAGGCACGCCACGGTTCCCCCATCCACCGCCAACGGCGTGTACGGCGCCGTCGGCTCGTCGTCGAGCCCGATCGTCGAATCCAACCACCGCAGCCGGGCCAGCCGCCACAAATCGCCGTCGCCGGCGTCCTCGATGACTTGATCCGACACCGCCAACGACAACGTCACCGTGGTTGGTTCGGCGTTCTTCGGACGCAGCGTCAACGCGCCCTGATACTGCCCGGCGGCCTGGTCCTTACGGATCTGAACGCCAAACCACAAGGGCTGAACCTTGCCCTTGCCCACCGAAACGGTCTTGCCGAACGGCCGACCCAGCCAATCGATCCCCCCCACGTTGAAACACCGAAACGCCGTGGCCGGGATCTGTTGGCCCTCCCCCGACCGCAGGTCCCCGAACGCGACCGCGATCGCGTCGATCGCCTGCCTCGCCGCGAACACCCCGATCTGAAGCACGTAGAACTCGCCCCGCAGCGCCTCGCCGAGAAACGCCCCGGTCGGCCCACGGCGAACCCAGCGCAGCGGCAGGTCGTCCGTCATACGGATCGGGTGTTCGCGGTCCTCGGGGAACAACAGATACCCCCGCCCCGCGTGCTGCGAAACCAGCCGTTGGGTCTCGGCCGCCGTCGCGATCACCTCCATCGGGTCGAACCGGTGAAACGCGCTGCGGGCCTCGATCTTGATCACCGTCGCCTTCGGCAGCGACCGCCACGTGCCCTCGACCAATCGGCCACGCGTCAGCCCATGTCGTGCCAGCCAACCCGCCTCGCACGTGTCCTTGGGTTTGGCATACTCGGTGACGTATCGATGCGGTACACGTGACTCGGCGAACGGCATGGTGTACACGTAGTACTCGCCCGCCCCAGCCTGCGGCTGGAACGCGATGTCGCCGAACTCGCGGTTGGCCTCGACCCGCACGACGTTCGTGACGGCCTTGCCCGTCGGATCGTGGACCACGATCCCCTTGTCCTGGGGCGACCGGTCCCGCCGCCGCCACGGGATGTGCGCCCAGACCGCCCCGGCCTGGCGGGCAACATGGATCCGAACGCGATGGTTCCCTAACGGCGCGGGCCACGGCTTGTCCGCAACACCATAGGTCATGTCCGCCGCTGCCACGGTTGTTCCGGAAAACAGCGGCCCGACGACCACCATCGCACAGAAAGCCACTCGCTCTGACACCGCACCCATTTCCCGGCCTCTCCTCACGCGGGACACCGACATTGATCTTCACTCACGGTTTGATCACGTAGCGCCTGCCCGGTTCGGTCTCGAACCCGACCACCGACGGCTCAGGCGCGACGGTCTTGACGGCCGCACCGTCGGACTTGACCTGAACCGGCGTCTTGCTTCGGACACGGCAGGGGCCTCCACGGGACGATCGAATCGACGTTTCAGCCAGTTGGCCGTTCTTCCACGCGATGTCCACCTGGAACCCCCCCCGGGCGCGGAGGCCCTTCACGTGGCCCGTGGGCCAGGCCCGCGGCAACGCCGGCAGCAGATTGATCTCGCCCGCGTGCGACTGAAGCAGCATCTCTGCGATCGCGGCTGTCGCGCCACAGTTCCCGTCGATCTGGAAAATGTGCGGCGGGTGCAGATCGAACAGGTTCGCCTCCGTGCTCTTGCGCAGCAGCACCAACAGGCTCTCGTGCGCCAGATCGCCCTCCTCGAACCGCGCCCAGAACGCCACCACCCACGCACGGCTCCAACCCGTCCCGCCGCCGCCGTGGACCAGCCGACGCTCCAGCGACTTGCGAACTGCGCCCGCCAGCTTCGGCGTCCCCCGCAGCGTGAACTGATCGCCCGGGTAGAACCCGAACAGGTGCGACATGTGCCTGTGACCCGGTTCCGCCTCGTCGTAATCCTCGACCCACTCCTGCAACTGACCGTGCTTGCCGATCTGCGGCGGGGCCAACCGCTTCCTCATGTCCGTCAACTTCGCACGGAACGCCTGGTCGATCCCCAGCCGTTCGCTCGCCTCGATGCAGTTCGTGAACAGATCGTGGATGATCTGCATGTCCATCGCCGGCCCCATGCAGAGCCCGCCCTGTTGACCGTCGTCCGCCCGAAACCGGTTCTCCGGCGACGTCGACGGACACGTCACCAGCCAGCCACGCTTGTCCTGGATCAGGTAGTCCACGAAGAACTCGGCCGACTCCTTCATGGTCGGATAGGCCCGTCGCAGAAACGCCAGATCGCCGCCGAACGCGTAGTGCTCCCACAAATGCTGACACACCCAGGCCGCGCCCGTCGGCCACAACCCCCAACGCGCGCCGTCGGCCGGTGTCGTGAACCCCCACAGGTCCGTGAGGTGATGGGCCACGAACCCGCCACACCCGTAGTGTGCCTTGGCCGTCTTGCGACCGGGCTCGCGAAGCGAATCCAGCAAATCGAACAACGGCACGTGGCACTCCGCCAGGTTGCATACCTCCGCAGGCCAGTAATTCATCTGCACGTTGATGTTCAGGTGGTAATCGCAGTTCCACGGCGGCTTGAGACTATCGTTCCACAGCCCCTGCAGATTCGCCGGCAGACACCCCGGCCGCGAACTCCCCATCAGTAGGTAACGCGCGTACTGGAAATACTGCGCCATCAGATGCGGGTCCTCGCTTCCCTTCTGAACGGCCGCCAGCCTTTCATCGGTCGGCAGTTTGACCGCATCGGCTTCGCCTAGCGCGATCTCGACTCGACGGAACAGTCTGCGATGATCAGCCACGTGCGCGCCGCGCAGCTCGGCGTACCGCTTGGCCGCAGCGCCGGCCAGGTGCTTCCCGCAAACCTGCTCGGGATCTTGACCTCGGAAGCTCGTAGCCGCCGACAGCAGAAACGTCACCGCGTTAGCGCCGTCAACACGAACGTCCTGGCCGCTCGCGACGATCTTGCCCCCCTCAGCCAGCGCGCGCAGCAGCGCGCAGAACCTCAGTCCCTTGCCGCCGTCACATTGCCCCCGAAGCGCGACGCCGTCCGGCGCGACGGCTTCCGCCTTGGCGTCTTGCTCGCGGTCCAACGCCGCCGACACGCAGATCTTGCCGGGCTTATCACACGTCACCCGAACCACCAGAACCTGATCCACCGCCGTCGCGAAAACCTCGCGGGCGAACCGCGCATCACCAACCCGATAGCTGACCCTCGCGACGCCCGTGTCCAGGTCGAGCTCGCGGCGATAGTCAGCGACCTTCTCGTGGCCCTTGAACCGCAACCGCAGATTGCCCAACGCCTGATAGGGCGTGACCCCCATCGGTACGCCCATCATCGTCTTGTTGGCCAACGCCTCCGCCCGCGCGAACTTGCCCGCCAGTATCAGCCGCCGGACCTTGGGCAGGTGCTCGAGCGCCTTGGGATTGTTCGTATCCCGCGGCCCGCCCGACCACAGGCTCTCTTCATTCAATTGGATCCGGTCGTCGACGACGCCCCCAAACACCATCCCACCCAGCCGCCCGTTGCCCACGGGCAGCGCGTGCAGCCACTTGCCCGCCGGACGGCGGTACCACAGCGTCATCGCACCTTCCGGCGGTGCCGCCTGCCCCACGAACGCCGTCGCCAGAACCCCCGCCGGCGCATCGGTGCTGTCCTGATTGCCCTGGCCCATCGTTCGCCCTTCCTCGCTGGCGGCAGACACCGCCCGAACCGCAAGCGCGCCTGCGACGCATACATGGATCAGCGCGCCCCGTCGCCGCGATGTAATCATCCCGCTTGCCTCCTCACTTGCCGTGGGTGCCCCACGACTTCAGGGATATGCGCGCGATTCTTCGACGTGCCGCGCGCCACTGGTCGATCGAACCACTTCGGGACCCCTATCCGCCGCCGAAGCCAAACGCATACAGCCGCGCCGATTTCAGCTCGAACCGAAGCCGGATGGGTTTGCCAACGAGCTTCGACAGGTCCTGTCCCGCTTTCCAACTCACCACGCCGTCGGTCACGTCCGCAGCGATCGGCACGGCCTGCTCCAGCCCGAAACCATCGGCACCCTCAATCGCCACACGCACCGACCCCCCGGCCGCGTCCGCACTGACGCGTAGCGCCTTACCCGAACACACGACCGGCTTGGTGACCACCGTTCCCGTACCCCCCGCCTCCGTCGGCGTCATCCCCGCGAACCCGTCCGGCCGCAGCCGGGCCAGGCAGAAGAACCCGTCCCGCCAGGTCGTGTGCCGGTTGTTGTTCCCACCGTAGTACAGTCGGATTTCGCCGTTCCGCACGACCGGATACGCGGCCGCATAGATGCAGCCCCAATCGTAGCTGCCCTCGGGGCCCCGCGGGATCAAGGGCGTGCCCGGGCAGACTCGCTCCCAGTGCACCGTGTCCGGGCTCCACGTCAGCTCGGAGTCGACCAGGTCCGTGTCCGTGTTCAGCAGCATGACCAACCCGAGATAGACGTTCGCGTATCGAAACACCGGCATCGCGTAGGTCTGTCGATGCCGCTCGGTCTTCCGCCTGCACAGCACCTCGACCGCTTTGGTCCAGGTGACGAAATCCGCGCTCTCGCATCGGCCCACCAACCGCCCGTTCTCGCGACTCCACAGCCGCGTGATCCCGACGTACTTGCCCAGCTTGGGCGCCCAGAACGCGTTGTTGTGCGTGTCCCCGGCCGCCTGGATCCCCGGGCAGGTCGCCATCTTCGTCCAGTGGAGCCCGTCCGCCGAGAACGCCACCGACATCTGGCCGTGCTCTCCGCCCTTGGCGAACAGCTTGTACCGTCGCGCCGGATCCGCCTCCCGCGGATCCTTCATCACGCCCGCACCGTGCGGGCCGCGGAACACGATGTTGTTCTTCTTGCTCCCGTCAAACTCGACGATCCCCAACTCCGGCTTGTCCCAAACCAAACCGTCCTTCGACGTGGCGTAGCACACGCCCATTTCGCGGTGGGTGGGTTTGACCTTGATGTAGACGCGCCCCGCGCGCTCGTCCCGCGGCACGCTCGTCGTTCGCTTGTCGATGATGAACGGGCTGTACCAGCACTTGTAGACGCCGTCCTGCTCGTCGAACAGCACGTTGGCGTACAGGTTGTCGAACCGCGGCTCCCACGGCTTGTCCTCCTCGAACAGCGGGTTCCGCCGCTCCTTGACCACCTTGCCGATCGTCAACTGAACGCCGTCGGTCCGTTCGATGATCCGCTTGTCCAACAGCAAGTACTTCTTGGCGTTGGTCATGGTCGCCGTGTCCTTGCCCGTCGATCCATCCGCGCGCGACAGCCGGTCCTCGCCGTCGGTCAGCCATTCCAGATTGAACCGCGCGAACGTGATCCTCTCGTACGCCGTCTTCTTCCCGCGCTCGTAGAAGCAACCGATCGTCATATCGCCGAGCACGCACACGTCGGAATACGCCGACGGTCCGGCGTGCAGGACCTTACCGGCGTTCCACGTCTTGCACTCGTCGTAGCTGATCCGAACCGTCATCCGCTCGCGCTTCTTGCTCGCCGGGTTCGAGAACAGCACGCGGTTCTTGTCGTGGCGCTTGGCGTCAGTGAAACGGCAGACGCTGCCCTGACACACCGGTTCGATCAGTGTCTGGTCGAGCTTGACCTCCGACCACGTCGCCCCGCCGTCGTCGCTCCACGCGTACGCCCGCCGGTTCTTGCCGTGGTAGCTCCGCATGTTCAGGTACACCCGCTCGTCCGCCGTCTCGACGGCCGTACATTCGTCCGTGTGATTGCCCAGCGAACCGCCTAGCGTCCAACTGGCCCCGTGATCATCGCTGTAGAACACGTGCGAGAACATCGTCCTGCCTTTGGCCTTGACCCGATGGTCACAGGGGATCAGCAACCGGCCGCTGCTTAGTTGGACCCCGTGCACCGGCCCCGTCGCATACCACGTCCACGTGGCCGGCTTGACGGCCTTGGTGATCTCGATCGGCTTGGCCCACGTCGCGCCGTCGTCGGTGCTCTTGGTGACGAACACCCGGTCGTTGTTTCGGCAGAACGGCACCCAGATCGTGCCGGTCTCCCGATCGACGACGGGACACGGGTTGCCGATGGTGATCTT
>Ga0180431_10006951_pt1 | contig 13315 bp, 14 predicted proteins | sample SS_ome_11_FD_132459 | JGI IMG/M metagenome (GOLD analysis project Ga0180431, IMG submission 132459) | Hypersaline lake sediment archaeal communities from the Salton Sea, California, USA - SS_1_MS_1 metaG | ecosystem: Environmental > Aquatic > Non-marine Saline and Alkaline > Hypersaline >... | reverse complement strand
TGTCCCGGCGGCATGATCGAGCCGCGCCACCTCCCCGAAAAACTCCGACCCGCCGGCGTAGCCGAGACCGCCGGCGTCGGCACCGCCAAGACGCTCCAAGAGATCGAGGCCCGTTTCATCCGCGACGCGCTCGCGCGCAACAACTGGAACCGCCTCGCCACCGCCCGCGAGCTCGGCATCCACAAGAGCACCCTTTTCCGAAAAATCAAATCCCTCGGCATCCAGCTCCCCGATCAGGACGGTCGCACGGCCTAGAAATAGGGTTGCATACGTGCTACCCTATGTGGTATTATACGGTCGCGTAGGCGCTACTCTATTGGCACAGGTTTCTGGTGTCGCATAAATTCTATTTCGTTCATGGAGAAGGCAATAGGTCAAATAAGTCCTACAGGACAAACAATCGGCACGAACAATGCGATAGTCCTTTTCGGAGGCCAGAAATGAAGATCGCCATCCCGACATGGAACGGCCACGTTTCGCCGGTGTTCGACACCGCCCAGCGGCTGCTGATCGTGGACGTCGCCGACGGCGCCGAGACGAAGCGCTCGGAGCACCGGCTCCGCGAGCAGCTTCTGCCTCAACGTGTGGCGCGGCTGAACGAGCTCGGGGTGGAGGTGTTGATTTGCGGCGCCGTCTCGCAGCCGTTGGCGGGGATGATCGCCGCCTCGGGCATCGTGCTCGTGCCGTTCATCAACGGCGAGTGCGACAAGGTGCTCGGCGCATACTTGAGAGGACAGCTTCCGAGCCCGCAGTTCCTCATGCCGGGGTGTGGCGGGCCGAGGCACCGTCGTCGGGGCGGCTTCGGCCGGTGCCGCGGGCACGGGCATGGACCATGGTGGTAGGAGGTCAGAAAATCATGAAAATCGCAGTCACGTCACGCGGCGCCGAGCTCGACAGTGAGGTGGATCCCCGTTTCGGCCGGGCGAGGTACTTCGTCATCGTGGACACCGAAACCGGTGAATCGCAGGCCGTGGACAACGAGCAGAACCTTAACGCGGCCCAGGGCGCCGGCATCCAAGCCGCGCAGCTCGTCGCCCAGCAGGGCGTCGAAGCGTTGCTCACCGGCCACGTCGGCCCAAACGCGTTCCGGGCCCTGTCGGCCGCGGGGATCAAGATCTACTCGAACGCCGAAGGCACGGTGGGCGACGCCGTTGAGCAACTCAAGGCCGGCAAGCTCGCGCAGGCCGAAGGCGCGGACGTGCAAGGGCATTGGATGTAACAAACACATTAATGATACACCCACAACATCAACGATGGAGGTAAGTACAATGCCAGGCGGAGATCGAACAGGCCCGATGGGTATGGGGCCGATGACAGGCCGGGCGGCAGGCTATTGCGCCGGCTACCCGGTGCCGGGCTTCATGAACCCGTACGGCGGACGAGGTTTTGGGGGCGGCGGCTGGGGTCGCGGCTTCGGTGGTCGAGGCGGCGGCCGTGGCTGGCGCCACGGGTACTACGCGACCGGGCTTCCCGGCTGGGCACGTGCCGGCTGGGGCGCACCCGCGTGGGGCGCACCCGCATGGGGCACACCCGCAGCGGGTTGGGGCATGGCCCCGTGGGCGCCGACGGCGCCGGGCACCGTGCCGGAGACTGAGCTCGAGGCGCTCAAGGCCCAGGCCGAGTATCTTGAGAACTCCTTGGGCGAGATCCGGAAACGCGTCCAGGAGCTCGAATCGCAAGAACAGAAAGAAGGCTGAACCGCGTGAGGCATGGGGGAGGCCGGCCCTCCGGCCCTTCCCCACCCGCGCGGCTCGTCGTAAGAACGGAGGAGGTCCTTACCATGGCGCCAGGCGGAATGCGACGCGGCCAGGGCCGCGGCGGCGGTCGCGGCCGAGGCATGGGACGGGGCATGGGTCGAGGCATGGGCCGAGGTTTCGGAGCAGGTCCCGGCGCGCCCATGCCGATGCAGCAGCCCTTTCAGTCACCGCCGCAAGAGGCCCCCGCTTTGCCCCCGGTGACGCGCGAGCAGGAGCTCGAAAGGCTCAAAGAGCAGGCTCGCGTGATCGAGGAGCAGAAGGCGGCTCTCGAGCAGCGCATCCAACAAGCCGAGCACGGCACGCCGGCGGGACCGGTCACGCTCAAGGCCGTCGTGGACAAAGCACTCTGCACCGGCTGCGGCCTGTGTCTCGACACATGCCCGGTGGACGCCATTGTGTTGCTCGACGACGTGGCGAACATCGGCGACAACTGCACGGCGTGCGGCGCGTGCGTGACGGAATGCCCGAACAACGCGATCGCGATGGGACCCGCGTAAGAGACGCAAAGCAAGCACGGAAGGAACTCAATCATGCCAAACGGACAAGGACGAGGACAAGGACCCGCGGGCGGAGGCCCCGGCTCCGGCCGCGGCATGGGCCGCGGCGGCGGTCGAGGCCGCATGGGCGGCTTCGGCGCCGGACCGAGCGGGAACTGTGTCTGTCCCTCGTGCGGCGCCACCGCGTCCCACCAGCGCGGCATGCCCTGCAACCAGAGACAGTGCCCCAAGTGCGGCGCCACCATGACGCGGCAGATGTAACGCCGTCCCGTCGTCGGGCGCGCAAACCAAAACGAGGAGGCCCCACAGTTGGAGTACGTCTACGGCCCTGTCCCATCGCGGCGGCTTGGCCGGTCGCTCGGGGTGAGCCCGATCCCCCGCAAAGCCTGCACGTACTCGTGTGTCTATTGCCAGCTTGGCCGAACGACACGGCTCACGACTCGACGCCGGAGCTTCTTCCAAAAGGAAAAGATTTTGGGGGAAATCGCCGCCGCGCTCCCGAAGTCCCGCGCGGACTACGTCACCTTTGCCGGCGATGGCGAGCCGACCTTGTGCAAGGACCTCGGCTGGCTCATTCGCCGATGCAAGGCACGCTTCAAGACGCCCGTCGCCGTCATCACCAACGGCTCGCTGCTCTATCGGCGCGAGGTCCGGGCCGAGCTCGCACCGGCGGACGTGGTGATGCCGTCGCTCGACGCGGGATCGGCGGCGCTCTTCCGGCGCATCAACCGCCCGCACCCGAGCCTGAGCTACAGAAAAATCGTCGAGGGGCTCCTGGCGTTTCGCAAGACGTATCGCGGCCTTTTGTGGATTGAGATCATGCTCGTCCACGGGCTCAATGACACGAGCAAGGCCCTCAGAGACTTGAAACGCATCCTCGACCGCATCCAACCGGACGAGGTGCACCTGACCGTGCCGATCCGGCCGCCGACGGTCAAGTCGGTCAAGGTTCCCCCGCCGTCGAGGGTGCGCGCCGCCAGGAAAATTCTCGGGCGGGGTCATCTCATCACCACGCACGAATCGGGAACCTTCGGCGCGCCCGAGCCCGCATCGCCCGAACACGCCCTCATGGATACCTGCCTGCGCCACCCGCTCCGCGAGGAACAGGCGCAGCAAATTGAGCGGCGACTCGGCGCGCCCGGCACCGCCGCGTCGCTCGTCGCCGACGGCACGCTCAAGCGCGTCCGCTACGGCGGCAAGCGCTATCTGATCCCTACAAAGAATTCTCGGGACGCCTCCTCACACCCACGCCATAAGGAACGATCAGCATGACGACCGCAAAGACACGACCACGTCTCGTCGTCACCGTCGCCAGCGGCAAGGGCGGGACCGGCAAGACGACGGTCGCCGTCAACCTCGCCGTCGTCGCCGCGGCGCAAGGCCGGCGCGTGCAGCTCGCCGACTGCGACGTCGAGGAACCCAATTCCCACCTCTTCGCCAAGCCGCAGCTCGACGAGAAAACGCCCGTCGCACTGCCGCGGCCCGTGGTGAACCAGGAACTGTGCACCGGCTGCGGCGAGTGCGCCGCCATCTGCCAGTTCAACGCCGTCGCCTGCATCAACGGCAACGTCGTCCTTTTCCCCGAACTCTGTCACGGCTGCGGCGGCTGCTGGCTCGTCTGCCCGACGGAGGCGATCACCGCCGACGAGCGCGAGGTCGGCGTCATCGAAGCCGGCCCGTCCAAAGGCTTCGCCTTCGTCCACGGACGAGTGAACATCGGCGAGGCCGCCGCCTCGCCGCCGCTGGTCAATCGCGTCAAGGCGCAGCTCGACTCGGTGGACCTCGCCATCATTGACGCGCCGCCCGGCACGACGTGCCCCATGGTCGCCGCCGTGCGAGAAAGCGACTTCGCCTGCCTCGTGACCGAGCCGACGCCGTTCGGCCTGCACGACCTGAAGCTCGCCGTGGAAACGGTCCGCGAGATCGGCGTGCCGATCGGCGTCGTCATCAACCGTTCGGACATCGGCGACGACCGGGTCAAGAACTACTGCCGCAGCGAGGGCCTTCCAGTCCTCGGCGAGATCCCGCACGACCTCGGCATCGCGCAGGCCTACTCGCGCGGCGAGGTCATCGCCGAGGCGCTGCCGAAGTTTCGGCCCCTCTTCGAGCAAATTCTCACGCACCTCCACAAGGTCATCGAACAATGAAGGAACTCGTCATCCTCAGCGGCAAGGGCGGCACCGGCAAGACAAGCCTCGTCGCGTCGTTCGCCGCGCTCGCCAAGAACAAAGTGCTCGCCGACTGCGACGTGGACGCGGCCGACCTCCACCTCGTCCTCGACCCGACCCTCAAGCATCGCGAGACCTTTACGGGCGGCAAGGAGGCTCGGGTGCTCGCCGAGGAGTGCACTGCGTGCGGCAAGTGCGCCGAGCTCTGCCTGTTCGACGCCGTCCGCCTCGACGGGCCGCCGAACTCGCTCGTGGGAAAAACGTACCGCGTTGACCCCATCGCCTGCGAGGGCTGCGGCGTCTGCGTCCGCTTCTGTCCCGCCGACGCCATCGCCTTCGAGGACTCCACGAACGGCTGGTGGGCGCTCTCGGACACCCGCCACGGGCCGATGGTGCACGCGCGGCTCGGCCCCGCAGCGGAAAACTCCGGCAAGCTCGTCACGCTCGTGCGCACGCAGGCGCGTCGGGTCGCCGAACGCGAGGGGCTTGAGCTCATCCTGTGCGACGGCGCGCCGGGCATCGGCTGCCCCGTCATCGCCTCGATCACCGGCGCCGACCTCGTGCTGATCGTGACCGAGCCGACGCTCTCGGGCCTGCACGACCTCGAACGCGTCCACTCGCTCATCAAGCACTTCGGTGTCCCCGCGCTCGTGTGCGTGAACAAGTACGACATCAACACGCAGCTCTCCGAAGAGATCGAGGCGGTCGCCCAGCGGCTTGGGGCGACGGTCGTCGGTCGGGTGCGCTACGACCACGCGTTCACGAAGGCGCAGATTGAAGGGCTGAGCCTCATCGAGTATGATGCGTCCGCCGCGGCGGATGATGTCCGCTCGCTCTGGCACGAGGTCGAGAACGTGCTCAACAACGGAAAGGGATAAGCATGCCCAACGAATCGCAGCCCGGCGAGGCGCAAGCCCGGAAACAAATGGCACAAGAAATGGCCGCTGTGCGGCTCCGGATGAGCCGCGTGCGCCGCAAGCTCCTCGTGCTCTCGGGCAAGGGCGGCGTCGGCAAAAGCACCGTCGCCGTCAACCTCGCCCTATCGCTCGCCGCCATGGGCAAGGCCGTCGGCCTCCTCGACGTGGACATCCACGGCCCGAGCGTGCCGAAGCTCCTCGGCGTCGAGGGCGCGCAGCCCACCGTGCGCGACAACGCCATCGTCCCCATGGAGGTCGCCGGCCTCCGGGTGATGTCCATCGGGTTCCTGCTCCAGGACGACAGGACCGCCACCATCTGGCGCGGCCCGATGAAGGCCAACGTCATCAAGCAATTCCTCAAGGACGTCGAGTGGGGCGACCTCGAGTTCCTCGTCGTGGACAGCCCGCCCGGCACCGGCGACGAGCCGCTTTCCGTCGCGCAGCTCCTCGAGCAAGGCACCGGCGCAGTCATCGTCACCACGCCGCAGCAGCTCGCGATCGTTGACGTGCGCAAGGCGATCACCTTCTGCCGCAGCCTCAACATGCCAGTGCTCGGTGTCATCGAGAACATGAGCGGCTTCGTCTGCCCCAAGTGCGGCGAGAAGACGCCCATCTTCGGCAGCGGCGGCGCCGAGCGCATGGCCGAGGAGATGAACGTCCCCTTCCTCGGCTCGATCCCGTTCGACCCAAAGCTCGTCGAGTCCGGCGACGCGGGCCAGCCCTTCATGCAGCTTCACTCGGAAGGCGAGGCGGCGAAAGCGTTCGCCGAGGCCGTACGCACGCTCGTCGGCCTGAGCACCATCGCCACGCCGGCTCCGGCGCCGAAAGCAACACCGCCGGCAAAGGCGAACAGCCCGATGCGCATCGCCATTCCGATCGCCGGCGGCCGGCTCGCCATGCACTTTGGGCATTGCGAACACTTCGCGCTCGTTGACGTTGACCCGGAAACGAAACAGATCACCGGCAAGGAGCTCGTCGAGGCCCCCGACCACCAGCCGGGACTGCTGCCGAAATGGCTGCACGAGCGCGGCGCGACCGTCATCATTGCCGGCGGCATGGGCCGACGCGCCCAGGACCTCTTCCAGGAGCAGAACATCGAGGTCATTGTCGGCGCGTCTGCCAAAGAACCCGAGGCGCTCGTCGAGGAGTTTTTGGGGGGGACGCTCCGACCCGGCGAGAACATCTGCGACCACTAGCCGGTTGCTGAAAAACGCCCGGAGTGGCCCCCTGAAAGGGCGCAATGAATTAGCCCAGGGTCAGCTGTGCCCCCGAGCTTGTCGAGGGGCGCAGTGTCACCCTGGGAACCAAGGACACACCACAAATGATTTGTACCCTGAAGGGGTTCGATAGATGCTCGTCGAGGTTAGGAAACCCTTTCAGGGTAAAGGGTAGGGTTTCTATTCGGCGCCGCAGACCCAGGGCGGCGCTGCGCTTGCCCTGGGCTGTCATTATAAAGCCCCTTCGGGGCAATCGAGCTTTTTCAGCAAGCCGTTAGCTGAGGACCTCATCGTGCCTGGTGACATTCATTTGACGGTTCTCGTCGAGAACGAGGTCGCGGAACGCGGCCTCATCCCCGAGCATGGTCTCGCGGTGTGGATCGAGAGCGACGCGGGGCGCCTCCTCTTCGACACGGGCCAAGGCGAAGCGCTCGGGCCCAACGCCGAGCGTCTGGGCGTTGATCTCTCGACGGTGGATGCGATCGCCCTGAGCCACGGCCACTACGACCATACCGGCGGCCTGGCGGCAGTGCTGCGCGCGGCGCCGAATGCCGCCGTGTACGCCCACCCCGCGGCCCTCGGCCCCGAATACGCCCACGACACCGCCGACCACCGCACGCTCGCCATGCCGCCGACGGCCGACGAGGTTGTGCAGAAAAACAAGCCGCGGTTCATCGCCACGAAGCAGCCGACCGAAGTTTTTGGGGGCTTCCACGTCACCGGTGAGGTCCCGCGCCGGACGGCGTTCGAGGACGTCGGCAGCGCCTTCCCGGACGACCAGGCGCTGTTCTTCAGCACAGCCGAAGGCATCGTGCTCCTCGTTGGGTGCGCGCACGCGGGAATCGTCAACACGATGCGCTATGTCGCCGAACTCACCGGCACCAAGACCCTCTACTGCGTCATGGGCGGGATGCACCTCATTGCCGCGTCCGACGAGCGTATCGCCAAAACCATCGAAGCCTTCAAGGAACTCGACGTGAAACGCGCCGGGCCGGTCCACTGCACCGGCGAAAAAGCCGTCGCCCGCTTCCGCAAGGCGTTCCCCAAAGAATTCTTCCCCTGCCCCGCCGGCACCCGCCTTCCTTTCAGAAAATAGGGACAGTCACCTATTTTTTTCCTTCAACGGTATTGTTCAATGTGTCACGCGTTCGTAGAAAAATAGGTGACTGTCCCTATTTTCTCTGTTAATTGCATATACGGACCGTTGGTGAACGCTGGAGGAGGGAATCATGAGCGGCTTGGAACAGCAAAAGCAGTGGCGGGTGAAGGTCCCGGCGGGCGAGTTCGGGCCGGTGGACCTCGAGACGCTTCGCGCATGGGTCCAGCAGGGCCGAGTCACGCCGCGGGATTTCGTGCTCAGCCCGGAAACCAACGCGTGGGTGCCGGCGGCGAACGTGCCGCAGTTCGCAGGCCTGTTTCGTCCCTCGACGGGGCAAGGGCTTCCTCTCGCCGCGCCACCGCAGAAGAAAGGCTGGGGCGTCGGGTGCCTCATCGGGGGGGCCGTGGCCGCATTCATTGTTCTTGTCTTGCTCGTTTTGGCGGGGATGCTGCTGCCGGCGCTTGGGCGGGCAAGAGAAGCGGCGCGTCGTGTCATGTGCCTGGGCAACCTCAGTCAGCAAGGGGTTGCGTTGGAAGCGTACATGGAGGACCACCAAGGCGCGTGCCCATGGAAGGAAGGCACGACCGATCCGAACGAAGCGTGGCGCGACCTCGGCATGCTCTATCCCGAGTACGTCTCGGGGTGGGAGTGCTTCGCTTGTCCAAGCTCGGACGACCAGCCGTTTAATCCGAAGGCGAGCGGCGGCGGCATGCTGAAGGACAACCCCAGTGGCACGCTCGCCGGCGGCAACACAAGAGAAGTCATCAGCTACAGCTACGGCTATGCGCGCCCGCGACAAGGCCCGCGTCGGCCGTGGCGCATGGGAGACCCGAGCACCGTGCGGCTGATGGCCGACAAGAAGGCAGCGTACCTGATCGGGCACCCGAAGAACCTTGAAGACAAAGTAAGCCACAACGGCCATGGCCGCAACGTGCTCTACCTCGATTGGCACGTCAAGTGGACGCCGGGGCCCATGGCGCTCGATCCCGACGAGGACGACGACAGGATCGGCAAGCCGGATGCGAAGGACTACAGCGACTGGTGGGCCGACCCACCGTTCTACGGCGAATAACGAAACCTGGAGCTCGAAGGGAGGATGAAAACGATGTCGGAAAACAAACACGACGTGGCGCCGCTGGCGCTGAAGGTCCTCTGTTTCGCCGCGATGGTGGTGATGGCGGTGGCAATCCTGGCGCAGGGCTTCGCCGGCGGCGGGTTGTTCGGATCACGTGAGCAAGCTCGGCGGAGCTCGTGTCTCAACAATCTCAAGCAGCACGGGCTCGCGCTCTCCCAATACATGATGGATTACGCGGGCGAGTTCCCCTGGCATATCGGGTGCGCGGTGCCGGAGAGCGCATGGGTTGATCTGGGGCTTCTCTACCCCCAGTACAATTCGAGCTTCGAGTCCTTCATTTGCCCGAGCTCGAAGGACAAGGCGTTCGTGCCGAAGTGCGAGTCCGGCAAGAAGGAAGACCATCGGTTCGAGCCGCTCAGCCCAACGAGCACGAAAGAGGTCATCAGCTACGGCTACTCGTACGACAGCCGCGAAGAAACGAAGACCGCGTGGACGGAGTGTGCCCCTCGCACGCTGCGGCTGATGGCGGACAAGAAGGCGGGCTACGAGATCAAGGCCGACGGCCCGAACCCGCCCTCCAAGGCGAATCACAAGGATGACGGCCGCAACGTACTCTATCTCGACTGCCACGTGGCGTGGAAGGGAGGCGCCAAGGCGGTTGATCCCGACGCAGAGGACGACGAGATCGGCAAGCCGGACGCAGAAAACTACGCCGACTGGTGGTCGGATCCGCCGTTCTACGGCGAAGGGATGGAAGAAGAGGGAGAAGAAGAGGCCGCTGACCCGGCGGAGTGAGAGCGAAAGAATTTACCGCAGAGGGCGCAGAGACCGCGGAGTAAGAAAACGCCCAATGCCGCGCGCGGCATTGGGCGTTAATTTGTGTCTCTCTGTGAAAATCGGTGGTTAATTTCTCTCCAGGTCTTTGATGCCCTTGTAGATGATCTCGAACATCTCGGCGATCTGGTCCACCTCGAGGCACGAGAACGCCACGCGCAGGTCCACCTTCCCCATGCTGATGAGGCCGACGCCGTATTCATTGAGGAGATGCACGCGCAGCGGCTCGGCCTCGACCGTCTTGAGCTTGAGGCACATGAAGTAGCCGGCGTTGAAGGGATACGCGGTCATCACCTCGTCGTACTTCGGATCGGCGAGCACCGTGTGGATCATGTCGGCGCGCGCCTTCATGAGCTCGAACTTCTGCTTCTTCTCGGCGGGGAAGTTGGGGTCGTCGAGCGCTTTCCACACGATCGTCTGCGACGGATGCGGGCAGTTCGAGATGCTGGCGCGGATGTTGCCCATCGTTTTCTTCTCGAGCGCAGTGAGCAGCTCGTCGGTGACCTTGCCGCCGGGCGAGTAGGTCAAAAAACCGGTGCGGAAGCCCCAGACGAACTCTTCCTTGGTCGCGCCGTCGAGCTTGATGGCGAGCACACGCTCGTGCATGTTGGCGAGCCAGCCGAAGACCGACTCCTGCAACGCGTGCTCGTCGTAGACAAGGCTGAAGTAGGCGTCGTCGGTCACCGCGACGATGTTGATGTTCGCCTTGGCGGCGGCGAGGACGGCGTCGCCGATGCCGTTCGCCTCCTTGAGGTTGATCATGTAGCCCGCGGGGTTGTTCGGGAAGTTCAAGAGCACGATGAGCTTGCCGGTCCGCTTGCCTTCCTTGAGGAGCGTCTCCTTGAACGCGGCGACGTTGAATGCGCCGCGCTCGTCGTAGGTGGGAAACGTTTTGATTGCGGCCTGGGCGCGCACGGCGTAGGTGAGCTTGTAGTTGCCCCAGAAAAGATCGGGCAGGATGACGACGTCGCCGGGATCAACAAAAAGATCGCCGACGAGGCTCAGGCCGCTTGTGACGCCCGAGGTGACGATCGGCATGCCGAGCATCTTCCCGTTGAGCCGGGGGTTCTCGACGAGGATCTTCTCGCGCCAGCGCTTGCGGAGCTCCGGCTTGCCGTGCGTGGCGTAAGGGTAGAGGTCCTTCGGGTCAAGGCCGTTGAAGTACTTGTGGACGCACGGCAGGTACATCGGCGCGCCCTTTTCGAGCGCGATGCCGATCGAGGCGTTGAACTTGTGCCCCTTCTGCTTGGCCTCGGCGCTCTGGCTCAGGATGCCCTTGGGGAAGAACATCCGCAAGCCGAGATCGGAGAGCATCTCGAGCACGTGCGGGTTCGCCGCCTTGATTATGCCGTTGAGTTCTTCGGCGAGCGGGTTGAGTGCAGCCATCGTTCTCCTCCTCACACGGGTGGCCCGGGTCGCCTCGCGCCGGGCGACCGGTCAAGACAGGTCGCAGAGTATGCACAGCACAGATCGGCCGGTCAACACCACAATCGCCGAATTATGCTCGGGCGGGCGCCACGCCTGTCACCCTGCGGCGAGAGCCAGGCAGAGACGGATGCTCATGAGCCGCTGGCGTACCTGACATTCGGGGTCGAGCAAAGCACAGTGCTAGGCGGTCGACAAGACCCTCCCCTCCCTCTTGACAGCCGGCGCCGCCACGGATAAGAGTCAGAGCTCCTGGCGCACCAGCGCGAGGGTCGCTCTGAGACCAACGGGAGGAGAGCAATGCGGCATATCAGACGCCCACACCGCGACAGGATCGGTTACATAACGATAGCGGCAGTCCTTCTGGCAACCACTCTGGGCTGCGTGGCCGAAGGGGGGAGGCGGCAAACGATCCATCATCCGGTTCTTCGTCGCTACGACCCGGCCATCGAGCCATACGTGGCGTTCCTGCAGAGGCAAAGCACCGCGCCGGCCGACTACATCCTGGGTCTTTTCGAGGGGTACGACATCGTCATCCTGTGTGAACGCATGCATTCAGAGACGACGCAATGGGACATGATCTACGAGCTCACGAGCGACGCCCGGTTCATCGATGAGGTCGGCGTCATCTTCACCGAGTACGGCACGGTAACGCTTCAGCCGCTTCTGGACGAGTTCTTGATGGCGCCCGACCTCTCGCCGGAGCAGGCGAAGCAGAAGCTCCTGCACATCGCACGGAATCTGACCCCCTGGTGGCCCATCCAGCTGAACCGGAACTTTTACGACTACCTCGCGAAGCTCCGCACCCTGAACGGCACGCTGCCGCAAGACAAGAAGATCCGCCTGTACTTCTGCGACGTCCCCTGGGACTGGAACACGACGACGACGGAAACGCTTCTTCAGGCGTGGCGCGAGGTTGTAAAGAGGCGTGACTTGATTATGGCTCAGCGTGTCATCGAGGAACGTCGCCGACGTCTTGCGGCAGGGGAGCGCAACAAGTGCCTCGTGATTATGAACTACCGCCACGCCTTCAGGCGAATGGACAACACGGGGCGGTACATCTTCGAAGCGTTCCCCGGGGAAGTCGCCAACGTATTCATCAACACCCTTGCCCCTGTTGCCGCTCGCTCGGATCGTGACATCAGCTTCGACGTAATCCAGGACGGCAAATGGGACGCAGCGTTTGAGTCGATCGGAAACCCGGCACTTGGATTCGACTTCCAGGATTCACCGTTCGGCAGCGATTCATTCGATTTGTGCCCGTTCGATCCGGCGGCCGTGGCGGCCTTACACTACGAGGATATGTTCACCGGTTTCGTGTTCCATGAACCGCTCTCTGCGCATCGCCTTGCGGAGGGGATCCCGGGCTTCTTCGACGAGGCGTTTGTCGAGGAAGTCCGCCGGCGATTCCGGTTGGCCGAAAGCACTGAGCTCGCCCAACGCTATTCCCCGTCTGGGTTTGAAGCCTCCATCGCGCGGGCTATCGGGCAGGGCATCCCGTTGGGGAAGATATCGAGCAGCAGGGATGTCAACGGGCTCTACTCGCGCCAGAAGATCGCGCGTTGGCTTGCCGACGACGACGCGCAAGCAGAGGATGAGTAGTCTTCTCCACGGATGAGATCGCCGAAGGGACGGAAAACGCCGGGCCGGGAACGGACGAGGCCCGTCACCTACTCCCCATCGTGACCCGCCGACGCACCTCGGTTGCTGCCGGATCTAAATGCCGGAGTAGAGCTCGGCGATGTAGGAAAGCTCGAACTCGAACGGGATGTGGCTCGGCTGGGGCTCGGCCACGACCTCGACCTGCCACTTGTCCTTCTCGGGGAACTGGATGAAGTCGGGCAGTTCCATGCGCGGGTTCTCGATCGAGCCGAGGACCTGGATGTTCTTCTTGCACTTGTCCGAGAGGGTGACGGTGTCGCCGACGCTGAGAATCGCCGAGGGGATATCGAGACGGCGGCCGTTGACGTAAACGTGGCCGTGGACGACGAGCTGCCGCGCGGCGGGAATGGAACGCGCCCAGCCAGCACGGAAGATGACGTTGTCCACACGTGACTCGAGGAGCCCTATGAGGCGCCCGGCCCAGCCCTGCGGGTGCTTGCGGGCGGCGATGCCTTTCTTGCTCATGCGGATGAAGCGGCGGAGCTGGCGCTCGCCGAGGCCGTAGTGGTAGCGGAGCTTCTGTTTTTCCTGGAGCCGGACGGCGTAGTCGGAGAGCTTGCGCCGGCGGCGGGTGCGCATGCCGGGCGGCTCGGGCCGTTTGGCGATGGCGCCGGGTTTGGCGAGGCCCGGGAGCTCGACGCTCAAGCGCCGCTGGATCTTGTAC
>Ga0180431_10006948_pt1 | contig 13322 bp, 13 predicted proteins | sample SS_ome_11_FD_132459 | JGI IMG/M metagenome (GOLD analysis project Ga0180431, IMG submission 132459) | Hypersaline lake sediment archaeal communities from the Salton Sea, California, USA - SS_1_MS_1 metaG | ecosystem: Environmental > Aquatic > Non-marine Saline and Alkaline > Hypersaline >... | reverse complement strand
GTATTGGTGTTCCATCGTTTGCCGGGTAGACCAGCGTGTCGTAGAGATTCACCAGCGAGGCCGAACTCGAGAAATCGGAACCGACAGCCGGGTCGATGTACGTCGGCCATGAGAACGTGACTCGGAGTACACCGTCGGCCAGCCCGACCACGCCAAGCGCTATTACAGCTGCCAGAGCAATTACCACGATCCTTTTCACTTCATGTACCTCCAGTGCGTTGGCCAGTGGTTCTACTCCCTTCTTCACGTGCGTTTGCGCGATGCTTCACCTCCTTCACTAGCGTCACCTTCGATCTGGTCGACCACCGTGTCGACGACTGCATCCAAGAACGCCTTGAATGATTCCGCGTCGACCACCACGGTGTACTTCCCCGCATCGATCTGCTCACGCAACGTGGAGAGGCGAGAGCTCTTGATGCCTTCTTCCTGGACGATCTCGATCAGACGGCTGGCGGCATCGACCAATCGGAACGGCCCGTACAGCGGGGTCTCGTCGATCAGGCTACGTCCGCTGGTCACCATGTACCCTACGAGATCGAAGATCCTCTGTTCGAATGTGTCTCTACCCATGGAATGCCTCGTAATGCACAATGCCCTCGGTCGCGCGCCGCGGCGGCGCGGGTGATTCAGCCGGCCGGCCGACGCTCACTAGAAGAACCGCCTCCGTCTGTTCGGGAAGCTCGAGAAGCCGGCCCACGGCCTTCCGATGAAATGACGCGATCGTGCACGTACCCAACCCCTCGGCGTACGCCGCCAGGAGGAGGTTCTGTGTCGCCATCGCCGCGTCGATCGGTGCGAGAAACGTCTCCCCGAGGGTGCCGCCCTTGGCGCGGGCCGCGCCGAGATCCTGGCAGATTCCCACAACCACGGGCGGGTCGCCGAGCAGGCCGGGGCTGACGATTCGCAGTTTGGCAATTCGCTCGGGTTCCGTAACGACCACGAAGCGCCACGTCTGTGCGTTCCCTCCGGACGGAGCCCAGATTGCCGCGTCGAGGATCCGATCGAGGATCGACCGATCGATCGAGTCGGCGAGGAATTGGCGCACGCTCCGTCTTCCACGGATCACATCATAGATGTCCACGGGCGCTACCCTCCCCTGGCTGCCGCCGTCTCCGCCGCGTTCACACGAAGCGGCTCCCCCTCGAGGACGACGCCGTAGACGTCGCGGGCGACGTCGATCGAGAGGTATCCATCGAGCACGTCCTCGAGCACGAGTTTCGGATCGCGCGCGCGCGGGTCCCCGTAGCCCCCGCCGGTCCCGGTGATGAACCGGACGACATCGCCGGTGGCCAGGACCTCACTGGAGAACCGGCCTCGTCGTTCGACGCTCCCGTCGACGCGGCGGATCTCCACCTCGTTGGGCGTTCCGTCCTGTCCTTCTGCGAGCCCCCACGGCGGGAACCGATTCCGTCCGAAACTCGCAGTGACCATCGCGCGCGAGTTCGTGATCCGGTAGTCCTTGATCAACCCATGTCCACCCGGCCACTGACCGTGTCCCCCGTTGGCGACGTTGAACGAGAATTGGTCTACGATCATCGGATAACGCGTCTCTGCAACCTCGATCGAGAGGATGTACGTCTCCCCGTCGCCGGAACACACGAGCCCGCTCTCCCCCGACTTGCCCCGCCCGGCTCCCCACCCGCCGGCGTTCGGCTCCACCGAGAAGAACCACTCGCCCGTCTCGTCGTCAATCCCGCTCGTGATCGTCCCACAGACGCTCAGGAAGTGCCCCGCGGTCACACGATCGGGCACGGCGTCCGCGAGCGCCCGCCAGACGACGTCGCCGGCGTACTCGTCCGATTCCCAGTACGTGCTCACTGGTGCGGGCCGTTTCGGATTGAAGACCGTGTCCTCGGGGATGATCACCCGCAGCGGTGAGAAGAATCCCTCGTTCGGATCTGCGTGCGGCGCTACGACCGATTGGTAGGCGAACTTCGCGGTGGACATCAGGACAGACAGCGGGCTGTTGATCGGTCCTCGACAGGTGGGCCCGCTCCCGGTGTAGTCTATGAGGAACTCGTCGTCGCTGATCGTCACCTTGACCTTGACCAGCACAGGGTCGCCCCCGAGGCCGTCGTCGTCGATGTACTCCTCGGCGGTGAAGTCGCCCTTGGGCAGCTTCTTCAGTTCGGCCAGCGCCTCCTGGCGCCCCTGCAGGAGGTAGACCTCGATCGACTCGAGGACGGTCTCCAAGCCGTACTTGTCGCAGATCTGTTGAACCCGCTTGGCTGCGACGCGAAGTGAGGCAGCCTGTGCCCTCATGTCGCCGAGCGTCATGTCGGGGATCCGGCCGTTTCGAGACAGGATGTCCACGATGTCGCGGTTCTCGATCCCGGCGTTGAAAATCTTGACGACCGGAAACTGCAGCCCCTCTTGATAGATGTCGGTTGCGTCCGGTGACCAGCTCCCCGGGTCCTTGCCTCCGATATCGTTCCAATGCGCTTTGCTCGCCGAGAACATCACCGGCCGGCCTCGATAGAAGATCGGCATGATCAACACCGCGTCGTTCTGGTGCGTTGCTCCGCCCATGTACGGGTCGTTGGTGATGATGATGTCGCCGTCCTCGAGTCCGTCGAGGCCGTACTTGTCGATCACGTCGCGCACCGCGTCGGTCAGGACGCCGATGAACGCGGGGATCCCGTTCGCTTGAGCGATCATTCGCCCCGAGGCGTCGGTGATTGCGCAGCCGTAGTCCAGCACCTCGTAGATGACCGAGCTCTTGGCCGTCCGTCCGAGGGCGACGAACATCTGCTCGGCCGCGGAGATGAGGGCCCGCTTGATGACTTCGACGGTGAAGGGATCGATCGTCTTCTTCGAGGTCATGCCGCCACCTCCGTGATCACGAGATTGCCGAACTCGTCAACCGTCAGCCGCTGAGATGGGCAGACGATGGTCGTGCAGGCCGGTTCCTCGACGACCGCCGGCCCTTCCACCACTTCCCCGATCGGCAGGAGGCATCGTTCGAACACGCGGCTTTCGACTGCCCCTTCGCCCTCGAAGACCACGGAGCGTGTTCCCTTCTCGGCCGCCGCGCGACTTGCGCCTCCCGCCGCGCGAGGAAGGAACTCCGGCTTGTCGACCCGTCCCCAGCCGACGACGTGGAAGTTCACGATCTCCACCGGATCGTCCTGCCGGAACGAGTACGCCTGCTCGTGCAGGTCGTGAAACCGCGCGATGACGGGCGCGAGGAGGCCGTCATCGAGCTCCTCCGGTCGAATCGGGGTCCGCACCGTGTGCTCTTGTCCGCGGTAGCGCAGATCGAGGAACCGCTCGATCCACACGCGGTCCGTGGCCACCTTCTCCGCGACGAATCGTCCGGAGGCCTCTCGGCCGAGTTCGTCGAACGTGTCGCGAATCTCGCGGAGATGTTCTTCGTCGCAGTCCGACACCCGCGTACGGATGAAGTCGTGGCGAAGGTTGGTCATCAGCATCCCCCACGCGGAGAACTGACCCGGAGCCTGTGGGACGATCATCTTGCGCAGCTTCAGCTCACGCGCGAGCGTCGCCCCGTGGAGCGCCCCGGCTCCCCCGGTAGCGACGAGGCTGAAATCGCGCGGATCATAGCCTCGTTCGATCGAGACGCGCTCGAGCGCCGCCTGCATGTTCGCGTTCGCCAGCCGGATGATGCCTAGCGCCGCGTCCGTCACCGAGAGGCTGATCGGCTCCGCGATCTTCCGGACGGCGACTTCCGCCCGGGCCGTGTCCAACCGCATCTGACCGCCGAGGAAGTAGTCGGGGCTCAGGCGGCCGGTCAGCAGATTGGCATCGGTCACCGTGGGATCTGTACCCCCGAGGTCGTAGCAGGCGGGTCCCGGATCGGCTCCAGCGATGCGGGGACCGACGTGGAGTGCCCCACCGGCGTCAATCCAGGCGATCGACCCCCCGCCGGCGCCGACCTCGACGATGTCGACGACCGGGATTCGAAGAGGGTATCCTGCCCAGACGGCGCTCTTCTCGAGATGGTACTCGGTGTCGATCTTGATCTGCCCGCGATCGATCAGGCTGACCTTCGCTGTGGTCCCCCCCATGTCGAACGAGATCAGGCTGTGATCGCCGGTCGCCTCGGCGAGGACCCCGGCGCCGATGACGCCGCCCACCGGCCCCGACTCGACGAGGTGGATCGGGACGCGCTCGGCCTCGGCGAACGTCGTCGTCCCGCCGTTGGACTGCATCGCGTACATCGGGCCACTCACCCCCATCGCCGACAGCTCGCGGGCGAGGGTCGATAGGTACAGTGCAGCCGCCGGCTTGACGTAGGCGTTCATCACGGCCGTGTTGGTGCGCTCGTACTCGCGCCACTCTTGCGTGATCTCGTGGGAAAGCGATACCGAGACATCTGGACAGACGCGCGCGATGATCTCGCGTGTCGTGGCCTCGTGTGCGGGATTGGCATAGGCATGGATGTAACAAACAGCGATCGCCTCTATGCCCTCCTGCCGGCACTGCTCCGCGATGGCGGCGGCCTCGCTCTCCTCGAGAGGGACGAGCACCTTGCCGCGGAACGACACTCGTTCGCTGACCTCGAAACGGAGCCGGCGCGGAACGAACGGCTTCGGCTTCTCGTAGAACAGGTTGTACATGTCGGTCCTGTTCCCGCGCTGGATCTCGAGGACGTCGCGGAAGCCTCGGGTCGTGATCAGGGCGACCTTCGCTCCGTGGCGCTCCGTGAGTGCGTTGATCACGACCGTCGTTCCGTGAACGAACTGAGACACGGCTGCCGGGTCGAGGCCGCTCTTGCGGATGGTGTGCGTCACCCCGTCAGCGAAGTTGTCCGGGGTGGTGAGCGCCTTCTCGAGCGTGATCTCGCCCGTCGACTCGTCGAGCGCCACGAGGTCCGTGAACGTCCCGCCGATGTCGATGGCCAGACGCTTCGACATGCAATCCCCCTTCCTTAGCGAAGGAACTTGAGTGTCTGAACCCAAAGAATTTGGGCCACTGCCTTCTTGTCTAGGTTTCGTACCGTGTGCGGCCGGCCGGAGTCGATCTGGAACGAATCGCCCGCTTCGAGGATGTGTTCCTCTCCCTCGAAAATCAGAACGATCCTTCCGGCGAGCACGTAGCCGAACTCCTCCCCCTCGTGGGGAAGGATCGGCGGGGAGTATCCCGGCGGATACTCGGCGACGAACGCCTCCAGCTTCCTGCTGGGTCTGGATCCTGACAACATCGAGTACGTCACTTCGGAACTACCGATCCGCACCTGATAGTGGGGTTGTCCTGACTTCGTGATCGCCGGGCGATCCGATCCGTCGGAGACCGTGAAAAACTGCGCCAACGGGACTTCAAGCGCATCGCAGACCGTCTTCAGCGACGCGACGGACAGGGAGGAAAGCCCGCGCTCGACCTGAGACAGAAAGCCGACCGAGAGACCGGAGCGTGTGGAGAGCTCCTCCAGCGTCCAACCGTGGTCCTGGCGCAGCTTCCGAATGGTTCGGCCGACGTTTTCATTATCCATTGTCTTTTCACTATATAGACAAAATCTTTGATGTCAAGCACCCACCCAATGTGTGAGTTCGGAGGAATAACCAATGCATCGTATTTTGGCCTCTTCACGATCGGTGGCCAAGCCGGCGCGTCGGCCGCCCCACGCGAGGCGAGATCGCTCTATCGCACAGATACAGCAGGTTACGCCACTTCCTGTATATCAAAAGCGACGTGCAGAGCTTCAGGAGGCCTGCACGAGGATGTGCCGCAGGATTCGAACGGCGATTTCCATCGACGCCGTGTCGATCTCTTCGTCGGTCGAGTGCTCGTTGCGCACGCCGGCGCCGATGACGACGGTCTCGATCCCGCGTTCATTGAGGACCGAAGCGTCGGTTCCGCCGACGATCGTCCGAATGTCGGGCTCGAGACCGACCGAATCGATCGCGGCGGTCGCGAGGGCGACGGCAGGGGATTCGGCGGGCACATGCGACGCGCGGTAGGACAGCTCGCTCGTGATCGAGACGGACGTGCCGTGAGTCGATGCTGCGTGCTCGAAGACGTCTCGGATCCTCCGCTCCTGCTCGAGACAGGCCTCGTGCGAGAGGCTCCGGCACTCGAGCTGCACGAGCGCGTGGCCCGGCACGCCGTTTCGGATCTCTCCTCCTCGCATGATGCCCACGTTCACCGTCGTCCCGTCTGCCACTCGCCCTTCCTCGAGCTGGACGATCGCGTGCGCCGCGGCGCGGACTGCCGAGATGCCTTTCTCGGGCTCCATCGCGGCGTGGGCCGGGCGGCCTGTGATCTCGACGTCGATCGACACCTTGGAAGGACCGCCGACTACGACGGCATCGAGCGCGTCCATGTCGACGACGAACCCGATCCGGCTTCCGAGTGATGTGACGTCGAGGTGGCGGGCGCCGCGCGCACCGAGTTCCTCCTCTCGGGTCACCACGATTTCCAGCGGAGGATGTCGATCTGCCGTGAGGACGGCCTCGATCAGCTCGGCGATCCCGGCTTTGTCGTCCGCCCCGAGGATCGTGTTCCCGGCAGAGCGGATCACACCGCCTTCGATCGAGGGCACGATCCCGCGCCCCGGCTTGACCGTGTCGCCGTGAACGCCGAAGAGGATAGGCCGTCGGGCCGTCGTCCGTTTGCCAGCGAGGCGCGCGATCAGGTTGCCGAAGTCGTCGAACGAGCAGTTCGCTCCGAGTTCCCCGGCCAGGCGGTCGCCCAGGTACGCGAGAAACTCGGCCTCGTCGCCGGATTCGCTGTCGATCGCGACCATCTCGAGAAACGACGTGACCAGCCGGGTCATCCGCCGCCCCCTAGCCCTTGCCGAGGGCGCGCGCCAGCTCGACGAGCTCCGGATGAACGACGCGTCCGACCTCGAGCATCGCCTGGCCGTCGAGCCAGACGGAGCAATCGAGCGACTGGCCGTCCGAGTGTGACGGTGCGGGAATGCCGTCCGGGGGGATCAGGGTCGCACCGACGTGGCCGATTCCCCACTCAGTGCAACCCCAGACGCGTTCGTCCTCAACGATGTCACCGGACAGACGCGCGTTCGGGTGGAATCCGAACGATGCGTGGGCGATCCGCCTCATGCGCGGGTGGTCGAAGGCGTCGAGATACTCCGCGAGCTGACGAGCCTGCCACCCTCCTTCGATGTCCGCGATGACGCCCGCGTCGATCTTGGTTCGGATCGGTTGCTCCAGCTTCCCGCAGGGGGGGGTGAGCGAGCCGTCGAAGACGAGGGTGCCGCGGATCGACTCGAGGTCGGGTGCCCACGCGATGAAGCCGCCCATCATGTAGGTCCCGGGCCGATTCGCGTAGCCGTCGCGGATCAATGCGCCTCGACCCTCGACGTTGCGGAACTCGAGCTTGGTCCCTCCGGGCGAGGTCACGCGGATGCGATCGGCCTTTCTCACCACTTCAACCGTCTTCTCGAGAAACCGCTTCAGCGCAGCGTGGTCCACACGTCCGATGCAGCGGACCATCATGTCGGGGGTCATGCCCACGAGGCAAAGGTACCGAAGCCGCTTGTTCTCACGCATCGCCACGTCGTGCGGGGTCGAGTAGAGGAGCCATTGGTTGTTGAACTCGATCCACGCGTCGGCGCCGCGGAGGGCGCCTACCAAGGCGTCGATTGGGAGCATCGGATCGGCTGCCCGGCCTACGCCGAGCGGGGCCGCGAGACGGATGACCATCGGTCGTGCCCCTCGTGCGAACGCGGCTCGAGCCGTCGCGTCCACGACGCGATCGTCACTCTCGGTGTCGGCGGTGATCACGAGGGTCTCCTCGGCCTGCAGGGACAGGAGCTCGCCCGTCAGCAGATCCGCGGCCCGTCCAAGTTCGTACTCGTACAGAGCCATTCCCAGCCTCCTCGGGATTCGGGTCCTCTCGAGCGAGACGGACGCCCGAGGGCAGCCGCCAGTCTAGGCGAGCGACCGACTCAGGTCAACGGGCCGGTTCGGGCAGCATCGAGCGCAGGATCCGGATACACTGTTGACTCGGAAACCCAAACTGGAGGGGCGATGCACACGTCACGTATTGATTTCCTCAGACGGTTCATGGACACGATTTGCCCGACGGGGTTCGAACAGGAGGCCGCCCGTGTCTGGCGGGATGAGGCCGAGCGGTTCGCCGACCGCGTGTGGGGCGACGTGATGGGGAATGCGTTCGCGGCGGTCAACGAGGGAGGCAGTCCGCGAATCATGCTTGCCGGCCACTTGGACGAGATCGGCCTCCTGGTCACGTTCGTCGACGATGAGGGGTACCTCTCGTTCCAGACGATCGGCGGCTGGGACCCGCAGATCCTTCCCGGCCAGCGGGTCCGGATCCGAGCCAAGAGCGGCGAGGTCCTTGGGGTGATCGGGCGGAAGGCGATCCACGTGATGGAGCCCGACGAGGTGAAGAAGGCGGCCAAGATCGAAGACCTGTGGATCGACGTCGGTGCGAAGGACAAGGCGGACGCGCTCTCCGGCGTCTCCGTCGGGGACGCCGGTGTCCTCGATTACGGATTCGAGGCGCTGCGGGGGGGGATCGTCGCCTGTCGCGCGTTCGATGACAGGATCGGTGCGTTCGTCGTGCTCGAGGCGCTTCGACTCGTGGCGAAGAAGAAGCCGAAAGCGGCGATCTACGCCGTTGCAACGACGCAGGAGGAGATCGGCTCTCGCGGGGCCATCACCGGGGCATTCGGGCTCGACCCGTCCGTCGGGATCGCTGTCGACGTCGGGCAGGGAACCGACACCCCGAACATGGACGTGGCGAAGAAGAAGTACAGTGAGTGCAGCCTCGGGGCCGGTCCGCAGGTGACGCGAGGACCGAACATCAACCCGATCCTGCGCGAGCGGATCGTCGCGGCGGCCGAGGCGAACGGGATTCCGTACCAGCATGAGGCGTACCCGCGGGCGACCCCGACCGACGCTGCTCCGATCCAGATTGCGCGCGCTGGCGTGGCGTCAGCGCTGATTGGGATCCCGTGCCGCTACATGCACAGCCCGAGTGAGCTGATTCACCTCGACGACGTGGAGAACGCGGCGAAGCTGATCGCGCACGCGATCGTCGATATCGACGACAAGGCCGACTTCGTCCCGCGCTAGGATTCCGCGGCAGGGATTGCGGGCGTCAGCGGCATCGCTTGCCGTCGCCTCCAACGTCGGGTACGCTACCGAACGCGGGGAGCTCAGGAGTCTGGGCTGAGAGGAGGGAAACCTCGACCCACTGAACCTGATCTGGGTAATGCCAGCGCAGGGATCCCGAAGATGCGTCCCGGAGCTCCCGAGAGCCCGGGATCTTCATTTGTGGGGCCGCGGTCTCCCGAGCCTTCCGCCGAATGATGCGAGGCGAGACGGTTGTGATCTTGGCGGGCGGCACGTGGACGCGGGTCGAGTGGCTCCGCTCGGTCGTCTCGGCGGCAGGGCACGTGATCGCGGCCGACGGCGGCTACTCGAACGCGGTCGAGCACGGAATCCACGTCGATGAGGTCGTCGGAGACCTCGACTCGCTTCGCGAGCGGGACCGGGGCCGCCTCGCCGCAGACCCCGTGACGACCCACTTTCACGAGCGCAACAAGGACTGGACGGACCTGGAACTCGCTGTGGACCTGGCTTTGGCGAGAGAGCCGGCCGAGATCGTCGTGTTCGGCGCCTCCGGGACGCGCCTCGACCACACGCTGACTGGCGTCCACCTGCTCGAAAAGGGACTCGCACGTGGCGTTCCAATCAAGCTCGTTGCCGGCCGCGAAACGGTTCGGCTGACGGACGACGACCTCGTCCTCGACGTCGACGTCGGCGACCGCGTGTCGCTCGTTCCTCTCTCGGAGGCGTGCGTCGTGTCGACGCAGGGTCTGCGTTTCGGGCTCGCCGACGAACGGCTGGCGCGCGCCGCCTCGCGCGGCGTCTCCAACGCGGCCGTCGAGGGAGAGGTCCGCGTCGCAGTTCGCGAAGGGCGTCTCCTCGTCTTCCACACGCCGCGCGAGGGGGGCGCCGATGGTTGATCGCGCGAGGGGCAAGGTGGGGGGCCGACGGCTTGCCGCAGCCCGGTGCGTTCTCGGCCTCGTTCTCCTCGTTGGGCTCTGGCAGCTCGCGACGTGGGCGTTCTCGGTCCCGAGCTACGTTCTCCCGTCCCCGGAGGCGACGGTCCGGGCGATCCTGAGCGACCTCTCGTTCCTGGGTCCGCACGTCGCGATGACCGTCGTCGAATCGCTCTCCGGCTTCGCCTTGGCGGTCGCTCTCGGGCTCTTGTTCGCGGTGTTGATGAACGCGTCGCTCCTCGCGCGCGACCTGCTCTACCCGCCGCTCGTCCTCTCTCAGGCGGTCCCGCTGATCGCGATCGCGCCGCTCATCCTGATTTGGTTCGGCTTCGGCGTGCTGGCGAAAACGTTGATCGTGGCGTTCGTCTGTTTCTTCCCGATCGCGGTGAACGCGTACGAGGGATTCCGATCCGTCGATCCGTCGTATCGAGAGCTCCTCGATACGTTCGGCGCGACCGCGAGGGATCGATACCGGCATCTCTACGTGCCGGCGACGCTCCCGGGGATTGTCGCTGGCGCGAAGATCGCGGCGACCTACAGCGTGCTCGGGGCCGTCATCGGGGAGTGGCTCGGCGGATCGAAGGGGATGGGGATCTACATGACTCGAGCGCTCAGCTCGGTCCGCGTCGATCGAATGTTCGGTGCGATTCTGATCGTGATGCTGCTCAGCTACGGCATGTTCAAGACGGTCGACGGCGTCGGTCGCGCGGCCACGCCGTGGACGGGAAGGAGGAGCAGATGAAACGGGGCGCGGTCCTGCTCTTGGTCGTGGTCCTGGCCTCCACGGCCTACTCGGCGGCGGAGACGGTGCGCGTAGCTCTGGATTGGACCCCGAACACGAACCACACCGGCCTGCTGGTCGCGAAGAAGCTCGGGTTCTTCGACGCGGTCGGCCTCGAGCTTCGTCTCCTTGAGCCCGGTCCGACGGTCGCCCTGCAGCTCGTTGCGATCGGCCAGGCGGAGTTCGGGATCTCGAGCGAGGAGTACGTCGTGATGGCGCGAGCCCAAGGGATCCCGGTGGTCTCGATCGCTGCCTTCTACCTGCACAACACGTCCGGCTTCGCATCGCCGTCGGACTGCGAGATTCGGTCGCCGCGAGACTTCGCCGGAAGGACGTACGCCGGTTGGGGGAGCGAGATGGAGGAGGTGATGATCCGAACCGTCATGGAACTCGACGGGGCCGATCCGAACGACGTCCGGATCGTCAGCATTGGAACGATCGACTTCACTACCGCGGTCCGGCTCGGCGTCGCCGACGTCTACTGGATCTTCTACGGGTGGCAGGGGATCCACGCGGAGATTGAGGGGATCGCGTTCGACTACCTGCCGCTGCGAGAGTTGGCGGAGGTCCTCGACTACGACACGCCGGTGTTGATCACGAGCGAACGGATGGTCCGCGATCACCCGAACCGGGTAGCGCGGTTCCTCGAAGCGGTCGCCCGCGGCTACACAGCGGCGGCCGCCGATCCGGACGGGTCGGCGGAGGCGCTTCTCGAGTACGCGCCCGAGCTCGATCGCGAGCTGGTGGTTGCCTCGCAGCGCTGGCTTGCCGGCGAGTCGGAGGTCGAGATGTCGGCGTGGGGGTGGCAGGACGAGGAGGCTTGGGTCGAGTTCGCCGCTTGGGCGTGGGCGAACGGCCTGATCGAGAACCAGATCGACGCGCGAGCGGCGTTCACGAATGCCTTCCTTCCAGGCTTCGCCGAGGATGGCGAATGATCGTCGCCGCGGAAGGTCTCTGCAAGCGGTTCGGGAACCTCGAGGTCCTCCGGAACGTGTCGCTCCGTGTCGCTCCCGGGGAACGGGTTGCGATCCTCGGGCCGTCAGGTTGTGGGAAGACGACCCTTCTGCGCATTCTCCTGGGCCTCGAGTCCCACGACGGCGGATCGGTGCGGAGTTGCCTTTCCCGGGCGGGCTACCTCCCGCAGGACGTGCTCCTCCTTCCGTGGAAGACGGTCGCCGAGAACGTCGCCCTCCCGCTTCAGATTGCGGGGGAGCCGCGGAAGCACCGGCAGGCTGCTGTGATCGAGCGCCTTCCTCGGTTTGGCTTGGCCGGGTTCGCCGGCGCGTACCCGCACGAACTCTCGGGGGGAATGCGTCAGCGCGCCGCCCTCCTTCGCGCCGTCGTCGCAGGTGCCGAGTCCCTCGTGTTCGACGAGCCGTTCGGTGCGCTCGATACGCTGACGCGGCACCGGCTTCAAGGCTGGGTCGTGGAACTGATGGACGAGCTCGATCAGACGCTCGTCTTCGTCACCCACGACCTCGACGAGGCGATCGTTCTGTCGAAGCGAATCATTGTCCTCACCGCTCGACCGGCGTCGGTCCTCGGCGAGCGCGAGATACGCGTTCCATGGTCGGAGCGAGAAGCCCGCCTCGGCTCCACGTTCGCGCGGGCGCGGGACGAGTTGATGGGACTGATGCTTCAGGGGGCGACGGTTGGCGGCTGAGAATCCGTTCGAGACGCGCTTTCGCGAGTACGACGCGTGGTTCGAAGCAAACAAGAACGTGTTCGCGTCCGAGGTCGCCGCGGTTCGGGCTGTCCTCCCCGATGAAGTTCCGAACAGGTCCCACTGGGTGGAGATCGGCGTTGGGTCGGGTCGGTTCGCCGCGGAGCTGGGGATTCCGGTCGGCGTCGAGCCGGCGGACGGGATCGCAGCCCTCGCCGAAGAGAGAGGGATCAGGGTCTTGAAGGGCGTCGCGGAGGACCTCCCGCTCGACGACGGTTCGGTCGGGACGGCATTCCTGATCACGTCCCTCTGTTTCATCGACGACATGGCGGGGGCGTTCGCCGAGGTGGCGCGTGTCCTCGTCCCGGGGGGAAAGGCGATCGTCGCGTTCATTCCCGCCGACAGCCCGTTCGGCCGCCTGTACGAGACCGCGGGAGAGGGGGACCCGTTCTTTCGTCGTGCGAAGCTGCGCCCGCGCAGGGACGTCATCGCCGCCCTCTCGAATGCCGGCCTTCGCGTCGATCGAGCGGTCCACACGCTGACGGCCGAGCCGGCTCGTGCGAACGAAGACGTCGAACCGCCAGGCGACGGATGGCGGGCGGGTTCGTTCGTCGTTCTCCGAGCGGTCAAGGAGTAGTCCGACAGATCACATCAGGAACCATGACGGCGCTGCGCCAGTCCCGCTCTTGACATCGGCGACGCAAGCGGCGTAGCATCCAGCCATGGAGGGGCGCAAGTACTTCTTGATCGTCAACCTGATCGCTGGACTCGGGCGGTGTAAGGACCTTTTTCCGAAGGTGCGCGCCGAGTTGGACCGCAGGGGAATCGACTACGATCTTCATTTCACCAACGAGCCGCTCGAGGCGACCGACGTCTGCCGGATGGGGATCGAGGCGGGGTTCACGCACATCGTTGCGATGGGAGGC
>Ga0180431_10006945_pt1 | contig 13324 bp, 15 predicted proteins | sample SS_ome_11_FD_132459 | JGI IMG/M metagenome (GOLD analysis project Ga0180431, IMG submission 132459) | Hypersaline lake sediment archaeal communities from the Salton Sea, California, USA - SS_1_MS_1 metaG | ecosystem: Environmental > Aquatic > Non-marine Saline and Alkaline > Hypersaline >... | reverse complement strand
CTCACCTGGGAGCGCACCCTGAACATCAACGGCACCACGGGCGAGCTCTATTCCAGGGATTTGTCCGGCACGCTCCAGATGAGGACTTTTAACCCGAAGATATCGGTGAAGCGAAAGCGGGTGCGCTTCAACCCGCTGTTTCACGGCGGGTCCGACGGACTGGTGCTGATCGATTTCGCGAAATCGGTACAGCGGCAAAAAGCCGGTACATCCGGGGAAATCCTCACCAGCGTCCGGGACGCGGTTGACAGCCATCTGCTCTGTTTCGCCGCCGAGGAGGCGAGAAAGAACGACACGGTGGTGGACATGGTGGCCTTTACGCGAAAGGCGGAAAAGGAGGCGAAGAAGCTGAGCGTGTAAAGTCTCTTGAACCTGATCGTAATACCTGATATACTTGAAAAAGTATTTTTGAAACTGTGAGTATGAGGTAACCCGAGAAAAATTCCCAGAATGAGGAAAGGAGATGATAATGAAACTAACTGTTCCCGCAATGGCGGTGGTGCTGGCCCTCTCGCTGGTGATTATTCCGTCGGTCATGGCGCAGGATGCGCCGCCGTCCGACTTCATCACCCACTGGGACGCCGACGGCGACGGCATGGTGTCTGCTGACGAGTTCACCGGACCACCGGAGAACTTTACGGACCTGGATACCAACGGCAACGGATTCATCGAAGCAGCGGAAGCGCCCCAGGGGCCGCCTCCGGAGGGAGCGAAGCCGGAGGTGGAGATGGGCACCGATTTCATCGCCGACTGGGATAAGGACGGCGACGGCAAGGTGGCCAAAGATGAATATATGGGGCCGCCGGAGAATTTCGACGCCCTGGATCACAACAAGGACGGCTACATCGACAGGAGCGAGGCTCCGGAAATGCCTCCCGCCGAGGGCGGTGAGGTGATGGTCGAGAAGGGCCAGGGATTCATCAACGACTGGGACGCCGACGGCGACGGCAAGGTCTCCGCCGATGAATACACCGGCCCGCCGGAGAACTTCGCGGACCTGGATACCAACGGTGACGGCTTTGTCGACGCAAGCGAGGAGCCCGCACCCCCCGTCGAGTAACATGTTCAGGGTGCCGGAAACGGCACGACGATAAAAATCATGCGGCCGCTTCAAAGAAGCGGCCGTTTTTTTGTCTACGGGTTTCTGACAGTAACCTTTGTGTCGGCAATGACGTCTAATTGGCGAAAGCAAAGGGCAGACGCCTTCGGGGGAATAATGGGAGTTGGATGCCGGGTACGGTACAGTAAAAAACATGCGTTCGCCTGTTCGCGGTCGCTTTTTTATGTTCGGTGAACCGGGAGTGGGGAGGAATGCCCCAACTTCATATAATACTTGATATCATGCATACAGAGTTTCAGGGAGGTTACGGGAGGATCAATCTGACGAGAAGAGAGAAGGAGTACACGATGAGAATATCTGTTCCCGTAATGGCGGTGGTGCTGGCACTTTCGATTGTCATCATCCCGTCGGTCCTAACGCAGAATGCGCTGGCGTCCGATAGTACCACTCACCGGGATTCACACGGCGGCATCACAATATTGCTCGGTGAGTTCATCCATGGATTCATAGATCCTGCGGATGGGTCTGATGGGCCGCCTCCGGGATCGTCTTCTGGGCCGCCCCCGGAAGAGCCGAAGCCGGAGGAGAATAAGGGATATGATTATATCGCACAATGGGATAAAAACGGCGACGGCAAGGTCTCAAGGAGTGAATTCAAGGGCTCTCCCGGGCAATTCGATGCCCTGGACAAAAACAAAAACGGCTATATCAGTAGGAAAGAGGCCAGGGACATATCGCCCGACATGATGTTTGAGGAAAGCGGACCTGAGGATCCCGGAGGTCATGGAGGGCCTGGAGGCCATGAAGGGCATGGGGAATCATCGGGACCGTCTCCGGGAGGGCATATGCCGTAGGGAAACATGGGTGTGTTGTTGTCATGCAAACCAGATCGGAGGCGGCTTCGTCGACGCAGGCGGGGATCAGCCCCCCGTCGAGCAGCATTTCCAGGGAGCCGGAAACGGCACGACGAGAGAAACCATGCGGCCGCTTCAAAGAAGCGGCCGTTTTTTGTTCGTCCTGTGAAGCGTGTCGATAATGCGTGCGGCGCACTCGCCTTGTTACAGCCCCATGTCCATCAGCGCCTCACAGGCCCGCTCGTCCCCCCCGTCGCAGGCGGTGCGGAAATCGGCCGCCGCCGCCGCGTCATCACCCATGCCCCGGTAGGCCAGGCCCCGGAAATAGTAGGAGTCCGGCAGACCCAGGCCAAGCTCGATGGCCGTGGTGAAGTCCGAGGCGGCATCGGCATAGAGCCCCAGGGCCAGGTTGCTCTGGGCCCTGTTATAGTACGAGGGGGAGAACTCCGGATCCAGCTCGATGGCGGCGGTATAGTCTAATATGGCCTCTTCGTGGCGTTCGCCCATGGCGAGGACCTTTCCCCGGTTGAAGTACGCGTAGACGTTGTCCGGGTCCAGCTCGATGGCCCGGGTGTAATCAAACGCGGCGTTTTCGAGCTTGCCGATGAATTCGTAGCAGGTCCCCCGGGTGTAGAAGGCGTCCGCGTCGTTCGGATCCAGGGAGACGGTCATGGAGAGGTCCCTGATGGCCCAATCGTATCTCCCCATGTAGCTGAGGGTGATGCCCCGGTTGAAATAGGCCTCGGCGCTCTCGGGACGCATCCTGATGTAAGCCGAAAAGTCATCAACGGCGTCCTCGTAGCGTCCCGTATCGATAAGGGCCTTCCCCCGGCCGAGATAGGCGATGGCCATCTCCGGGTCCTGCTCTATCGCCTTGGTGAACAGCTCGATCTTCACCTCCGGGTCCTTCGCCCCGAGGGCCCGGGTGTAGTACCGCTCGGCGCTCTGGCAGCCGGAGAGGAGAAGAAACGCAGAGAGGGCGATAACGGCGATTAAAGCAGCGTGGTGTAAAAAGGTGTCTCGTGTCACCGGGACCTCCGTGTATTGGTAAATCCGTCTTTTGTATTAACAGGGTGAACGGCGGGTGTCAAGTTTGTTATGACCGAAGATCGCCCGTTTCGCCTCATTTTATTAATTAAAGCTGTCCGTTTAATGATCCCGATACTTCCCGGAGTATCTCCGGTGGTATAAACAACAACCAGCCCCCGGTGAACCGGGGGCTGGTTGTTTTTTGAGAGGATGTTGAGAGTGAAAAAGTATTATCTCTCTTTCAGGATGAATGTCACATAACGTGGACGAAGTCATTTCGGCTCCATCCCTCAGTCGAAGGCGTTGTCCGTCTTCCAGACCGTCCAGACCTTCCCGGCCAGCTCCGGCCCGGGCGTGAGGGTCGGCTTCCCCGGTCTCCATCCGGCGGGCGTTGCCTCGCCGGTCTTCCGGACGTGCTGAAACGCCTGGATCTGCCGGATGGATTCCATCACGTTTCTCCCCACCGGTGGGGCGAGAATTTCGATGGCCTGGATGATGCCGTCGGGATCGATGATAAACCGTCCCCGGACGTTCACCCCGGCCTCTTCATCGTAGACGCCGTATACGGACCCGATGCGCCCGCCGGCGTCGGAGAGCACCGGGAAAGGCACCCCGCCGGGCACCATCTTGGAGAGCTCCTCCTCCTGCCAGATCTTGTGTGAGAAGCGGCTGTCAACGCTCATGGCCAGTATCTGGACGCCCAGCTTCTTGAACTCGTCGTGCTTAACGGCGACCGCCGTCAATTCCGTCGGTCAAACGAAGGTGAAGTCTCCAGGGTAAAAGCAGAGCACCACCCACTTACCCTTGTAGTCTGACAGGGAAATATTCTTGAACCCCCCGTCGATGAATGCCGCGGCCTCGAAATCCGGGGCCGGCTTCCCGATTTTAACGCCCATAGTACGTACCTCCTGCCTGGCGGATTGTTCCGTGGCCGGCGATGCGGCCGGTTTGTCCGTTTTTGGACCCTTCGCGGGCGCAACGCACCCGTCTTCTGGTTTGGCCATAAGCGCCTCCTGTTAAATTAATGGTACTGGTTATCATTAGTATGCCGCAAATGAAGGATAAATGCAAGAGATTTAAAATATTATTATATCACTAATATATAAACAGTGGTCAAACCTCATGCGGGGCAGTCTCGATGGCTTTATCGGCATGGAGACGGGCACTGGAAGAGACAGGAGCGACGTGTAGTAACGTTGAGTGTCGATATCCCGGGGCATGTACGTTGGATGTCTCCCCGGGCGTTTCGATATGTTAAAAGAGACACAGCGAAGCCTTTTCGACTCCAAAGTATGAAGCATGAGGATATATGGGCGACCAGAAAACAGTACTGGATCGCCCTCCCTATTCACCCGGCCTGCCGATAAACCCGCATCCCTCATCGGTGCAGACCGGGGCCAGGCCGTCGGCAAAGGGCCCCGCCTGGATGAACTGTGGCGGGATGACCATGGTACCCGACCGGTCGATGTATCCCCATCCGTCGTCGGTGTGCACCGCCGCCAGGCCGTTTGAAAAGGATGTCGCCCAATCGAACACCGGCTCGATGATCATAACGCCGTCTTTGTCCACGTATCCCCAGAGGCTTGTGTCTTCTTCTCCTGTCATCACCGGGACGCGCACCGGGGCGCATCCTTCCGAGAAATCCCCGGCATCGATGTAGGTCGGCTCGATGACGAAGGCCCCGGTTTTCTCGATAAAGCCCCACAGCCCGTCGATGGAGACGGCGGCCAGGCCCTCGGAAAAATTGCCGGCGAAGCCGAACCGGGGCTCGATAACGATCTCAAGGTCACGGTTCACGTAGCCCGTGAATTCGCCCAGGTTGGCGGATATCAATCCCTCGGACATATCGCCCCCCCAGTAGAACTCCCGCGGCTCAAAGGCGCGGTTACCGTCGGGGTCGATATACACCCGGTCCGTCCCGGTGGCCACCCAGGCGTATCCTTCCGAGAAATTACCGGCGGAGAAATAGACGGGGTCTATGACAAGCGATCCGGTTTTGTCGATGAAGCCCCACATCCCGTCGATCACCACCGACGCCCGTCCCTCGTTGAAGGATTCGGCGGAGTCGAAGCGCGGCTCGATGACGACGTTTCCCGAGGTGTCGATGAATCCCCACATCCCGCTGATCATCACCGGGGCCAGGCCGTCGGAAAAGTGCTTGCAGTCTCCAAATCCCGGCCCGATCGCCCACGGGGTGGCCGGGGGCGGGCCCTGTCCCCGGGCGAGACAGGCGGTTGCCGCCATGAGACACAGGACAAGGGGGATAATGGACACTGCATCGAGGATGCGGCCTCTCCGGCGCCGTGTGTATGGTATTTTCATCTCATATACACCCTCCCCGTGTGCTGTTCCTTCACGCCGCGCTCCGTCACGCCGTAACGGTGACCACCAGACGGTCTCCGTCGAGCTGGGCCGGGTAGACCGCCAGGTCTGTCTTTGCCGGACCGCTGACCTTCTTTCCCTCCAGGGTATAGGTGGCCGAGCCGGCGCTGGCGCAGACGAGCATCTCCTTGTCCGGCTTGTATTCCAGCTCCACCCCCCGGTGGGTGCAGTAGAGGGACGCCGCCCGGTAATCATCTCCGGAAACCCGCACCACGATGAGGTCGTCGGGGAGGGCGTCGTCTATGATCTTCACCGCGCCGCCGTCCGTGGAGAGCTCGGGGATGTTCCCAATATCCAGCGTGACAATATTTCCGTTTTCCACGGTGTAAGCGTCACCCATGGCGGCGGGTGTGTTGCCCGTGCCGGTGATTGACGAGCAGCCGGTGGTGCCGCAAATGCATACCCCGGCCCCGGTGACGGCGCAGGCGGCCATAAATTCCCGGCGATTGAGGCTACTCCTTCTTTTACGCGCGGTCATCGCTTCCTCCTCGATTGGTCGAGACAAAAGAGAATATAGACGGGACGAGACGCTCTTTTCCCTCATCCCGCCGCAAAACATATCCCGCGCATGATACCATGAACGGATGCAAACCGCACGTTAAATCCACTTGAGGATCGAGGCGAACACCACGTGCATGATAATAGCGATGATCGGAAAGATGACCGCCAGCCGCTTCTTGGTCTTCATGGGTGTCTTGTCGTACATCCGCACCAGCCCGAAGTAGGGGATCGTCCACCAGATGACGATGAAGTAGACCCGGGGCCAGCTCCAGTGCGTGTATTCCCACACCAGTATGCCGGCGCGGTTGAGCAGGATCTCGATGCCCACGGCGAAGACCGCCCAGAAGATCGGGATGATGATGCGGTTGTTGACGCCGAGGATTTTCATATCCCGGTCTTCCGGGAGGCTCTTGACGACGATCAATCCCCCGATAGCGGCGAGGAAAAATATCTCGGCGTTCCATCCCACGTAGATCACATAGGCCGAATTGCTCGGCGTGCTCCAGAGGGCGGCGTAGTTTGTGAAGTGGAGAATCAGGGCGTTGACCATCTCCAGTATCCACCCGTTGGCGAACGAGTAGATGCCCAGGAGGATCGCACCCCAGTTCCTCTTTTCGATTTCTGTGATATAGATGTAGAGAATCAGCACCAGGAGCGGTACGACGTACCACTGGAGGTTTTCAGTGCTCCTGAGTATGCTGAGGGCCTGAAGACTTGCTTCGGTCATGAGTGTTCCTCCCTAAAAACAAATAAAAGGCAAAGAATAGGAATTATGGGTATACACGAGCAGCTACACGTGTAACCTCATATTCGCACGGTAATATATCTCGCAAAAAAAATCAAGGAGATAATGACGGACGGCCGCTCTCTGTGCTTTTCGTTGTCGACCTTCCGGGTGATTCAAAGCGAGCGGAAGCATCGTATCGCGCCGCCGCCCGTCTTCCACAGCGGGCCGCGTGGAGGAAGATTTTCCTTGACAGCATGGAAAAAACTGGTAGGATATGTTACACGTGCAGCTACACGTGTCGCGCCCGCGAACGGAAGAAGCTCCCTCTCAGCAGGAAGACTTCCCGGGGCGACGGGGAAGTCCCTGGGTCGTGAATATGTCTCAGGTCCCCATGCCGCGCGTACCTTCCACCACCGCAACCAGGAGTATGACCATGAGCAGAAATCCCTCGGGCAGCGGCTCTTCCGGCTCCGTCCCCACCGGCATGAAGCTGGGATACTCGATCGGAGACTTCGGGGCGAACCTGGCCTTTCACACCACCGGCTTTTACCTGATGTTCTTCTTCACCGACGTCTTCGGCATCCTCCCGGGGCTGGCGGGGACCATCTTCCTGGTGGCTAAGATGTGGGACGCCGTGTCGGACCCGATCATGGGGACCATCGCCGACAACACGAAGAGCCGCTGGGGCAAGATGCGCCCCTACCTCCTCTTCGGCGCCCTGCCCCTGGGTTTGGCGGTGTATCTCCTGTTCTATTCACCGAATATCGCACCGGAGTATAAGTTCTATTACGGCCTGATCTCTTTTATCCTCTTTTCCACCACCATCACCATCGTCAACGTGCCGTATCTGGCACTGACGCCTTCACTCACACTGGATTCCCACGAGCGGTCGGTGGTCACCGGCGTCCGGGTGGTGTTCGGCATCGTGGGGGCCCTGGCCGCCGCCGGGGCGACGCTGCCCCTTGTGGGGCTGTTCGGGGGGGGTGACCAGATGGTCGGATTCCGGACGGTGGGGATGGTCTACGGCATCGTGGTGTGCCTGGTGTCCCTCATCAGCTTCATGACCGTTCGCGAGCGGGTGCACCTGGCGGAGCCGGAGCGGACGTCGCTTCGGGAGAACCTGAAGTCCATTGTCCACAACAGACCTTTCATCATCCTGACCCTGGGCGTGTTCCTCCACATGATCGGCATGAACATCATGGCCATCGTCGTCAATTACTACTTCAAGTACAACCTCGACATGGAGCCCCTCATCCCGGTGGCGTTTCTGGCCCTGTTCGTCACCGCCGGGGCGTCCATCCCGCTGTTCGTGTACATCTCCAAAAAGACCGGGAAGAAAATCGCCTACAACATCGGCATGGGCATCGTGGCCTTCCTTCTGATATTCATCTTTCTGTTCGGAGACGCGTCCCTCTCCCTGGGCGGAACGTCGATACCCGTTATCCTGGTGCTCCTGGTGCTGGTGGGGGTCGGGCTATCGACCAACTGGCTGTCGCCCTGGTCGATGATCCCGGACACGGTGGAATATTCCCAGTACAAGACCGGGCTCAGGCGGGAGGGGATCCTATACGGGATTTTCTACTTCGTCTTCAAGGCGGGGACGGCACTGGCCGGGTTCATGGTGGGGCGCATGCTGGATGTCTTCGGCTACGTGGCGAACGCGGTGCAGACCGAGGGGGCGCTCCTTGGGATTCGTATCCTCATGACGCTGGTGCCGATGGTCTTCCTCATCGGGGGGATCATCGTCATCTCACTTTATCCCATAGACGCGGATTCCCACAAAAAGATGGTGGAGGAGATCGAAAAGCGATAACGTCCCGGGAAAAACCGGGGGTATAGCATGCACACTGGGCGCCGGGCGATCGTTTGTCGATGGGACATCCCACGAATCGATCGTCCGGTTTTTTCTTGACTTCTATATACAAGGTATATATATAATTGATTTATAAGGCCAGAGAGGCTCAGCAGGCCGCCGCGGGCGGTGGTCCGAGCGGGTCACCATCATGACGGCGTGGAGAAAGCGACTGTATTGTGAAGGAGGGATTCATGGAGGACAGGCCGATCAGCAATATGACGTTTCGGGTGATGCTGTTGGGCATCGGTGATATCGTCGGGGAAAACGGGTTGAAGTCTCTCCTGCACCGGACATCCCTGGAAAAATATCGGGATAATCTTCCACCGAACAATGAAAATATCGAGGACTGCCTGGTATCCGAGGCGACGAGGTTGGATGAGGCCATCGAGGACATCTACGGCCGGAAGGGGGCGATCTCCATCCTCCGCCAGGTCGGGAACATGCAGGCGTCCTGGGGTATCGAGGAAAACCGGGCGGTGGCCGACGCCCTCAGGCAGCAGTTCAACGGGAAGGGGGATATCGAGCGGGCGAAGGAAATTCTGACCATCACGGCGTCGATCATCGCGGCCCAGATGAATGCCGAGGTCTGGGTGGAGGAGGAGAACGGCGTGCTCTATTACCGGGACAGAACCTTTACCCACTGCTTCAATCGGACGAGCGACGAGCCGGTCTGCCACGTGACCGAGGGATTCCTGACGGGGCTTGCCCGATGGGCCGCTCCGGACACCCGGTGGCGGGCCATGGAAGAGGTGTGCATGGCGGCGGGAGGCGGATACTGTAGCTTCGCGGTAATGCGTGATGACAGCGTGCATTAGAGCGCATCCGTGATGGGAAAACGAAATACTTTTTTCTGTATCGACCGGGACGGGGCGACGGCGCCGTCCCGGTTTTTGGTTTCCGGCGGATTCCAGGCGAAAATCACTTGAATATACGGGCCTCGTATGGTGAAATAATCAGAGAGTCATTCAGAAACGCTTTTTTGGGAGGTTTGTTCGATGAGAAAAAAATTTGTATTACTCCTGGCGGCATGTGTCATTTTGTCTCTCTGTGTGTCGCCTGTTTTTGCTCAGGATGATGTGACCATCGCGTCGGTCAACGGGCGGTATCAAAACCTGCTCATGACCCTGTATGTGCCGGATGATTATTCCAGTTACGGCTCCTTCTATGAATGGGGGAAGTGGTCCGGTACATCATACGCCGGGTACACGAACATCCCCGACGGGTACTGGGTGTACGTGTATCCGAACTGGTATGTCTGGGGGAGCATGAATCCAACAGGAGGGACGGATGCCGAGACCGCATCGGTGAATGGGAAGTACTATAATCTCCTGACAACCCTGTACGTGCCGGATGATTATTCCAGTTATGGTGCTTTCTATGAATGGGGATACTGGTCCGGCGGCTCGTATGCGGGATACAATAACCTGCCCGACGGGTACTGGGTCTATGTGTCTCCGAACTGGTACATCTGGGAGTATCAGAGGTAGAAGCCGAATATATCGGTATCATTCGACAGGATCCGAATCATACAAGTAAATAACAGAGAGTGAAGCGGCATGTTCCGAATACGGTCATGCCGCTTTTGCTGTTGGAAGGCTGACGCCGGGCTCTGCTTTATCGGCAAAAGTAATTACTATTTTTGAAGAACTGTTGGAAAATATGTAAAGAAATGGTATAGTCCCTCGACAACGACGCCGAAATATGACGTTTCTCTTAAAATAGTAGAGGAATATGAGGGAGGATTTTGAAGCGATAAGTCACACTGTGTATGGAGCAATAAGAATGGCTGAATGCGAAAAACTGGAGACCTGTGGTTTTTTCAAGAAGTATCAGAAATCCCACGCCAGTGCATGCAAGACGTTGATTGAAACCTACTGCATGAACAAGGAAAGCTCTGAAACATGCGTTCGAAAAAAGATTTTTCAGGAGACCGGTTCTCCGCCGGACGATGATATAATGCCCACGGGCCAAACCGTGGATGATGTGTAATCTTCGATACACCCGGGAATAGATGTGTGCCCTGATTCGATATCATATCGGGAGAGATGTCATGAGAACAGGGTCGGTATCGAGCCAGCTTGCGGGACTTGTGCTCCTCGGTCTGGCCGAACGGGGTGTTGATCCGTCCGGGCTGGCGCTGTCGCACGGCATGGAGTCGGCTGCGTTATCCGGGCGGCCCCATCGGATATCGGCGGCCCGTTTCCTGGAATTGTGGCGGGAGGCCGAGCGGCTCTCCGGAGACGACGCCTTCGGCCTCAAGCTCGGCCTGATGATCCACGAGCGGGGGGGCGGGGGCGTACTCTTTACGGCGATGGCCAACTGCGACACCGTGGGAGACGCCCTGGCGACGATGTGCCGATATCACGACGTGGCCGCCGACGCGGTCAAGCCTCGATTTATAAACACCGAAGGCGTACTGGAGATAACGTGGGAGGTCCTGGGCGGCGCGAATGACCTCCCCCGGCACATGGCCGAGGCCGTGGCCGCCTCCTTCGTTCTTACCATCAGGCGGCTGACCGGCCGAAGCGTCGATCCCGCCGAGGCGAGGTTTCATCATCCGCCGCCCGAAGCAACCGACGAGCATGAGCGGATATTCAACTGCCCCGTGTCATTCAACCAGCCCCGGACGGCGCTGATATACGACGGCGCCGTCTCCGATATGCCGGTGGTCATGCCGGACAGAAGACTCCGAGAAACCCTGGTGACGTATCTCGAAGAGAGCCTGCAGCGACTGAAAGAGTCGGACACCTTCAGCGCCCGGGTTCTTCGTATCCTGGGCTCCCTGCTTCCCGGGACCCCGCCGTCTCTCGACCGGGTGGCCGAGAGGATGGGGGTCAGCCCCCGCACCGTCCAGGGACGGCTCATGGAGGAGGAGACCTCCTTCCGGGAGCTGGTGGACGGGCTTCGCCGGGAGCTCTCTTACCGGTATCTGGGAAATCCAGACTATTCCATCAATGAGGTGGCGTTTCTGCTGGGATATGCCGAGCAGAGCGCCTTCACCCGGGCCTTCAGGCGATGGACCGGTACGTCCCCCGGGGTATACCGGGACGGGCTCGAAAAGATGGACGAATAGCGAAACGATGCGTCATCCCGACGTGCCCGGGAGCCGGATGCGGACGGGGGAAAACGCCCTCACAATCGCGATGCTTTTTTGCTCCTGATGCGGTGTATCAGCATCAGCGGTGTGCCGATGAGTCCCGGAGCAAGAAGAAACAGCCCCGTTACCACGAAGATATGGGCTATGGGTATAGACCCCGGGTAGATGAGCCGACCCAGGTAGATGCTCACGCATCCCAGGGTGAGAAGGAGAGGAAAGAGAAACGTCAGGGTGCGAAGGGAGACGTATACCGGAGGACCGGCGGGCGGGGACGCCGGGGCCTTTTCCTCGGCCGGGACGGCTGTTCCGGGTTCCGTACCCACGGCGCTCGCGATCCGGCGAACGGTCGAGAGGAATTCAGAGAGGATATCATCGGCCTCCCCGCCGAAGTCCATCCGATCCACGGCCCACCAAACCCCCTCATACCCGATGCTGAAGGTGCCGCCGTGGCTGTCCGTGAAGTCGAGCACGGCGGACATGACTCCCTCGTCAAGATCCGAGCGGACAAAGGTCTCCCGCTCCCGCTCCGTGGGGATGTAGTAGCTCCGGGCGAATTGCTCGGCGACGGCGCCGGACGCGACCCTCTTCTTGCCGGAGGGGAGGATACGGAAGGGCGAGGGGGACGATGCGGCGAAGGGGGAGAAGAAGGTCGTGCGGCGATGGACGAAAAAGGGGCCGAAGGGCCGGGTGTGCCGATGGGTCAGGGTGACGGTGACGGGCGTTTTGTCGACGACGCCGGTGAGGAGGCACTCGCCCTGGATGCCCGCTGCCTTTCCCTCGGTGAGTGCGCCGGACTCCAAGAGATGGGCGTACTCGGCGCCCATGATGTCATCGAACGCCTTGTTCGGGCTGTAGGAGAGATAATACCACCCGGCGGATATCGCCATGCCGATACTGCCGATGAAAAAGGAAAACACCCCGATGAGGACGACGATCGTGGTCAGGCCGTCGAGGGCGGGTCGGGGGTGGATGACGCCCGATTCGGCCATGACGCCCAGAGTGACCTTCAGGACGACGCCGCCGACGAGCAGGAGAAATCCCACAAGGGTGATTATTAAAACGGCAATAAGAGTCCGATTTCTCATGTCTGTATCTTATATCAGTTGATACTATTCTCAAACTAAAAAGATTTCCGTATGCGAAAATTTCTTCCTGGAGATTCATGATGTCGGACAAAAAGAGGATACTCTCCGCATCGAAACAGAGGGTGTTGAAGGTCGCTCATTCGCTGTTCGCCAAACTGTTCGGCCTCGGGCTGATCGTGCTGCTGGTGCTCATGATCGGTCGATTGGGTGCCGGCGGTTCGTCCCGAGTGGCGGGCGACCAAATCCTCGTGAATATGCTGACTTACGTGGTGAACCTCGGATTGCTGGGTGCCGTGGTGACGAGCTTCATCTATGCCCAGTTCACGCCCTGGGGCTTTTTCCGTCATCGGTGGATTATCGTCAAGTGGATTGTTCTCGCGGCGGCTCTGGCGGTGGTGATTTTCGGTCTGGTGCCGACAACAATGGAGATTGCGGCGATGACGGATGGAGGGATGCTTCCTGCTCAACTCGTCAATGAATATAAGGCCGCCGTGCGTCTGGGTGTCCTCTACTGCGGTATCGAGATCGTCCTGATGATAACGCTGTCCCTTCTGTCACATCTTAAGCCGCGGAAGAAACGGAAGTGAAAAAGGGGCTCACAGGGCATTCGTGGCGGCCCCGAAGATAGTGATGATCATCCCGGGCGTTGGGTATCACGCCCGACGTTTTATCAAGATCAGGGGTATCGAGCCAGAGGGATCGAGCCGGTGGGGCTGACGATCCCGTTCCCGACT
>Ga0180431_10006944_pt1 | contig 13325 bp, 11 predicted proteins | sample SS_ome_11_FD_132459 | JGI IMG/M metagenome (GOLD analysis project Ga0180431, IMG submission 132459) | Hypersaline lake sediment archaeal communities from the Salton Sea, California, USA - SS_1_MS_1 metaG | ecosystem: Environmental > Aquatic > Non-marine Saline and Alkaline > Hypersaline >... | reverse complement strand
TGCGAATATACCTTTTTGGAAACGCTCAGGCAAAAAAAAGTATATTAATCCTGTTCTGTGAATGTTATTATTATGAAAGAATTTGTTGGCAGATAAAATTGAGGAGGTCTGGAAATGAGCAGGTCCGCTTTTGTTTATGTTCTTTTGATTTTTGCCGGCTCCAATATACCCTGCTGTATGGCTGAAAGTGTAAATGCAGGGGAAACTGACGAGCAGAAATATATTAAAGTTGCGGTTAAGGCAAAGCCGGCGGACAAAAAATGGAAGCTGCGTGATACCCGCACGATGGAACTGCTGGAAGGTTTTCATCCGGACTCAAAAAAGGCAAAGTACAGCAAATACGGCGGCAGGAAAGGCAAAAAAACGCAAGCCAAAAGTTTCTTTTATCCAAAGAAAATAAACGGCAGATGGTGGCTCGTTGACCCCGATGGTAATCTTTTTATCCACATTGGCGTTTGCAGTGTCAACGCAGGCAGCTCTAAAATGAACAAAGAGGCCCTCAAAGAAAATTTCGGCACACCCAAAAAGTGGGCTCAATTCTCGACGAAACTTCTTGCCAAATATGGTTTTAACGGAACCGGTGCCTGGTCGAGTAATAGTCTTTTGAAAGCAACTGTTGACAGGCCGGTCTATACACAAAAGTGGAGCTTTATGGGTTCCTTCGGCAGAAGTAAAAAACTCGTCCGGCAGGAGCCGGGACACCTCGGCTACCCGAATAAATGTATTCCGGTATTTCATCCGGAATTTGAAAAATTCTGTGACGACTATGCAAAGAAATTGGCAGAGACCAAAGACGACCCATATCTGTTAGGACATTTCTCTGATAACGAACTGCCTGTAGTTTTCGATATGCTCGACAGGTCGCTATCGCTCGATGCAAACAACCAGGAGCTAAAATACGGTTATGCTGCCGCAAAGAACTGGCTCGACAAAAGAGAGAGAAAACAGGCAGGCATCGGTTACATAACCGACATCGACAGAAAGGCATTTCTGGAATATGTTTTCGAGACGTACTACCGCATAACCACGCAGGCAATCCGCAAATATGATTCCAATCATTTATGTCTCGGCTCACGTCTTCACGGCAGGGCGCTTGGGTATCCGGAGATTTTCAGAGCGGCCGGAAGGTATCTTGACATTGTCTCGGTCAATTACTACCGTGCGTGGGGACCCAGCCCGAAGAAAATGAAGATGTGGGCCGATGAGTCGGGCAGACCTTTCATTATTACAGAGTGGTATGCGAAGGGACAGGATTCAGGCCTGCCCAATAACACCGGCGCCGGCTGGCTCGTCAAGACCCAAAAAGACAGGGGGCTTTTCTATCAGCATTTTACCCTCGGCCTGCTCGAATCCAAAAACTGCGTCGGCTGGCACTGGTTCAAGTACAGAGACAACAATCCGAAGGATTTAAGTACCGACCCTTCCAACCGCGATTCGAATAAGGGAATTGTCAGTTGGAACTTCAAGCCCTACCTGCCGCTGCTTAAGGCAATGAAGGAGCTAAATAGTCAGGTGTACAAACTTATCGATTACTTCGACGGGAGATAAAAGTTGGTTTTGTACCCCGACTGATGAGCAAATTCTAAAAACTTACTTTAGTTCGACGGACCAGTAGGCGTGGTCGAGGAATTGTTTCCAGCTGCGGTAGCGCGGATGGCCCAGGTGAATATGAACGAGCGAATTGCGTTTCGGCTTGACAGGTTTTTTGATAAGACTCATACCGGCCAGTTTGGGAGTGCGCCCGCCCTTTTTTACATTACATTTTGTGCACGAACAAACTATGTTTGTCCAGAGCGATTTGCCCCCCATACTTCTGGGGATAACGTGGTCAAGTGACAACTCACTGGTCGGATAGCGCCTGCCGCAATACTGACAACTGTTTTTGTCACGGGCAAAGATGTTTCGTCGATTAAACTTTATCTCGTTTCGCGGCAGACGGTCGAAAAATAACAGCCTAATAATGCGGGGAACCGCAATATGAAAATTAACAGTGGATATCCAGTCGTGTCCGTCCGGCTCAAAATCACGCTTGAAACGGCTCACATCACACCAGCTCCGAAAATCATAATTCGAATATATACCCTGCTCGAAAGAAACCACCTCCGCAAGCTCTCGAAACAAAAGAGAAAACGCACGTTTCACTCCCACTATGCGGATAGCCATGTAGTGTTTGTTCAGCACAAGAACATTACAGTTTAGTCCGGATTGATGGTCCTCGGTAATCATAATTAAAAAACACTCTTCTCGTCCAACACTTATATTATAAACCTGCTGTCGCTATTGTTGTTCCTGCTGCATCACATCATCCTACATAGGGAATGAGAAGGACAAATACCTCCCTGCAACCACTCCTCAGGCCCAAAACAAAAAAGTAATCTTACGAATCTTCTTCACTCTGTGAGGCAACTTCGCCTTCTGCAGCCGGCTCGCTTTCCGGGGCAGCCTTGCTTTGGGCCGCCGACTGTGGAACTACATTCTCAGCCCTTAGGCCCTTTTCTCCCTCGGTAATATCGAAGGTTACAGGGTCACCTTCAGCAAGCGTCTTATATCCATCGCCTGAAATACTTCCATAGTGAACAAAAATATCCCGGCCGTCCTCGGTAGCGATAAACCCATAGCCTTTTCTTGGGTTAAACCACTTGACTGTTCCTTCTGACATAAAAAAGCTCCTTTTGAACAACTTCGCTAAAGCAAACTTTCTAATACCGCAACTTCCAACCGCCTCTTTTGCTGGTTGCGGTTTCTTATTTAATTTAATTATTTGGCTTTAGCTGATTCTGTTGCAGACACACTAAGCTTTTCTTTCATCAGCCGGCCCATCTTAAACTTGACAGTTCGTTTCGAAGGGACCTCAACACGCTCAAGAGTTTTAGGGTTTTGCGCAACTCTCGCCGCTCTTGTTCGTGTCTCGAAAACACCAAAGTCCCGGAATTCCAAACGATTATTCCTGCACAACTCTGCTGTTATCTCGTCGAGAAACGCCTGAATTATTTGCTTGACCGAAACCCTTTTTGTTTGTGTTGTTCCCGCAATCCGGTCAATGAGTTCTTTTTTTGTAATTGTTGACATTGTGCTACCTCATTTCAAGATACAGCTAATGGGAAACTGGAATTTGCTTAGAATAAGGAAATTATTGACTAACACATTAACTTTGTTGGTCGTCGAAAAAGTCATTTCGCACCTTTACAAAATCGCGCTTGCAAGCACCTATTATAAGCTTTGATTTTCCAGTTTATCGCAAAACAAAGTTACAATACTCCGGAAACTCACAAGCACCGCAAGTTACTATACAGCAAAGACTTCTATACATCAAGTAATTTTTACAGAAAAATTTGTCAGCTTTGAAAATTTTTTAATGCTCCCGTGCCAACAAAACAAAAACAACACCCTTTTTTCTCTGCAGGCACCCTTCAAGCACCGCTAAATACCCAAAATTGGCGATAAATCCGGAAAACCCACAACATTGACAAAGCATCGCTGACCGGAGTTGTTTCGGTACAAATCGTTAGCCCACAAGGCCTTACAACAAAAAACCCTTGTTTTGTCACATACCTCCTCCAAAACAGCGGCTGTAAATCGCAATTAAAAAATTTACACCCACAGCAAACTATAAAAACTTTGAATATATTTTTTATGAGGTACTATGTCATTGGCACCCTTAGAGCAACTAATCGCCGGCAAATGCCAGAATCGGATAGAACACGAACGGCAAAAGACTTAAACCTATTCCAAAACCAACACCACGACCGAAAGCTTTTGCTACGCCGATGGATATCACTATCGACAAAACCAACCCTACTATGTACCCAACATACGGAATGAAGCCGCAGAAGCACATCAAAAGTCCCAGCCAACCGGGCTTGTCACCAACTTCGGCTAATACCCACATATTGTAATACGGCACAATTGCTGCCCAGCCGGGTTGCCCCACTTTGTCGAATATAACCCACATAGAAATTATTTGAACAAGGACGACTACAAGTATAACAACGATGAAGCCGCAAAAGAATTTAGTAGCGATGGCTTTGATTTTTCCAAATTCAGCAGCGAATGCTCTCCCTTCGAGTTCTTCAAAACTGCGAGCACCTATTGAAAACGTGCCGCCGAAAGGCTCTTCGATTGCTATTCCATCAATCCTCAGCTCTTCATCGACTTCCAATACCGATATGGCAATGTGTTGGTTTTCGTTCTCGTAGTGAACGGTATAGCGAAGATAAAACTGATTACCTTCAGGATGTTCCTCAAAGTTTTTTACCCTGCATTCCAACTCCACTATTTCGCTCTTGTTGAGTTGCTTTGTGAATTTCTCTATCTCACCTTTCTGGACACTTTTTGCTAATCCGGGACTAAGAAATTTCCTGGCATCGTCAATCTCGCTGTTTTCCAGTATGCCGAGGTACTGCTCAGCAAATTCCTGTACTTCATTAAGTTGGATTTGCTTTTGCTTTTCGCCGGCATCGGAGCCGGCAAGAAAATACCAAACAACGATACCCACCAATAAAAGCACTGCGACACACGCAGCCCCAATAAAAATACCTGATTTTTTCTTCTTGGGCGGCTCTCCCCTTACATCGCCTTCGGCAAAAGCACCTGATTGCGACAACTGGCCTGTATATGCCGGGAAATCACTCTCACCAACTCCGTAATAATCCTCTCTTTCGACCGAAGACGCTTTTGGCTCTTCCAAAAGCAGTTCATCCCTGCTCCCCAAATCACCCCAAAAGCCTTCATCTGTAGAACGCTGCTCTTGACCGGCCCTAAGAACCGCTGTCTTGTCTTCGGCGCCGGAACGCCCGGATTGGCCCGAAGCCTGTGGTACGCGCAAGGGACTTTTACATTTCGCACATCTGACACGCTTGCCGGCGTGCTCTTTCTTAACACCAATCTTTTGATTACAGTTAGGGCATCGAAACTTGATAATAGAGGATTCTTGTGCCGACTCTTGTTCTGCCAGCGGTACGACTATAGGGTGCTTACACTTGGGACATTTACTTTTTTTGCCAGCGTTTTTCTCCGGAACCTTGAATTTCTGACCGCAGTTCTCGCACTTAAACCTAATCATGGACTACCTCACTCCTAATAATATAGAGAGAAATAAGAAAAAAGGCTAATGAAATATTATTCAGCAGTTCTATATCGCCAGACTTTGATTGTACGCCGAGTTGGTCGGAAACGGCAATACGCAGGCCAGCCGTATATCCATAGCACGAGTTAAGGATTTCCGCCGGGATGAATGCCTATCATCCCATCCAAACCCAGTATCAATTGGATTTTTAGTAAACCGCCGGGGAAAACCCCACTCTACTAAACAATTTTGGATTTGGTGCTCTCTCGGCTCCGTCCTTCGGCGTTGGTCAATTCTTATTCTTTCTTTGCCGGTGCATCCAAAATAAGATGGTCCAGTTGTTGTTTGGGGATAGCTCGATATTCTTTGCCCTGCATAAGGTAAAATGTAACACCCAAAGTTATCCACACGCCAAAGGCGATCCATGATTGAACTTTCATAACTGTCGGCAGTCCCGGCACGCACAGTAATACCAAAAAACCCACTGAAAACAAAGCCGCCAGTAAATGAGTAAACCTCGTTGCTTCTTTTGACAATGACTTACTCAGAAACCAGGCCGCAAGGCAGGTATAGCCGTATCCAACTGCGGTGCCGGTAGCGCTCATCTCCACAATCCATAAAATCACCTGCCTGCCAAACCACGGAGCTGACAATGCCGCCGCAGCGGTAAAAATAACCGCATTGCTTGGAGTCTTGTGTACCGGGTGCAATTTGCAAAACCAAACAGGCAGTATCTTGGCTCGTGCCATACCAAACAGCAAACGCGTAGTAGCTAAATAAAAACCGTTTATGCCCGTGCAAATTGCCATAGTTACACCCACCATAAGGATAGCAAGCCCAAAATTGCCCATACACCCTTTCATTGCTGCTCCGGTGGCCCAAACAGGTTTGCCCGCAATCAATTCCTGCCACGGAAAGACCGCTGCCGTAGCTATTATGACGGTAACATACATCACAGCTCCAAAAAAGATGGCCAACATTATAAGCTTAAGCGCCTTGCTGGGCGGAAAATTAAATTCCTCCGCCGCCTGTGGTATGGTATCAAATCCGACAAATGCCCACGGGGCTATCGCTAAAACGGCAAGAATTGAAACTATCGGCGATTTACCCGGGGCAAACAGCGGCTGGATATTGCTGATGGCAACATCCGACTTCAAAGACGTGCCACCGCCCAGCAGAATAACCGCACAGACCAAAAGTATAACCATCAGCAACTGCAGACTCCCCACCACTTGAGCGCCCCGATAATTTAGATACCCGAACAACACAATCGCTCCTGATGCAAGGGCAACTTCCCCGATATACACTTTCCAATCTGCGATAGAATACAGAAAACCTTTGGTAAACAACCCGGGCGTAACAAATTTCGCCAATATGGGTAAAGCCGTTGCATTTAACGGCACTATACAAAGATAGCCTAAAGTTAACATCCACCCGCAAACAAAAGCATGGTTACGCCCAAAACCCTGATATGAATAAGCAAACTCTCCGCCTGCCACAGGGAAACTCCTTACCATAAAACCATAGCTTTTGCCTATAAAGAGCATTATGACCGCACCGAGCGCCAGACCAATAGCAGCACCCAACGGCCCGGAGTCTCTGAGCCAGTCGCCGGGCAGTATAAAACAGCCAAAACCAATGATGGAACCTAAGGCAATCGCCCAGATATTTGCAGGCTTAAAAGTCCTCTGAAGTTGTAGTCTTTCTTCCATTTAACAAGTCCATCCTTTTTTAGTGAAGATTGTAATATATCTGAAATCTTTTATGTTCTTGAGCAGCAACCACAAGCTTCTCAGGACCTACTTTTCAGTATGGGCATCTGCCGCCTCAAGGGCCTTATCCATAATTGCGATTCCTTCGTCGATTTCGTCTTTGGTAACTATCAAAGCCGGTGCCATTGCAATGACGTTGCCTGGATTTGCCGCCATTGCCATCATTCCCAGTTCGCCCAGTCTCCTCGCTACCTCCAGCTTTGGATTCAAGCCCGGACGAATCTTGGCGTCGATAGGCATAATCGGCTCCCGCGTCTTTTTGTTTTTGACCAGCTCCAAACCCACGAACAATCCAAGCCCGCGCACATCACCAACACACGGGTGTTTATCTTTGAGTTCCAGAGACTTCTCCAAAAGATATTTGCCCAACTTCGCAGAATTTTCGATGAGGTTGTCTTCCTGGTAAATGGGGATCACCGCCAGAGCCGCAGCGCAGCCGAGCGCATGGCCGGCATAAGTCGCGCCATGGCTGAAAAACTGCTCCTTGAATCTGTCTCCAATGTGTTTGCGGACAATCGTCGCTCCCAACGGCACGTACGCACCGCTTAAGCCCTTGGCCATACTCATAATATCCGGAACAACGTCCCAGTGCTCGAGGGCAAACCATTTGCCCGTTCGCCCGAACCCGCTCATCACCTCGTCGGCAATCATCAGGACTTCCCATTTATCACAAATCTTTCTCAGTTGAGGAAAATACTCCGGCGGCGGCACTATGATGCCGTTGGCGCCGGTAACAGGCTCAAAAATAATGCCGGCGACTTTTTCGGTCCCGCCCTCCAAAGCAATCACTTCATCAATAAACTTGACACACTGCATATCGCAATCGGGATACTTCTTACCAAATGGACAGCGATAACAATAAGGCTGATGAACACGAATCAACTCGGTACCACCCAAAACCTGGGCCCAGTTCCTGGCGTCTCCGACGGACATCGTCATTGAAGCTGCCGTTCCACCGTGGTAACTGCGATACCTTCCAATCATTTTCCGCCTGCCGGTATACTGATGGCAAATTTTTATTGCAGCCTCATTCGCCTCGGTGCCGCCGAGAGAAATAAACGAGCGGGAAAGGTCGCCCGGCGTAATCTCAGCCAGCATCTTGCCTAACATAGCTCTTGGTTTGGTGGAAAGGGCCGGGGCAAATGAGCATAATGTCCTTGCCTGCTCACAAATGGCCTCTACCACACGCTTGTCCTGATGTCCGATGTTATGACTGACAAAACAGGAACTAAAATCCAGCCGTTCTCTTCCGTCCTCGGTGGTAAACCGTATCCCTTTTGCAGAAACCACCCTGCCCGGTGACTTCGATGGCTGATAAGACCAGGATTGGAATATGTTCTCCACCTCATAACTGTCCAGAGACTCTTTATCTGACGGAATCTTTTTTAAGTCTATCATTTACTACTCCCTTTATTGGATATTCTCAGAAATTTACTATACCGGATAATTTACCGACAACACAGACCGAAACGGTAACACATATACTCGATGCAATCGTCATCCATATCCCGGCTTTGGCCATATCTTTTATTGAAAAATATCCCGCAGAATGCGGAATGACATTCGTTGGAGTTGAAGTCACCAAAAGAAAAGCGAGTGATGACGTAATCCCTGCTGGTATTGCAATTATCACTGCATCCAGCCCAAGGTTTTTTGCCAGCGCAATCAGCAAAGGCACCATAATTATCCCCGTCACCGTATTGCTCGAAAATGCTACTTTCATCAACGAAACACCTAAGACCACCACGAAAACTATTAAGACAGGATGCAGAACACCTATCTTATTAAACGCAATCCACGCCAGCCATTCGGCTGCACCGGTCTTATAAATCGCCATACCAAGTGACAATCCCGAAACGATTAGAATTATGCCGCCCCAGTTGATTTCTTCTTCGGCCTTTTTCCACGTAAGCACCTCAATCCCCGGCAGAAAAAATAAACACCCACAGCCAATCGCCACAAATGAAATACTAAGATAATCAACCGCCCCCCCTGTCCATCTTTCTATCAAAGGTGCACAAATCCAAAGAAAAACCGTCAAAAAAAAGATTATTATCGTCAGCACCTCTTTACGCATTACCGGCCCTATCTCTTTTAGCTTCTGATGCAGCTCTTCTTCTGCAATTTGCAGGTTAATATCCTCAATCGGAAAAACCTTCAGTAATATCAGCCACGCACAGGGCAGCATCAGTATCGCAGCCGGATACCCAAGCAGCATCCAGTCCGTAAAGCTAAAGTCGATAGCGGCAAGGTCTTTGAGAAAACCCATAGTCAGTGGATTCGGCCCGCAGCCGGCAGGTGTCGTTATCCCGCCAATCAGGGCTCCCCACGCGCAGGATATCATAAGTGCCTTCCCGAAGTTGCTCTGCATCTTTTTTACCCCTGCATCCCTGAGGATAGAGACACCTATAGGCAGCATCACCGCAGCTACGGCCATATCCGTTATCCACCCCGACAAAAGAGCACCAACTATCAAAAAAACAAGGATAAGCGTCTTTGGCTTATGGCCAAAATGAAAAAGAAGAAGCGTTGTAAATCTCCGCAATAGACCCGTCTGACCTATCGCCGCAGAAAGTATCAACACTCCTATAAAAAATAACACTATGTGATTACCAAACCCGTCTCGTATCAACTCCTTAAAGAGCACCGCCTTGGTCATAACAAGTAAAACCAACGCAAGCAGACCCGTCACGGCAAAAGCAACAGCTTCAGTCATCCACAAAATAACCGCCATCGCCAGAACCGCTAAAGTGGCTTTGCCGGATGGTGATAAAGTGATGATTTTCGCATCGGTTTCAATCGGTGAAGGTTCGGGCAAAGCTAATATCACCACTAATACTGCAAGAGCCGATAAAGCGAAAAGTTTTTGTTTTACTGAGGGTTCTGATAACTTCATAAAAAATTTTCTATCCGGCCTAATCCAACAACGAATGAAGCAATTCTCCCATTTGGCTGGGACGCTTGGCAACCAAAGCCCCGGCGTTAGTTAATGCTTCTACCTTACCTGCGACGGTGCCTTTACCGCCGGTTACAATCGCTCCGGCATGTCCCATCTTCTTGCCGGCCGGTGCAGTCCTGCCCGCTATGAAAGCCACTAACGGCTTGGTAAAAATCTTCTTCTCAATCGCCTCGGCAACCTCCTCTTCCATCGTCCCGCCAAGCTCACCGATGATGACCACGGCATCGGTGTCATCGTCGGCTTCGTAAAACCCCAGCACCTCGGCAAAACGCGTCATAGGCGCCGAATCACCGCCGATACCAATCAGTGACGAAACACCGAAACCGCCCTTTACCACCATAGCCGTAACTTCATTGGTAAGCGAACCGCTGCGCGTCATAACACCAATTCTGCCCGGCTTATAAACACGTTCAATCCAGTAAGGGATAAAACCCATCATTGCAGCACCGGGTGTAACCACACCTGTCGTATTGCCGCCGATTACCATAGCACCTCTCGCAAGAGAGGCTCTCCTTAGCTCAATCGCATCGTGAATCGGAATACCTTCTGCTGTAACAACGATTTTTTTTATACCGGCCTCAAGGGCTTCAAAAATTGCGTCTTTTGCAAAACGTGGCGGAACAAATAGGACAGAAGCATCCGCCTGTGATTGCGCAACAGCCGTTCGAACCGTATTGTAAACCGGCACGCCTTCAACGCTTTGACCTTCTTTGCCGGGTGTCACGCCGGCAACGACGTTGGTACCCATCTCTACCATATGTTTGGTCCAAAAACTCCCTTCGCCGCCCGTAATACCCTGCACCAGCACTTTCGTCTTATCATCGATGAAAATACTCATTCGCCGCCTCCCTTCGATAGTCTCACTGCCTCTTTAACCGCCTCTTCGGTATCGTATAAAGGTTTCAGACCAATATCTTCGAGTATCTTCTGGGCTTTTTCTTCTCCGGTGCCGCGTATAGCGGTAACAATAGGAATTTTTGGCTTTAACTTCTCAATTGCTTCGGCAATCCCCTCGGCCATAACATCAGCCCTTGCTATCGTGCCGAAAGTAACAATCAAAACCACCCTGGGATTGCCTTTGAGGGTCAGTTCCATCGCCTCTAATGCCCTTTTGTAATTGGGCCCGCCAAATTCCAGATAATTTGCAACACTCCCCCCGAAATCGTTAATAAGGTCATAAACCGTATTCGTCAGACCCGCCCCTGCGCACATCAGGCCGATATCACCGTCAAACTGAATATACGGAATGCCTTTCCGGGCGGCCTCAAATTCGATGTCACTATCAAAACATTCTCTCGACAGCGCAAAATCCTTCTGCATAGAAACCGCACTATCATCAAGAACCACCTTGCCGTCGGCGGCAATGACGCCGCCTTCTTTGGTGACCACCAGCGGGTTGATTTCAACCAGCTCGGCTTTTTGCTGACGGAAAAGATTGAATAAAACCGTTATTAACTTAAAGGTCTGCTTAAAACCGTCACCTTTAAGGCCAAGCTGAAAAAGAATCTCTCTCACCTGGAAAGGCATTATCCCGCCCGTTATATCTATCTCCTCTTTGATAACTTTTTCAGGTTCCTTCGCCGCAACCTGCTCAATATCGACACCGCCTTCGGTCGAGGCCATCACGAGTGCACAGGCGCTCGTAGGGTCAATCGTAACGCCAAGATACATTTCCTTTTCTATATCCAAAACCTGTTCGATTAAAACTTTCACCGCTTTTTTGCTAAAAAGTGTGTCAGCTTTCTCTTGGGCCTCTTGTTTTGTAGATGCAAACTGAATCAGGCCTGCCTTGCCTCTGCCGCCCTGCAGGACCTGGGCCTTCAATACGCAGGGCAGTCCCACTTGTTCTGTTGCAGCTTCAGTCTCTGAAGCTTTGTCGATAACCACACCTTCAGGAACAGCTATGCCCGCTTCCTTGAAAAGCTCTTTTGCCTGATATTCAAACAGTCTCATTAGCTACTCCCCTTTTATTTGCCGTATTTGTTCCACATATCGCCCCACATTTCCTCATCTGTTGGTTTAACCGGCTTAAATGGTTCGGAAACCCACGTAACATTGATAAAATGCTTCCAGTAAATATTCTCTGTTGTTATATTGCCGCCCCAGCTCCCGCAGCCGAGCGTTACCGTTGACGGCATACCGTTATGGAAGTTCCCGCCGCACGATGGAGCATGGGCCTGCCGAACCATAATCCGGCTCACCTTCAGCGCCGAGCCGAGTTTATCAATATAATCCGCATTGAATGTGTAGATGCCGGCCGAATGTCCCAACCCCGCATACTCATGCAGCTTCGTTATAATCTCTATCGCATCGTCAATCGTCTCATATTTCCACAGTGTCATAACAGGCGAAATCTTCTCGCCGCTGAACCTCTCCTCGCCTGCCTTTTCACCCATAACCATCAGCATTTTTGTTTCGTCCGGCACCTCAATCCCTGCACCATCGGCTATCCGTTTGGCACTAACAGCAATAATCTTCGGATTAAGAGCCATCCTGCCGGTCTTTTTGCTGGGAACCCACACCCATTTTTCAAGTTTCGCCTTCTCTTCATCGTTACATAAATACCCGCCGCGACCGATGAATTCCGCAACCATTTTGTCAAAGACTTTGTTTTGAATAACGATTGAATTATCAGACGAGCAGGATGTGGCATTATCAAAGGTTTTACTGATTGTAATTTTCTCAGCCGCATCCGCCACGTCTGCATCCTCGGCAACTACTATAACGGGATTGCCGGGACCTACCCCATAGGCGGGTGTGCCGCTTGAATACGCCGATTTGACCATCGCCCCGCCGCCCGTAGCCATTACCACATCCGCCTGCCGCATTAATTCCTTACTAAGTTCGATACTCGGCTCTTCGATGTACTGAATCAAATCGACGGGTGCGCCGACTTTCCTGAGCCCATCACGCATAAAATCACACGCCACCTTACAAGCCTTCTTGGCACGCGGGTGCGGGGCAAAGATTACAGCATTTCGGCCTTTGAGAATACCGACAGCATTGCTGGCAGGGGTAGCCGTCGGATTGGTAACAGGCGTAAGGGCTCCGACTACTCCGACTGGCTTTGCGTACTTGGTAATTCCCCTCGCCTCGTCACGCTCGATAATTCCAACGGTCTTGGCCCCCTTTATGTCCTTGCAGACACCCAGGACCTTGACCTTGTGCTTTTTCAATTTGTCTTCATATATCCCCATCCCTGTCTCTTCGACCGCTATTTTGGCGCAGGCAGCTATGTTCTCATCCTTATAGACCTGCCAGCCAACGGCAAGACAAACCTCGTCAATCTGCTCCTGCGTATAGTTTTCAACCTGTTTCTGAGCTGCACGCGCTTTAGCTACCAAAACACTGATAATTTCCTCTGTTTCCGGCATTAGAGCCTCCTTTCGTTTCTTAACTATTTATCTTAATGCTAATTTCTTAAAAAGAAATCCTTGTCCCGGCATATCTTAACTGATTTTTTAGCTTTATCAAAATAAAAATTTTCTCCCCCTTGCCGCGGCACAATAAAAAGCCCACCTCTCGAAAG
>Ga0180431_10006943_pt1 | contig 13328 bp, 14 predicted proteins | sample SS_ome_11_FD_132459 | JGI IMG/M metagenome (GOLD analysis project Ga0180431, IMG submission 132459) | Hypersaline lake sediment archaeal communities from the Salton Sea, California, USA - SS_1_MS_1 metaG | ecosystem: Environmental > Aquatic > Non-marine Saline and Alkaline > Hypersaline >... | reverse complement strand
GCGATGCTGCACGGCAAACTGCTCAGCAACATCCGGGAGGTCCAGGCCCGCGGCGCGGTCACCATCGTGATCGCCGAGGAGGGCGACGACACGGTGCGCCCGTACGCCGACCATCTGATCGAGATACCCTCGGTGTCAACGCTTTTCCAGCCCCTGCTGTCCACCATTCCGCTGCAGGTCTTCGCTGCCTCGGTGGCCCGCGCGCGCGGCTACGATGTAGACAAGCCGCGCAACCTGGCCAAGTCCGTGACCGTCGAGTAGTGTACTGATGCGGCATTACTACACCGCCGGGCAGATTCGGGCCGCCGAAGCCCCGCTGCTGGCCGCCTTGGCGGACGGTGTCTTGATGCGGCGCGCCGCGACCGGGCTGGCCGGTGCGATCGCCGCCGAAATGCGTCGCCGTACCGCCGGTCTGATGGGGCGGTCGATCTGTGCGGTGATCGGATCAGGGGACAACGGCGGTGACGCGCTGTGGTCAGCCACCATCCTGCGCCGACGGGGGGTGGCTGCCAGCGCGATTCTGCTCAACCCCGAGCGCACCCATGTCCGGGCCCTGGCGGCGTTCCGCGCGGCCGGTGGCCGTGTCGTGGCCACGGTGCCGGTGGGCGTGGATCTGGTGATCGACGGCGTGGTGGGGATCTCCGGTACCGGTCCGTTGCGGCCGGCCGCGGCGTCGATCTTCGACGCGGTGGCCGCCGCCGGGATTCCGGTGGTTGCCGTCGACATCCCCAGCGGCGTCGATGTGCATACCGGCGCGCTCGCCGGACCTGCCGTCAGAGCGGCCCTCACGGTGACCTTCGGCGGCCTCAAACCCGTGCATGCGTTGGCGGATTGCGGCCGCGTCGAGCTCATCGACATCGGACTGGAGTTACCCGGCACCGATCTACTCGGTCTCGACACCGCCGATGTGCGGGCGCTCTGGCCACAACCCGGGCCGCAGGACGACAAGTACACCCAGGGCGTCGTCGGGATCGTCGCCGGCTCGGCGGCCTACCCGGGCGCGGCCATCCTGTGCTCCGGCGCGGCGGTCGCGGCCACCTCCGGGATGGTGCGCTACGCCGGTCCGGCCGCGGCGCAGGTGGTCTCGCACTGGCCGGAGGTCGTCGTCGCGCCCAGTGCGGCCGCCGCCGGGCGGGTCCAGGCCTGGGCGGTCGGGCCGGGCCTGGGTACCGACGGGGCCGCGCTCAACGCCCTGACCTACGTGCTCAGCAGTGATCTTCCGGTGATCGTCGATGCCGACGGGCTGACCGTGCTGGCGGCCCACCCGCATCTGGTCGGCGACCGCCGCGCACCGACGGTGCTGACCCCGCACGCCGGGGAATACGAACGTTTCGGTCTCGGACCGGTGGGTGCGGACCGGGTTGGTGCGGCCCGCCGGCTCGCCGAGTCCCTCGGTGCCACCGTGCTGCTCAAGGGCAATATGACCGTGATCGCGCCGCCGGAAGCGGGGTCCACCTTCCTCAACCCGGCGTATGGCTCCTGGGCGGCAACCGCGGGGTCCGGCGACGTCCTGTCCGGCATGATCGGGGCGTTGCTGGCCGCCGGCCTGGAACCCGGGGAGGCCGCCGCGGCCGCGGCGTTCGTCCATGCCCGGGCCGCCAACGCCTCAGCGGCAGACCCCGGCCCGCTGCCGGTTCCGACCTCGGCATCGCGCATTCGTTCACATATCCGTTCCGCACTCGCGAATCTGTAGAACCCAACCAGGAGGACAGCACATGCCGCATATGAAGTACCGGTCACCCTCGATCTCCCCGGCCTACACCGGGCGGTTGTCCACCGATCCGATTCCGTCCCTGCGGCTTCCCGACGAGCCCATGGAGCCGGCCGCGGCGTACCGGTTCATTCACGACGAGCTGATGCTCGACGGCAGCTCGCGGCTGAACCTGGCCACCTTCGTCACCACCTGGATGGACCCCGAGGCCGAGCAGTTGATGGCCGAGACGTTCGACAAGAACATGATCGACAAGGATGAGTACCCGGCTACCGCTGCCATCGAATCCCGCTGCGTATCAATGGTTGCCGACCTTTTTCACGCCGAGAATCTTCGTGACGACGATGCCGACAGCGCGGTGGGGGTGTCCACAATCGGTTCCTCGGAAGCGGTCATGCTGGGCGGTCTTGCCCTGAAATGGCGGTGGAAGCAGCGGGTTTCCGCGAAGAAGAAGGACGCGTGGAAGACGCGCACCCCCAACCTGGTGATGGGCTCCAACGTCCAGGTGGTGTGGGAGAAGTTCTGCCGATATTTCGAGGTTGAGCCGCGCTACCTGCCGATGCAGGATGGCCGCTACATCATCACCCCCGAGCAGGTGGTCGACGCCGTCGACGAGGACACCATCGGGGTGGTGGGGATTCTGGGCACCACCTACACCGGTGAACTGGAACCGATCGCCGAGATCTGCGCGGCGCTGGACAGGGTCGAGAGCGAGAAGGGGCTCGACATCCCGGTTCATGTGGACGCCGCCAGCGGTGGATTCGTGGTCCCGTTCCTGCACCCGCATGTCGTTTGGGACTTCCGGTTGCCCCGGGTGGTGTCGATCAATGTCAGTGGCCACAAGTATGGCCTGACCTATCCGGGGATCGGCTTCGTGGTCTGGCGCAACGCCGATGCGCTGCCCGAGGAATTGGTGTTCAAGGTCAACTATCTGGGCGGGGACATGCCGACGTTCACGCTGAACTTCTCCCGGCCCGGTAATCAGGTCGTGGGTCAGTACTACAACTTCCTGCGGCTGGGCCGGGCCGGCTACAGCCAGGTTATGCAGACGCTGTCGGCCACCGCCCGATGGCTGGGCGATGAACTGCGAGACAGTAAGCATTTCGAGGTGATTTCCGACGGCAGTGAAATCCCGGTGGTGGCCTGCCGGCTCGCCGGCGACTTCGGCTACACCGTTTTCGACGTGTCGGCTGGTCTACGGACCTACGGATGGCAGGTGCCCGCCTACACCATGCCTGCCGGCGCCGAGGATGTCGCGGTATTACGTGTCGTGGTGCGGGAGGGTTTTTCCGCCGACCTGGCGCACTCGCTCAGTAGAGATCTCAGGGCGGTGCTGGCCAAACTCGACGCGATCAAGCCGGGTGACAAGTTCACCGAGGGACACTTCGCGCACTGACCCGCTGCGGACGGCTCTCGCGGCCGGTCTGGGACAATCGAGGGCGGTGACATGGACATGCACACGACATCGGTGAACCCGGCGGCGCGAACGGCACCCGGTGTTAACGGCGAAGCCGTCGTTGACCTCGGGGCCATCGCGCACAATGTCCGGGTTCTGCGTGAGCACGCCGGCCCGGCTCAGGTCATGGCCGTGGTCAAAGCGGACGGATACGGGCACGGCGCCACTGCGGTGGCCCGGGCGGCGGTCGCCGCCGGGGCAGCCGAACTCGGCGTCGCCACTGTCGGTGAGGCGCTGTCCCTGCGCCGGGACGGCATCGTCGCCCCGGTACTGGCGTGGCTGCATCCCCCGGGTACCGACTTCGCCCCGGCGCTGGCGGCGGACATCCAGATCGGTGTCTCCTCGGTGCGCCAGATCGTCGAACTGCTCGACGCGGTGACCCGCAGTGGGCGTAGAGCGGAGGTCACCATCAAGGTCGATACCGGCCTGAATCGCGGTGGGGTGGGTGCCGGCGAGTACCCCGCGGTGCTCGATGCGCTGTGTCGCGCAACCGCTGCCGGGGCGATCCGGGTCCGCGGCATCATGTCGCATCTGGCCAGCGGCGACGAACCGCACAACCCGGTCAACGATCTTCAGGCGCAGCGGTTCACCGCGATGCTCGCCGAGGCCCGCCGCCGCGGCGTCCAGTTCGACGTGGCCCACCTGTCCAACTCGCCGTCGGCGATGACCCGTCCCGATCTCGGCTTCGACATGGTCCGTCCCGGGATCGCGGTCTACGGGCTGAGCCCCATCCCGGATCTCGGTGATATGGGGTTGCGCCCCGCCATGACACTGAAATGCCCGGTGGCCATGGTCAAGTCGCTGTCGGCCGGCGATGGTGTCTCCTACGGCCACGCCTGGACCGCTGAGCGGGACACCACGGTGGCGTTGCTTCCGATCGGTTACGCGGACGGTGTATACCGCTCGCTGAGCGGGCGTATCGACGTGCTCATCAACGGGCGGCTGCGACCGGGGGTCGGTCGGATCTGTATGGACCAGTTCGTCGTCGACCTCGGTCCCGGCGCCGTCGACGTCACCGAGGGCGATGAGGCCATCCTGTTCGGGCCGGGCGGGTCCGGGGAGCCCACGGCACAGGATTGGGCCGACCGCCTCGGCACCATCCACTACGAAGTGGCGACCAGCCCGCGCGGCCGGGTGGTCCGCCGTTACCGGGAGGCCGGTTCCGATGGCCGGTGAACCAGGTCGGGACGTCACGGATCACGCCGATTCCGACATCGGGCGGAAGGCCGGATTGATGGCTGGTGTCGCGGGGCTGTCCGCGATCGGCACCGCGGCGGGGGTCTCGGCCGCGCGGGCACTACGACACCGCAAGGCCATCCGGGACGCCTTCGAAGGTGAGGATTTCGCGCTGCTGGAAGCCGATCGCGGCTGCGTGATCACCACTCCCGACGGCGTGCCACTGGTGGTCCGGGAGGTGGGGCCGATCACCGCACCGCTGACCGTGGTCTTCGCGCACGGATTCTGTATGCGAATGGGAGCATTCCACTTCCAGCGTGCGGCCCTCGGCGACCGCTGGGGCGAGCAGGTCCGGATGGTTTTCTACGATCAGCGTGGCCACGGCCAGTCCGGGTCGGCCCCGGTCGAGACCTACACCGTCGAACAACTGGGCAGGGACCTCGACACCGTGCTGCAGGTGATGGTCCCGCGTGGACCGGTGGTGCTGGTGGGTCACTCGATGGGGGGAATGACGGTGCTCTCCCACGCCCGGCAGTTCCCGGAGCGCTACGAGCGGCGCATCGTCGGCGCGGCACTGATCTCCTCGGCCGTCGAGGGGCTGCCGCGCTCGCCGCTGGGCGAGATCCTGCACAACCCGGCGCTGGAGGCGGTGCGCTTTGCCGCGCGGTACGCGCCGAAACTGGTGCACCGCACCCGCGGCGCGACCCGGTCGATTCTGCGGCCGATCGTGCGGACCGCCTCCTTCGGTGACCAGACCATCAGTGCCAGCGTGGCTGAGTTCAACGAGGAGATGATCCACGACACCCCGATCGACACCACCGTGGCCTTCCTGCACGCACTGGAGGTTCACGACGAGAGCACGGCCCTGCCGGTACTGGCCGGCATTCCGACGCTGATCGCCTGCGGCGACCAGGACCTGCTGACACCGGTCAAGCACTCCGAGGACATGGCGGCCGCGCTGCCCGACTCCCTGCTGGTGATCGTTCCCGGTGCCGCGCACCTGGTGCAGATGGAACGCCCCGAGGTGATCAACGACGCCCTGGTCCGACTGGTGGAACGGGCCACTCCGTCAAGGCTCGTGTCCTTTGCCCGGCGGCTGCGGGACCGGGCTGCCGGTGGCTGAGCCGAGCACACCGGCCGACCCGGAACAGGATGCAGCAGCAGGCCCGGTGACCCTGCCCGCCGAGGCCGACACCCTGGCACTCGGTGAGCAGTTGGGTCGCGGACTGCAGGCCGGTGATGTGGTGGTGCTGTCCGGTCCCCTCGGCGCCGGGAAGACCACGCTGGCCAAGGGGATCGCACTGGGTATGGACGTCGAGGGTCCGGTCACCTCGCCCAGTTATGTGCTGGCCCGGGTTCACCGGGCCAATCGGGCGGGCCGCCCGGCGATGGTGCACGTCGACCTGTACCGGCTGCTTGATCACGGTCGCCCGGACCTGATGGCCGAACTCGACTCGCTCGACCTCGATACCGACCTCGACGATTCCGTCGCGGTAGTCGAGTGGGGGGAGGGCCTGGCGGAGCGGCTCTCCGACCACCATCTGATCATCAGCCTGGAGCGGCTACCCGACGGCGAGAACCGGACCGCGTCCTGGCGGTGGAGCCGGTGACGGCCCGTACGGTATTGACCATCGACACCGCCACGCCCGCGGTGATCGCCGCAGCGGTGCGCCGCGACGGCGATGGCCGGATCGAAATCCTGGGCCAGCGAGTCAGTGCCGGTGCCCGCGCCCATGCTGAACTGCTGACTCCAAATATCATTGCTGCCGTTGCAGATTCGGGTCTGAAACTTACCGACATGGATGCGGTGGTGGTGGGCTGCGGTCCGGGACCGTTCACCGGACTACGGGTCGGGATGGCGACCGCGGCTGCCTACGGGCATGCGCTGGGGGTGCCGGTGTACGGGGTGTGCTCGCTGGACGCGATCGGGATGCGAACTGCCGGTGAGGTCCTGGTGGTCACCGATGCGCGCCGCCGGGAGGTGTACTGGGCGCGCTATCGCGACGGGGTACGCCTCGCCGGCCCCGGTGTGGCCGCCGCGGCCGATGTGCCAGTCGGCGGCGCCGAACGGGTTGCCGGATCGGTGCAGCACTGCGCATTGTTCGAGCTGCCGGCGATCGGGCCGGAGCAGCCGTCCCCGGACGGGCTGGTAGCCGCCGTGCCGGACTGGCGGTCCGATCCGGATCCGCCGGTGCCGCTGTATCTGCGGCGCCCGGACGCCCGGACGCTGGCCGAGCGGGCGGCGGCGGGCCGGTGAGCGTCGTCCACGATGAGTTGACCCGACATGACTGCGTCCGCTGCGCGGAATTGGAGGCGCTGTTGTTCGGCGGCGACGATCCGTGGCCCGAGGTCGCCTTCGTCCGGGAACTGGCGGCCCCGCACAATCGCTATGTCGCCGCCCGGGCGGATGACGTCCTGGTCGGTTATGCCGGAATCGCCCGGCTGGGGCGTACCGCGCCCTTCGAGTACGAGATCCACACCATCGGCGTGGACCCGGCCTACCAGCGCCACGGTATCGGCCGCGCCCTGATGGCCAGGTTGCTGGACCACGCCGACGGCGAGAATGGCCGGGCAGCGGTGGTCTTCCTCGAGGTTCGTACCGACAACGAGCCCGCTATCGAGTTGTACCGCGGTCTCGGCTTCGTCACCGTGGGACTGCGCAAGCGGTACTACCGAGCCAGCGGCGCCGATGCTTTCACCATGCGGCGAGGAGAGCAGTTATGAGCGGTTTGCAGTTATGAGGGGTGTGACGGTCCTGGCCATCGAAACTTCCTGCGACGAAACCGGAGTGGGCATCGCCCGCCTCGACTCGGACGGCACCGTGACCCTGCTGGCCGACGAGGTGGCCTCCAGCGTGGCCGAGCACGCCCGGTTCGGCGGGGTGGTGCCCGAGGTGGCTTCGCGTGCCCATCTGGAGGCGCTGGTTCCGACCATGCGCCGGGCGCTGGCGACCGCGGGTATCGACCGGCCCGACGTGGTCGCGGCCACCATCGGGCCGGGTCTGGCCGGGGCGCTGATGGTGGGGGTGGCCGCCGCCAAGGCCTATGCCGCCGGCTGGGGTGTGCCGTTCTACGCGGTCAACCACCTTGGTGGGCACCTCGCTGCCGACGTCTACGATCACGGACCGTTGCCGGAGTGCGTGGCGCTGCTGGTCTCCGGCGGGCACACTCACCTGCTGCATCTGCGCTCGCTGGCCGAGCCCATCGTGGAGTTGGGCAGCACCGTCGATGACGCCGCGGGGGAGGCCTACGACAAGGTGGCCCGGCTGCTCGGGCTGGGCTATCCGGGCGGGCGGGTGCTCGACGACCTGGCCCGAACCGGAGACCGGAACGCCATCGCGTTCCCGCGCGGGATGACCGGCCCCCGCGATGCCCCGTACGCGTTCAGTTTCTCCGGGCTCAAGACCGCCGTCGCCCGCTATGTCGAGGCGCACCCCGAGGCGCCCGTCGCCGATATCGCCGCGGGCTTCCAGGAGGCGGTGGCCGATGTGCTGACCGCCAAGGCCGTGGCCGCGGCCACCGAACTGGGGGTCTCCACTCTGCTGATCGCCGGCGGGGTGGCGGCCAACTCCCGGGTTCGGGAGCTCGCCGAACATCGCTGTGCGGCAGCAGGCCTGGAACTGCGGATCCCACGTCCCCGGCTGTGCACGGACAACGGCGCGATGATCGCCTCCTTCGCGGCCCACCTGGTCGCCGCCGGGGCGGCTCCGTCCCCGCTCGAGGCAGCCACCGACCCGGGCCTTCCGGTCGTGACAGGGCAGGTCGTGGCAGGGCAGGCGGTCTGACCGCCCTCGGGCACGACCCGGGCCGATAGTGTCGGCAGGCCCCGAGCCGAACCGGTTCGATTCGGCCCTGGGCGAATCGCACCGACCCCCCCTTGAGTGCTAGCACTCGGATGTATAGAGTGCCAATTGGCAGTCGGACATCCCTTGTGTCGGCACCCGCGACGACGGCGCGAGGTACGGACGAATGCCGAACACCTGATGACCCCGGTCCGGGAAACCCCGGTCCAAGAACATCGAATAGTGGAGGACCACGTGGCGAGCGTGAACATCCGGCCCCTTGAGGACAAGATCCTCGTTCAGGCCAACGAAGCCGAGACGACGACCGCGTCTGGTCTCGTCATCCCTGACACCGCCAAGGAGAAGCCGCAGGAAGGCACAGTTGTCGCCGTCGGCCCCGGTCGGTGGGACGAGGACGGCGAGAAGCGGATTCCGTTGGACGTCGCTGAGGGCGACACCGTCATCTACAGCAAGTACGGCGGTACCGAGATCAAGTACAGCGGTGAGGAGTACCTGATCCTGTCGGCCCGCGATGTGCTGGCGGTCGTCAACAAGTAGTAACCGTGAACCGCCCCGGAGATCCCTGCGCCCAGCGCCGGCGGTTTCCGGGGCGGAGCACTATCCGGACCAGACTCAGACAGACCAGACCACACTCAGGCAGATCAGAAGCGGCGGCAGAACCCCGCCCAGACCCGCCCAGCCACCACAGAACAGTCCAGACAGGGATGAACACAGCATGAGCAAGCAGATCGAATACGACGAAACCGCCCGCCGCGCGATGGAGGCCGGGGTCAACAAACTCGCCGACGCCGTGCGAGTCACGCTGGGCCCGCGCGGCCGTCACGTGGTGCTGGCCAAGGCTTTTGGCGGACCGACCGTCACCAACGACGGGGTGACCATTGCCCGCGAGATCGAACTGGAGGATCCGTTCGAAAACCTCGGTGCGCAGTTGGTGAAGTCGGTGGCCACCAAGACCAACGATGTGGCCGGCGACGGCACCACCACGGCCACGGTGCTGGCACAGGCACTGGTTCGCAGTGGTTTGCGCAATGTCGCGGCCGGCGCGAACCCCATCGCCCTGGGCACGGGGATCGCCAAGGCCGCCGACGCCGTCTCCGAGGCGTTACTCGCCGCCGCCAACCCGGTGGACGGCAAGACCGCCACGGCGCAGATCGCCACCGTTTCCTCGCGTGACGAGGAGGTCGGCGAGATGGTCGGCGAGGCGATGACCCGCGTGGGTGGCGACGGTGTTGTCAGCGTCGAGGAATCCTCGACGCTGAGCACCGAGTTGGAGGTCACCGAGGGCATCGGTTTCGACAAGGGCTTTATCTCGGCCTACTTTGTCACCGATTTCGATCTCCAGGAGGCCATCCTGGAGGACGCGCTGGTGTTACTGCACCGCGACAAGATCAGCTCGCTGCCCGACTTGCTTCCGTTGCTGGAGAAGGTGGCCGAGGCCGGCAAGCCGCTGCTCATCGTGGCTGAGGATGTGGAGGGCGAGGCGCTGTCGACCCTGGTGGTCAATTCCATTCGCAAGACGTTGAAGGCGGTCGCCGTCAAGGCGCCGTTCTTCGGGGACCGCCGCAAGGCCTTCCTGGAGGACCTCGCGGTCGTGACCGACGCCCAGGTGGTCAATCCGGATGTCGGACTGCTGCTGCGCGAGGTCGGCGTGGACGTGCTGGGAACGGCCCGCCGGGTCGTGGTGGGCAAGGACAGCACGGTGATCGTCGATGGCGGCGGTACCCATGAGGCAATCGCCGACCGGGTGAACCAGATCAAAGGTGAGATCGAGGCCAGCGATTCAGACTGGGACCGGGAGAAACTGCAGGAGCGGTTAGCCAAGCTGGCTGGCGGTGTGGCCGTGATCAAGGTCGGCGCGGCCACCGAGACTGAACTCAAGGAGCGCAAGCACCGCGTCGAGGACGCCGTCGCCGCGGCCAAGGCCGCGGTCGAGGAAGGCGTGATTCCCGGGGGCGGCAGCGCACTGGTACACGCGCGCGCCGCGCTGAAACCGCTGCGCGAGTCGCTGTCCGGTGACGAGGCGCTGGGTGTGGACGTGTTCTCCGATGCACTGTCGGCACCGCTGCACTGGATTGCCGCCAACGCCGGACTCGACGGACAGGTCGTGGTCAGCAAGGTCGGTCAAATGCCCGCCGGCCAGGGGTTCAATGCGGCCACGCTGTCCTACGGCGACCTGGTGGCCGACGGCATCATCGATCCGGTGAAGGTGACCCGTTCGGCAGTGGTCAACGCCGCCTCGGTCGCCAGGATGCTGCTGACCACCGAGACCGCGATCGTGGACAAGCCGGTGGCGGAAGACCAAGGCGACGACCATCACGGTCACGCGCACTGACCACCGAGCACTGAGCGACCATCAAAGTCGACAGAAGAGGGGCACGCGCAGGCGTGCCCCTCTTCTGTTCGTCGTCTGCTCGTTCAAGTCCGACGATTTATCGGCACCGCGCGCCGACGAAGATGGCCACACCGCGTTATCCGGAAGTTACAGTAGGGACATCAGGAGGGCGGAGACGGCGGAGAGGGCGGAGAGGGACAAGAAGGGAGTGGTGAGGAGGTTGTGAAGGTGTTCTCCGGTAGCCGGAAGCGCTGGCTGGCCGTCGCGGCCTCGGTCGGCGTGTCCGTCGCCATGTTCCAGGCCCAGGGCAAAGACGCTCCGGACCACGTCGGGGCGTCCGCGGACTCCCCGTCGGTTCAGTCGGCCCCGGTCGTCAGCACCCCGGTGGTCGCCGCCGCCAAGGAAGCGGAGTTGCTGGTGGCCAATGCTCCGGTCGCCGCTCCGGATTTCCAGTTCCCGCTGTCTACGGGTATGACGCCGGAGGAGGGGTTGCAGGTCAACACCGTCTGGGTAGCCCGGGCCATCAGCATGATGTTCTATCGCGAGATCACCACCATCGGCGGGTTCCGCCACGATCCGCTGCCGTGGCATCCGAATGGCCTGGCGATCGACGTGATGATTCCCAACCATCAGTCACCCGAGGGGATTGAACTCGGTAACCAGATCGCCGGGTTCGCGCTGGCCAATGCCGAGCGGTGGGGCGTGCTGCACGTGATCTGGAGGCAGGGTTTCTATCCCGGTGTGGGCGCGCCGAGTTGGATGGCCAATTACGGCAACGAAACCGCCAACCATTTCGACCATGTTCATATCGCCACTATCGGTGGCGGATACCCGACCGGGGATGAAACCTACTATCTCGGTTCGATGAGTACCGAGCCGTAGCCGCGAGTGTGAGTCGGGAGAACGCTCCGCAAACACAGGCTGGGAAGCGAGGCGGTCATGCCGGTCATGGGTATTCGATTGGTTCCCGTACTGGTGATGGCGGCACCGGCACTTGTGACGGCGACCGGAATCGGGTTCGCGCCGATGGCCGCCGCCGACTGCAACACGGTCACGAACAGCACATTGTGCGCCAGTGGCACGGTCACGGGCAGTTCGGGCGCCCCGACGGAAATCCCGGTGTTCGATCCATACCCGTGCCTCGGAACACCGGCGTGCGATTACTACGACAACTATGACCCGGGTGCCATCTTCGATCGGCCGGACAACCGCCCAAGCAGACCCGGCAACGGCGGCAACCGGCCCCTGTAGCCCAGCCCCCAGCCCAGCCCGATAAGGAGCCGTGACCAATTTTGCCCCGTACCCGGAAAATCATCTGGAAAATCATGGTGTCACCCAGGGCGCTCGCAGTGTCCGCAGCGTTCGGCGTTGCCGGTGCTCTGCTCGCTTCGCCGGCATCGGCCGATCCGCCGAACTGCACGGCCGCGGACTTGGCCGGGGTTGCCGCGGGGGTATCAGCCGCGACGTCGGCCTACCTGTTCACCCACCCCGAATTCAACGAGTTCGTGACCGGGTTGAAGGGTCAGCCACGCGACGGGGTGCGCAATCAGGTGCAGCAGTACCTGGAGGCGCACCCGCAGACCCAGGCCGAAATCAAGGCGATCCGTCAGCCGCTGAATGACCTGCGGAACCGGTGCGGCGTCGCCGACATCCCGACGCTGTAGCCGCTCAGGCGCTGCGCCGGCGGGTGACACCCTTGAGCATCAGGTCACGCTCAGCCTCGCTGAGGCCGCCCCAGATGCCATAGGGCTCGCCGATCTGCAGTGCGTGGGTGCGGCACTCGGTGATCACCGGACATTGGCGACACAGCTGTTTGGCGCGCATTTCACGTTGCGCGCGGGCGCGACCCCGTTCCCCGTCGGGATGGAAGAACACCGACGAATCCTCGCCCCGGCAGAGTCCGTGCATCTGCCAATCCCATAGATCTGCGTTAGGTCCTGGTAACTGCTGCGGCTGAAGCATCTCGATTTACCTCTCTCGGTGCGTATTTCGCAGTCGCCGGTGACCACTCGACTGCAAAGGCTAGGAGCGGGTGCGAAACGACGTCAAGAACCACCCGTTGTGCGTAATCGCATGGCTTCGGGGCAAAAATTAACGCCACGTTCATCACCGGAAGCGTTTCGGCGGGATCCCGCAGGAGCACCTCCCCCGACCCCTGTTCGGAAGTCGCCGGCCACCGCAGTCGTTGATGTGTTCGTAACGCATGGGGCACAAAGTGTTAACCGCTGTTGATACGGTCGCGACCTGATGGACCCCACTTTGACGGCTTTGGCGCCGATGGCTTTCGGCGCCGATCCTGGCCGTTGGCCGTTGCCGCCGGCAACCGATCCCGCCGAACTGTGGCTGTCGGCGGTGGCCGCAGGCGGACAGGGCCGATACGCCACCGCGCGGGCCTACCTAGCCGAACTGACCCGCCGGACGTCCGAAGCCCGGCTGAACTCACTGGCACTGAGCACCCGCGCTTCGTTCCTGCGTCAGACCGGCTGGCACCGACTCGCCCGAGGTTGTGATGGCCGGGCATTCGCCCGGGCCGGTGATGACCCGGAGGCCGGTGGCGACGCACTGATCGGCCTGGCCGCGGACGCACTCGGAATCGGCCGACTGGCGGTCTCGGACGCGCTGCTGGAACGGGCCGCTGCACTGCTGGCTCGCGCGGCCGGACCGCCGCCGAGGCTCGCGATCAGGCTGGCGTGGGTCCGTGCCGAGTTGGCGATGGCCGGCGATGACGGTCCCGCGGCGATCGGACACGCGCGACACGGAATTGATTTGGCCGATTCCGCTCTGCCGGGTTTGCGCCGGCACCGGATCAAGAGTGACGTGGTGCTGGCCGCCGCGTTATGCAGTGCCGGGG
>Ga0180431_10006937_pt1 | contig 13337 bp, 8 predicted proteins | sample SS_ome_11_FD_132459 | JGI IMG/M metagenome (GOLD analysis project Ga0180431, IMG submission 132459) | Hypersaline lake sediment archaeal communities from the Salton Sea, California, USA - SS_1_MS_1 metaG | ecosystem: Environmental > Aquatic > Non-marine Saline and Alkaline > Hypersaline >... | reverse complement strand
CGATCTCACACCGCCGTTCCTTCCGACCCGCCGCCAACCCACCCCGCCCTGATATTCAGGAACAAACCATACTCAGGACCCAGCATGTGCCTGGATGAGCCACGAAGAAAGGTTATGGTAGCAATGAGGATACAGTTCGTGAGGCGTACAGGGTACGCCGATCGGGCTGTGACAAAATTGATGCCGTGAGATTGCTTCGCCCGTAGGGTGAAGAATGTCGAAAATTAAATTAAAGATCTTTTGAAAAATTCATTTCGACATTCTTCATGGCTCATTCAGGCCAGGCTAGAAGGTCCAGATGAAGGGGGCCAGATCCGTCAAAACACCCCCACCCTCCCTCAATTTCTTTTCCAGATGAAGCGGCAGGACAAAGAGCGCTCGATGCAGCCCCGGATGATAAAACATCAGATTCCGAACGCCCCGCTCCCGGAGCCGCTCCCGAATCAGAGCCTTTCCCGGGCGCATGAAATCCGGTCCTCCGCCGGCTATCAGAAATCCCCAGGACATCCCGAAGGAAAAGATATTGGCTTCATAAGCTCCGACATGGGGGAACACGTCCTTCAGGGTGCGGTAACAGGCCGCGAAGAATCCGTTATAATTCGGGTCCGTCGTGCCGGCCTGCATCACATAAAGACCGTCTTTTTTCAATAAACTTGATATTTTCATGAAAAATTCACGTGTAAACAGGCGTACCGAAGGCCCTCCCTCCACGGGTTCCGTAAGGTCGGAGATGACGACATCGAATGTTTTTCGAGTATGTTCGACGAACCGCCGGGCGTCCTCGAAGCGAATCGCAGATCTGGGATCTTCAAACGCTTTTCCCGACCATTCGGGAAGGAGTTTACGGCAGATGGAAACCAACTCTTGATCGATATCCACCATCAAAGCACTGCGCACGACACCATGCTTGAGAACCTCCCGGAGAACAGCCCCTTCCCCGCCGCCGATCAGCAGCACATCGACGGGATCCGGATGCGCGGCCATTGCCGGGTGCACCAAGGCTTCATGATAAACATATTCATCGACCTGAGCGGATTGAATCTTATCATCCAGGAACAGCATTTTCCCCATCAGCGGATTGAGGAAGCAGTCCACTTTTTGAAAAGCGGTCCGCCCCGAAAAAAGCATTCGATCCACCTTGAACGAACGAAGGTAGTGAGGCGATAAGAGTTCGGAAAAGATCTCCTTCTTCATGATTTCCCGGCTGTATTATAGCATTTCCCGCTGATATACGAAAAAACCGGAGACCGGTCACGGCGATTGACTTGCGCCCACTATCCGTCTGGCTTACAATAGGGATTTCTAAAAATCGAATTGGAAAGAGATCGTGCTGAAACCGCGCCAATCGTTTCGGCAAGGAGGAGATCGTGGCCATACAAAAACTTGATCAGATATTCAATCCCCAGCGAATCGCCGTTATCGGCGTCACCACCAATCCCAACAGCGTCGGCGGAAAAGTGATCAGCAACCTGGTCGGAAGCGGATTCCGCGGTGTTGTTTACCCCGTCAATCCCACCAGCGAGGCCGTACTCGGCATTCAGTGCTACCCCGATCTCAAAAGCCTGCCGAAAACCCCGGATTTAGGCGTCATCTGCGCGCCCGCATCTCAGGTTCCCGACCTCGTGCGGCAGTGCGGCGAATCCGGCATCCTCGGCATCATCATCATGTCGGCCGGATTCAAGGAAACCGGCCCCGAGGGAGCCGCCCTGGAAAATCAAATCCTGGAAGAAAAGAATAAATTCGATGGGATGCGGATCATAGGGCCGAACTGCCTTGGGGTTATCATCCCCAGATCCAATCTCAATGTCAGCTTCGCTTCCGGAATGCCGAGCAAAGGTCATGTCGCGTTCATTTCTCAATCCGGAGCCCTCTGTACATCGGTTTTGGATTGGGCTCTTCAGGAGAAAATCGGCTTTTCCTATTTCGTTTCCATCGGGAACACCATCGATGTCGATTACGGTGATCTCATCGATTATTTCGGAGAGGATGAAACCACCAAATCGATTCTGTTGTATATCGAATCGATTTCCTCCGCGCGCAAATTCATGACGGCCGCCCGGGCATTCGCGCGCACCAAACCGATCGTCGCCTATAAAGCGGGGCGGTTTCCCGAATCCGCTCAAGTCGCCGCTTCTCACACAGGCGCCATGGTTTCCGAAGACGCGGTCTATGACGCCGCATTCAATCGGATCGGACTGGCGCGGGTTTTCGATATCGGCGAAATATTCGACTGCGCGGAACTCATCGGGCGGCACAAGATTCCCCTGGGCCCCCGCCTCGGCATCATCACCAACGCCGGCGGTCCGGGAGTCATGGCAACGGATGCACTCATTTCCCTCAACGGAACCCTGGCTCGCCTTTCGGAAGAGAGTCTTGCCGGACTCAATGCCATCCTCCCTCCCATATGGTCCCAAAGGAACCCGGTTGATGTGCTGGGAGATGCACGCTCCAAGCGGATCGCCAAAGCCACCCGGATCGTCATTCAAGATCCGGACATCGATGCGGTCCTGGTTATTCTGACCCCTCAAGCGATGACGAACCCGACAGCCACCGCCCGCGCTCTTACGTCTTTGGCCGAGGAAACAAAAAAACCGCTGCTGGCGGCTTGGGTCGGAGGAAAAAGCATGCAGGAGGGCATCAAGATCCTCAACGACGCCGGAATTCCCACTTACACGACGCCGGAGCGGGCCGTGCGTGCTTTCATGACCCTGGTCGGCTACGCCCGCAACCTTGAAATCCTCTATGAAACTCCCAAAGATATCTCGGTAAAATTCCCTCTCGACAGAGCGAAACTGCGCTCCGAATTCGAATCCATTATTCCTTCGGAGCTCCCCATCCTGCCGGAACACACTTCAAAAAAACTGCTGGAAGCCTACGGCATTCCCACCACCACTCCGCAAACAGCTTCCACGGCCGATGAAGCGGTTGCCTGTTCAAAAAAGATCGGCTACCCGGTCGTGCTGAAAATTCTCTCTCCGGATATCACCCACAAAACCGACGTCGGGGGGGTGGAATTGAACCTGGATAACGAGAAACAGGTTCGGGCCGCTTTTGAAAAAATCAAACAGCGGGCCCGCAAAGCCCAGCCGCAAGCCGATATTACGGGTGTTACGGTTCAGAAAATGATTGAAGCCGCAGAGGGGATCGAAATGATCCTGGGTACAAAAAAAGACCCGGTATTCGGAACCGTGCTCATGGTCGGCCTGGGCGGCATCTCCGCCGAACTGTGTGGGGATCACATCCTGGCCTTCCCTCCCCTCAATGAGCGCCTGGCAAGGATGATGCTGGAATCCCTCCGGATCTGGCCGCTCCTTGAGGGATATCGCGGACGCACCCGGGTCGATATAGACAAGCTCATCGAAGTGCTTATACGGCTTTCTTATCTGGCCGCCGACTTTCCCGAAATCAGTGAACTGGATATCAATCCACTGCTGATCACACCCCGGGAAGTGATAGCGCTCGACGCCCGAATCGTGATAGACAGGGATCCGCATGATAAGCCATCCAAACCCTACGATCACCTCGCTCTCAGGCCATACCCGGAAGAATACGTCAGTAAAACCGTGCTCAAAGACGGCAGCGAAATCACCCTGAGGCCGATCAAACCCGAAGACGAGCCCATGTGGTTCGAACTTCTCGGGAGTTGTTCCCGAGAATCCATCTATTCCCGGTTCCGCTATTTCTTTCACTGGAATACCCATGACGTCGCTTCCCGATACTGTTTTAACGATTACGACCGTGAGATCGCGATCGTCGCCGAGATCACCGAGGGAGGGAAACGAAAATTACTGGGAGTCGGACGCCTGGTAGCGGATCCGGATCACGAGTCTGTTGAATACGCCGTTCTGGTCGTCGACTCTTGGCAAAACCGCGGGTTGGGCAGCCTGCTGACCGATTACTGCATTCACATCGCCCAGGATTGGGGACTAAAACGCATTTTCGCTCAGACGACATCGGATAATCCCCGGATGATCGCGGTTTTCCAGAAACGGGGTTTTAACATCCATTTCGATCCGCGGACTTCTCTGGTGGAAGTCGCCAAAGATCTGAGATAATCCGCAACAATCGGTTTGAATCGAAAAACCGCAGCTTTTTACCGATTTCGCAATCGATACCGCACGTCCGCCGGAAGGATGCCCGGGTGCCGTGCTATCTCGTCCTGCTTTCCGTTGAAATCAGAGTCCGTAAGCCGCGATGATCTCCTGCTTGGTTTTCCCGAGGATGTCGTATTTCTTGCCGATTTTAATGAATGCATCCAGGGCTTTATCCAGGTGATGGATTTCATGGCCCGCCGAAATCTGGGTCCGGATCCGGGCCTGCCCATTGGGAACCACGGGGAAGAAAAACCCGATGGCATAGATTCCCTCTTCATAGAGATCCCGTGAAAAATCTTGAGCCAGTTTGGCGTTGAAAAGCATAACCGGGACGATCGGAGTGTCTCCATCCACCAGGACAAAACCCGCCTCGGTCAATCCTTTTCTCCAATAAGCGGAATTCTTTTCCAGTTTATCCCGGCGCTCGGTGTTTTCGGAAAGGAGATCCAGAACTCTCAAGACTCCGGAAACTACGACCGGTGCGATCGTGTTGGAAAAGAGATAAGGCCGGGCCTTCTGGCGACACATCTCAACGATCTCCTTCCTTCCGGAAACACAGCCTCCCGAAGCCCCGCCAAGAGCTTTTCCGAAGGTGGTGGTGATGATATCGATTTTTCCCATGACCCCGTATTTTTCATGAGTCCCCCGGCCCGTTTTCCCGATAAAACCGGAAGAATGGGATTCATCGACAAAAAGCATGGCGTCATACTTTTCACATAAAGCGACCATCTCATCCAGCTTCGCGGTATCCCCGTCCATGGAAAAAACGCCATCGGTGATGACGACCTTCAAACGCTTGTCGGCATGAAGCTGCAGTTTTTTTTCCAGATGTCCCATATTGGAATGCTTGAAAGTGTCATGCTCGGCGCTGCAAAGCCGGATGCCGTCGATGATGGAGGCATGAACCAGGCGGTCCGAGATCATGACGTCATCTTTCGTGAGGATGGCTTCGAACACGCCCGCATTGGCATCCATACAGGAAGGAAAGAGGATGGTGTCTTCCGTTCCCAGGAATTCAGTGACTTTTCTCTCGAGCTCTTTGTGTATATCCTGGGTTCCGCAGATAAACCGGACCGAGGACATACCGTATCCCCGGGAATCCAAACCTTCATGCGCGGCTTTGACCACTTCGGGGTGGCTGGAAAGTCCCAGGTAATTATTGGCGCACATGTTGATCACTTTCTTCAACGAAGAACCGGTTGGAAATTCCACTTCAATATCCGCGGCCTGGGTGGAATGGATGAAACGCTCCTGTTTGAATATTCCGGCTTCTTGGATCCCCTCCAATTGCTCTTGATAGATGCTTTTTATCTTTTCACTGAAAGCCATCGCTGTTACTCCTTAGGTTGGTTTACCGTCAAATCGACATTGGCGGCGGTCATGCAATATGAAATCAAAACGGAGAAGTCCGGCGGCGGGAGCGGCAGTGGACGTGCCGCTCCGCTGCGGTCGTGCCTCCGCCTCCGGCCATTCAATCCACCGACTTTATTTCAGAAAGCCTTTAACCAGCGTGGTGATTTTATTTACGGAATCGAAGGCCTCGGGAGTGGCCTGATCGTCAGGAATCGAGATGCTGTATTTGTTTTCCAGAAAACGCTTCAATGAAACCATCGAAAAGGAATCTACGATTCCACCTGAGATCAAAGGGGTATCGAAATCGATATCTTCGTCTTCATCTTCCAGGTATTCTTCCTTGACATATTCCAGCACAACGTCTTTGATTTCTGCCATGTTAATCTCCTTATGAAAAATATTTATTATTATAGGTCATCATCCCCCAAACAGTCAAAATCGTTGCTTCCGCATGCCGCATTCGATCGACCGTGAGGGAACCGGATCTATTCTTCGTCTTCCAGCGTCGAGGTGTCTCCGATCTCTTCGCCCCACTCCTTAGCATGCAGCAAACGCCGCATGATCTTGCCGCTTCTCGTTTTAGGCAGTGAATCGACATACTCGATCTCTTGAGGCATGGCGAGCGGGGACAGCTTTTTCCGGATGAAGTTCATGATCTTGAGTTCCAGATCATTGCTGGCTTCAAAACCGGGTTTCAAGGCGACAAACGCTTTGACGACTTCCATATTGACCTGATCGGGTTTGGCGACGACCGCGGACTCCGCCACCGCTTCATGTTCCAGAAGCGCGGATTCCACTTCAAACGGACTGACCAAATGACCACCCGTATTGATCACGTCGTCATCCCGCCCAACAAACCAGAAATAACCCTCGTTGTCGATGCTGGCCCGGTCGCCGGAAAGATACCAGTCGTTTACGAATTTGGACTGATAGGTGATGGCATTGTTCCAATAGGTCCGCATCATGGACGGCCACCCCGGCTTGAAGGCGATCAGGCCGACCCGGCCGGGTCCTTCGATGGGCTGATAGGTTTTTGCGTCCAGCACCGTGCCGGTAATCCCCGGAAAGGGTTTCCCCATGGAACCGGGTTTGATTTTCATTCCCGGGAAGTTGCAGATCATCATCGATCCGGTTTCGGTCTGCCAGTAGGTATCCAGGAAAGGCCGGCCGTATACTTTCTCCGACCAGATAACGGCTTCGGCATTGAGAGGTTCGCCGACACTGGCAAGATGCCGCAGGCTGGACAGGTCATACTTTTTCACCATATCATCTCCGGCTTTCATCAAGGAACGGATCGCGGTGGGAGCCGAATACCAGACCGTCACCTGATGTTTTTCGATGAACCGGTACCAGTTATCGGCGGAAAACCCGCTGTCCAGGACGCACTGGGTTACGCCCAGGCTCCAGGGACCGATAATGCCGTAGGACGTGCCGGTGACCCATCCCGGATCGGCCGTGCACCAGTAGACGTCATCCTCTTTAAGATCCAGCACCCATTTGGCCGTCAGGTACTGCGAGATGAGTGAATAATGCACATGCTTAACGCCTTTCGGTTTCCCTGTGGTGCCCGAAGTGTAATGCAAAAGCGAAGGCGACTCCGCTTTCGTGGGATAGATATCCAATTTCTCGACCGGTTTCGCTTCCTCCAGGGAAAATGCGATCTCCCGCTCTCGAAGAGGTTTCTTGCCGTCATAATCGACGATGATGATATGCTTTAGTTCCGGCAGCTGCTCCAGGATCTTCCGAACTTTCGACACATGTTTTTTCTGGGTGATGACGGCGGATGTTTTGGCATCATCGAGCCGGACAAACAGAGACTCGTCACCGAACGCGGAAAAAAGCGGCTGTGCGATGGCTCCGATCTTCAGGATTCCCAACAGTCCGATATAAAGCTCGGGGATCTTGTCCATGAAGAGACAGACCCGGTCTTCAGCTTGAATTCCCAGAGTTTTCAAAAAAGCGCCGATCGTGTTGCTCGCAAGTCTGACATCATTATAGGTATATTGTTTTTCCCGGCCGCCTAATCCTTCCCAAATCAGGGCCGGCTTTTCCGCTTTACCCATTTCACAGATCCGATCCGAACAATACCAACCGATATTGATGACGCCGTCTTTCTCATATCCTAATTCCTTCTCAGAAAGCGCCCAATCGAAGTCTTTCGCGCGGTCCTCATACGATCCCATGTTAGTCATTCACTGCTCCTTATTTTCAAGTATAACAATTGAAGTGGCATAATCCTTGATATGCGAAAGCGATACCTGAATATGCATAATTTTGTTTTTTTCCACCCACTCTTTGGCTTTGCCATGCAGCGCCAGAGCCGGTTTTCCCAGTTCATCCCTGACCACCTCGATTTCGGTGAACTTCAATCCGTCCCGCCATCCCGTCCCCAAGGCTTTTAAAAAAGCTTCCTTGGCGGCGAAGCGGGCGGCAAAATTCTCGGCTTGGTTCCGCTTTTTCTCGCAATAGGCCCTTTCACCAGGCGTGAAGATCCTATCCAGAAACCCGGAATCATCGGCCAACTGTTTTGCGAGACGATCGACTTCAATAATATCGATGCCAACTCCGAATATCATATGCATAACCTAAACCTGCGGGTGTTGAAAGCCAGATTATAACAAACTCTCACGGATTCCGTAAAGACTCATTCATAATCCAGGCCATTCCCGAGGCAGTGGAGGGGGCAAAAGGAGAGACGACATCGTTCTCGCCGTCCGGGATCCGTGGCCGCATTCTTTTCGTATTCCGCAAACAATTTGCTTTTTTCACCCGATTCACATAAAATTTTTTATTCCATCTCTGGAGAAAAGCGAGTATCGTGGAAAAAGAAAAAAAAGAAGCGACATTAGGCTTGGTCTTGATTCCCATCCTTTTTTTGATCGCGGCATTGTTCGTCGCCATCGTGCTGCTCAAGCAAACCGCGCATATCCCGCTCATTTTAGCGGCCGCCGTAGCCGCGGGAGTAGCGGTTTATTTGAGATATCCCTGGAAAGAGATACAGGAAGGAATGGTCCAAGGGATCAATCTGGCCATGGGGGCCATTTTGATTCTCATGGTGGTGGGCACCATGATCGGCACCTGGATATCGGGAGGCGTCGTTCCGGCGATGATCTTTTACGGTTTGAAGGTTCTTTCGCCGGGGATTTTCCTGGCCGCGACCATGATCATCTGTTCGATCGTATCGATCGGGACGGGATCCTCCTGGTCTACGGCCGGGACCGTTGGCGTAGCGCTCATCGGTGTGGGACAGGGCTTGGGAATCCCCGTTCCCATGGTGGCGGGCGCCATCATTTCCGGGGCCTATTTCGGAGATAAGATGTCCCCTCTGTCGGACACGACGAACCTGGCACCGGCGGTGGCTGGAACGGACGTTTTCACGCATGTCCGGCATATGATCTACACCGTTGCTCCGGCCTACATCATCGCCCTCGGGATGTATGCCTACATGGGATCCAAATATTCCAGCGGCGTCCTCGACACCCAAAACATCGAGACCATGCTCGCCACACTCAAGGCGAATTTCAACATCCATCCTATCCTGCTGCTTCCTCCCGTCCTGGTCATCGTCATGGTGGTTCTGCGGATCCCGCCTCTTCCGGCTCTGCTGGGAGGGACCGCTCTGGGAGGGATATTCGCCGCCGCCATGCAGTCCCGCGGTTTCGCCGATATCCTCTCTCACGCCCATGCCGGTTTCGTATCCCAGACCGGATCGCAAATGGTGGATGAACTGCTTTCACGCGGCGGGCTGATGAGCATGATGGAAACCGTCGCCCTGATCATCTGCGCTCTCTCTTTCGGCGGCATCATGGAAAAGACGGGGATGCTTCAAATACTGGCGAAATCCCTGCTCAAGCGCGTCAAGCGAGTGGGGACTCTGGTTACCACCACGGTATTCAGCTGCATGGCCATGAATATCATCGCCGCCGACCAGTACATCGCGATCGTCGTCCCGGGAAGGATGTATAAAAACGCTTATGATGAAAAAGGGCTTAAGCCCGAAAATCTCTCGCGGGTGCTGGAAAATTCAGGTACCTTGACTTCGCCGCTGATCCCCTGGAACAGCTGCGGAGCCTTCATGGCCGCCACCCTGGGGGTAAGCCCTTTTGTCTATCTTCCCTATGCCTTTCTCAATCTGTTGGTTCCTCTGATCGCCATCTTCTTCGGCTACACCGGCATCACGATGACGAAGGTCGACTCCACGAAAAAAACCGAAAAGACGGCTTAGACCAAATAGTTCAGGCGGTGTAAGATCGTCGTTTAGACGGGATTTTAAACGCCATATAAGCGGCGGCTCCCTCGGCGCTTCCGCAACTCCCCCCGTCCGTACTTGACGGCTGAATGAAATTCGATGCTTAGACAGGATTTTAAACGCCATGAAAATCACAGTTCTCTCAGCGTCTGCGTAACTCCCCCCGTTCGTGGTTCAGGCATACTCGACGGCCTCCTGCGGAGACTTCCTTCGCGAATTGCGATTTTCAGGCTAAATCCTGTATGTCGCGTCTCATTTCACACAGCCTTATCCTGGATTTGGTGCTGGAAGGCGTCTTTTCACTGACAGGGTTTAGCCTGAAAATACCTGAATACGAGGGCGGGCGGGTCGGCCCCGTATATCGCGTCTCATCTCACACCGCCGTTCCTTCCTTATATTTAGGAAAAAACAGTTTCCGCCGGCCCCGCAATATTCTGGATTATTCACGGGCCGAGGTTGCGGTAGCAATGAGGGAACAGCGCGTGAGGCGTGCCCGCCCTCCCGACCCTGGTATTAAGGAAAAAGCAGTTTCCGATGGCTCAGAAATATTCTGGATCAGCCAAGAGTCAAGATTGCGGCAACGACGAGGAAGCGGAGCGTGAGACGTGCCGACCCGCCCACCCCAGTATTAAGGAAAAAGCAGTTTCCGACGGCTTAGAAATATTCTGGATTATTCACGGAGCAAGATTGCCGTGGCGGCAAGCCGGCAGGTGGCGAGGCGTACTAAGGTACGCCGAGCCAGATGCGGTGATGTCGACATGGTGAGATTGCTTCGCCCGAAGGGTAAAAAAGAGCCGATAATAAATATATAAATTTATTATTTGATCGTTATCGGCTCTTTTTTATGAATAATTCAGAATACTTTGTTGATGGTGATGCCGGTGTAATATTTTTTCAGAATCGTCGCATAATCATCGCCGGACAGGGCCATCCCGAAGGCGCCGATCTGGCAGAGGCCCACTCCGTGTCCCCTTCCTTTTCCGGAGATCCTGAAATATGAGATCCCACCGCCGGCATCGCGTTCCCGGTCGATAACGAACTGAGTTTCCCTGAGCCCCAGCACACGCCGAATCTGGAAGCCCTTGACCACGGACCGGGCATCCTTCCCCTCTATAAGAAGTTCCGTCACCCGATGCGAAGGTCCCCTCCGCTGCACATGCAGATCAACCAATTCTCCGATGGGATAATACCGGTTGATCCTGCGCTCCATCTCCGCCCGCGATTTTCGAACGAACCATTTGCGTCCGGAGGAAAAACCTTCCAGCTGCGGCACCGCCGCTGGAGACATCACCGCCAGCCAGCGAACACTTCCTTCTCGAACGATCCATCGAATATTCTCTCCGCCGAGAAGCGCGATGTGGGTGGCGAAAACAGGTTGTCCGTTCTGATTTTTAACGAGAAAGGCATCCGGCGCCATCCTAATATCTTCCACCCCGCCTTTCGCTTCTTCGGCTATCAACCGGCCTTCGCGATATTCGCGGAAATCTCCTTCATGGATCAATCCATCTATACCGCGCACGACGCGCCAGAGATGATAAGCCGCCTCTCCCCGGGTCAGCAAATGAGGCGCCGTCATTTCATTTTCTTCGGTTTCCGGAGGGGAACTTGAAAAAACCGATGATTCGGTCAAAGGGATATCCACCGAAGTGGGAAGCGCACGGCGGGGATCCCGATCATCCAAAGCCGTCAAGACGATATCGCCCTCACCAAAGGCCTGGTTGAGGATCCGGCTCAGCGTGGGGGCATCCACATCCACGGCATCGGGGATAATACGGCTTCGTTCTTTTCCGAGCAGCACCTGAATATTTTGTATCCATTGCCAAACCTCGGGAAGAACCGCGCGCGCATTGTAGTGCGCGGGATCGGTGATCCGAGGGATGATGCGAAGGCTGAAGAGCGAAGCGATTTCCGGTCCGATATTACGCCCATTGCTGTAAATGGGCAGCAGGATATTCGGGCTGCTGATGAACATTTCCTCCTGCTGATCATACTCACAGACGGTGGAACGCAGGTAAGGTTTGGCCGGGCCTTCGAACACCTCTTCGACATCCGCCGTTATTCCTCCACAGGTACTGGTATAGAGAGCGTCGATCAACCGCCCTTTATATAAGAGAACTTGCCCGCGGGTTTCATCCACGGCGCGGCTGCTCAAAGGATGCTCCGCGCGCATTCCTTTATAGAACTGGGATTTGGGGGTATCGCACAAGTCGAAATCCTGATCCTTGTTCATCTGGATATTCTTCATGGCATATGTACGCGCCGCCACGGCTTGGGCTTTGTGAGCTTCGAACGCGGGAAAATTATAAGGGGAGAGTTCGCTGGGGACCACGGCTTTCAAGTAGTCTTCCAGATTGATCATATTGATCAGAACGCTTCCGCCCGGCCCTTTTTTCAAGACGAAGATTCCGCGGTAATCCCTTCTGTTGTATGTGAGATGCCCGCTTTCGGCCGTGGGAACGAAATAAAGCACCGTATCTTTCTCCAGCGGCTTGTATTCGGAGTCCACTCGGATCCAGGGGGGAAGACGGTCGAGGATTTGTTTGTCCTCCTGCAATATCCAGGCATCGTTAATTCCCAAACGATTCAATATCTTGATGGTATCGAGTGCATCGTTCCGGGATGAATACGGCCCGATCCTCACCTGGAATGAAGGGGCAAGGCGATCCGTACCCCCCTGCGTTACATAGACATGCCGACCGACGACGCTTCTCAGCAATTCAGCCGTTTGGACGGCGGCCTCTTCATTTTCGGCTTGAGTGATCTGGACCGCGAACGTCCGGACCGAATTCCCTTGCACCCCTTCGATCATTACCTCGCGGGCATCATCGGCGATAAGACGATACCCGGTTTTGATCTCATAGATTTTCATCCCCTCCGAAGCGGATACCTTAACATCCCCTAAATCGACACCGAGTCCGATGCGGATAACGGGCTTTTGAATCAAATAACCATGAAAAAACGAATCTTCCTCGTCGACGCCGACGGGATGCCCGCCGAGGACGAAAAGGCAGAAAAACAGGACGGCGCAGAACCGGGCATATTGAGTGAGGGAATAGATCATTTTGCTGACTTTTGGTTGGGATTATATCTGGTTTCTGTTCTTTATGTCAAGTCTTTTTTCTATATATAGAAGCTCGCTTTTCCTTCAGTACAATATATAGTATTTAATATGTTTCCTAATTTCCTGAATAAAATACCCGATTTCACTGAAATTGTCAACCTCCCCCCCGCTCCTTCCTACCCGCCGGGAAATCCGCTTTCAGGAACGCCGGAAAGTTTTAGTAAAAGGCGTTGAACAGCCGGGCAGACTATTTGTAAAAATGAATCGATGCTGATACTATAATGGAAATCGGAATAATCCTGTAAAACCCGAAACGGAGTCCATGCTGTAAGGGGAGGGACAAGGAACGATGATATTCAACATGAATATCTTGATTATCGACGACGATCTCATTCTCTACGATCTCATTAAAACAACGAACCTGGGCGCCGAATGCGACGTATACTTTTCGGATGATCCGGAAAACATTTTTACATTCATCGAAAACAACCATATCAACGTCGTGATTGCGGATATGGACAAAAACCAGTCCATGCCCATTCAGCTGCTGTCCGAATTGAAACGGTTCGATTCTTTGCTG
>Ga0180431_10006934_pt1 | contig 13341 bp, 19 predicted proteins | sample SS_ome_11_FD_132459 | JGI IMG/M metagenome (GOLD analysis project Ga0180431, IMG submission 132459) | Hypersaline lake sediment archaeal communities from the Salton Sea, California, USA - SS_1_MS_1 metaG | ecosystem: Environmental > Aquatic > Non-marine Saline and Alkaline > Hypersaline >... | reverse complement strand
GTTACCGTAACCATCTAATTCTTTATTTAAACGCTTCTCTAATTCTTCTAATTTTGCTTTTATTTTATATTCGTCTTTCATTTCGTAGCCACCGCCTTATTATTTATATAAGACTTTTTAGCGTACTCTATACATTTCTTACGGCACGCATTACAACGAGAATAACCTTTATGTTCTAATTTTTTACCGCACGTTATACATAGGTTATAAGAGCGTAAAATTTCGTAGCGTTGTTTATTATATTTCTTTTGGCTTTCTATACGGCTTTCGTTTACGTCTAAAAGTTCTTTACGCCTTTTTAGTTCTTCTTTTAAACCTATATATGTTTCTTTTACCATATTAGCCGACTATTAATAGTTGTGTTTACTGTTCACTTTGGGGGTGTAACAGTAAACAACGGGGTACTATTATATAGTTTTCGGCTATAATTTATTTTTAATCTTTTCTAACTGTTCTTGTATTCTCTCGTCACGAATACTTTTAAAGTACATTATAAAACAAAAGAGTATAAACAAACCTAGTATAAACAACCACCAAACTAAAATCTTTACCCAAATATTCGTATAGTACACCTTAAAATATATATAAATATTCGTATACGATTATTTCAACTTCCAATAAGTTGAAATTGTACGTTTTGATTTACCTAAGACCGAAGCTATATTTTTACGTGGTAAATCTAATTTTTCTTTTAATAATATTGCAATTTCTTCTTTAGTATATGACCCCTTTTTTTTATTTTTTTTCCCTAAATTTTTATTTTTTATAATACCCGATTTAATTTTATAAGCATTTATAAAATTATTAAAATTGATATTATCGTCATTTTTAGGCCACCACCCTTTAGTACATATTTTACCTTTTGACCAATCTTTAGCCACCCCGATTTTTATTGCTTCTTCTTCTTTATAAGTCACAAATTTACCTTTAGCCATTATTCTAATTAAACCGCCTAAACGCTGAGTTCTTACTTTAGTATCTAAATCAAAAAATTTCGGTATTAATATAAAATGTATAATATTTTTATGACCGCAAATCATTAAAAATTTATTTACTTCTCTAGTTTCTTTAGTCATAGCGTCACGGCTATACATTCCGGTACCCGCTTCGTCATATACTACAATAGTTTTTTTATTATTACGTACATAGTCCATATAATTATCGCTATTAATACATATAAATTTAACATTTGGTTTTTTATTATAACATAGTTCTGAGTCTAAATCGTAAGAAAGTCTACAAGCTAAAGTACTTTTACCGGTTCTTTCTTTACCGCAAATTACTATAACTTTATCAGTATCTAAACCTTTTTTTATTTCGTTATAACCTTTTTTTAACCAATTTAAAAAACTTTCTTCTTCGCCTTTATTTTCGTGACACGCTTTAAAATGGTTCATTCGCCCACCCGTCGGCTTCTTCGGTTCTTCTCATTACGTCGTGGAAGCCGGTTAAAGCCATCATTTTACGTACAATATCTACGCCGGCTATAAGTTCTTCTATTTCTATTTGTTCTAAATTTTTAAACTTTAATATTATCTTTTCTATTTTATTTTGTTCTTCTTCTTTTAATCTTTCTTTATAAGGTGTTTCCAATGTTAGATAAAGCCCCGTTAAATTTTGTAGCGTTATATAAAAATCTGGGTGGCGGTCTATATCATCTTTTAATATAATGCCCTGTTTTAGTTTAGCCAAAAGGTTAGTGAAGTTATGTATTAAATCTAGTTCTTTTTCGACGAAAACGGCGCTTAATCTTATTTTATCCTGAAATATTTCTACGTTTTCATTTTTCATTTTTGAAACTCCTCTTTAACGCATATTAAACGAGGGTTCATTTTTTAACTACCCGTATTAAATCTAGTTCTATATAATCAGTTCGCTTTATATCGTAAGCGTTTATAATATCTTTAGGAATAGTTATTTGATTTTTACGGCCTAGTTTTTTAGTAAATTTAATTTTCCGCCAACCCCCGACGTAGTCGGACTAAGTACGACAAATATTTAAACTTTTTGTTTATTCTCGACAATAAACATATACCTTTTTATAGCGTAAAATTATAGGGCTATTTTAAGGGTAGGTGATATAATGTTTAAAAAAGCGCAAAGTGGTCTAAGCGGGGCTTTCATTAATATAATGATAGCTACAATTATCGGCGTTGGTATTGCTATACCGGTCGTAATTGATACTACTAACAATAGTAGTATAACAGGAATGACAAGGACAATACTAACCTACTTACCGCTATTAATGGGCGTCGTCCTATTGGTAGCCGTAGCCGTTTTGGTTAGGTGAGTAAATGAGAGGGTTAAAGACTTTTACCTTTTTTTTATTATTTCTATTTCTATTAAATTTTACCAACGCTTTTAATTTTGATATATACGAAACGGGCGCCGAGTGGTTAGTATTAAATTGGACGGCGGTAAATGAAAGCGCTTTAAATGTTAGTTCTTGTAACGCCGTAGAAAAGAATATAACAGCGCAAGCGTTTTATATGGTACCGTTCGAGCGCGGTACTGTAGTCAGTAACGGGGCTTTTGCGATAGGTAACGGACAAACGCCTTACGGTTATGTAACCGGTCACGATGGGACGGTTACGCTTATTACGGGGACGTGTAGCGGTGTAGGTACTACTCTAGATCTAGTTTTAAGAAAAAATAATACTGCTACGAGTTGCGACGTAGACCTAGTGGCTACTAATAATAAAGTAGCTATTGACGATTGTAACGTAGATTTTGGCGCCCACGATATATTAGGAGTATACGCCGGTACAGAGGTCGGCGCGTGGACTGAGTGCGTAGGCGCTATTAAAGTAGAATATGATTTTAATATAATGGCCAATACTTTAGAAAGCGGTTTATTTGAACCAATTTCTTTTTATGATTTAACCGACGCCACGACAATAGACGATTATTTACCAAAATTAGAAATTGGTTCTTGTAATAAGGGCGGGATTACGTATATAACGTGGCCAATACAATTTATAGATTATGCTAGTAACGATATTGATAACGTATCTAAAATAGAGTGTTGGCTTAGTGATACGGCTTACGGTGAAGCGTCCAATAATTGTTATCCGCAAGACGCCGGTAGTCCTTACGATTTATTATACGTTACTAATTCCGGTAGCAAATATTACGGACATTATAAAAGCGACGATAACGGGGTTTTTTCAGTTGGATTTTTGGGTTTTGATGGTGGGGACGTACGTGATTGTTGGCTAATGTGTACTATGGACGGTTACGTTTACATTTCTGAAACTTGTGAAGACTGCCCTTTAGGGGTTTTACCATAATGAAAAAAACAACAAAAATTTTAATTATAGGGTTTATGTTATTAATTGTAGCTATAGGTTTAACGGCGAGCGAAACAGAAAGAATAAATATAGGTAGTATTAGAGAAATAGGCGACGCTTATTATATAAATGTAAACGGTAAAGGGTTAGTTATACAGAAAGATAATATAAACAGTAAAGAGGATTTAATAGACGCTATAAGATGGAAAACAAAAACAGACGCCGAGCGTTTACAAGAAGTTAAAGAGATAGAAAATATTTTTATAGACGTAATAGGTTAAAATGTTTAATATATTACACGTTTTTTTAGACATTGTCTATAATTTTATATGTTTTGTTGAACAATTTACAAAAAAAAAACAAAAATGAATAAAACATATTTAATAATAATATTGTTATTGTTGCCGGTAGTTACCGCCGTAGATTGTGAAATATCAGAGGATAATATAACTTATTCTACTATTGATAGTTCGAGGTTCGGCGGGTGTATAGACGAACTAAACGATTTAGCTTATATTCAAAACCTAGACGTAGAGCAAAATTATTATTTTCGTTGCCGTGAAAATTTAACCGAAGCGTGGATTTATAAAACTTACAAGACAGAGGAGGGGGTAAATATGGAACAGATTTTTAATTTAATGGTATTCGGAGGATATTTATTTTTACAGCTAGTTTTAATTGTATTTATACATATATTTAAGAATGATACGGGTAGCGGAATAGTCTATGGTACTTTAGCTACTATATTTAGCGCTATAATGATAGCCATATTTTTAGGCGGGTTTAATGTTCTACAAGGAATAATATTTATTATAGACGTGAATTATTATTTTATGCTAGTTACCGCCGGATTTGGTATATATACTTTTTTATTGGCTAGCAATATACATAAAGAAATAAGAGCAAACCAAACAGAATAATTTTAAAATGCCACCGCCAGAAGAAAATAAAGAAGCTGATTATCACGACGAGCAAGAGCGCCGGCAATTTCACGACTTTAAGCTAGGCAATAGACGTACGCCATTAAGCAATAATGTTTTAATGCTTTTGGGCGACTTACTACAACCGCAAACGTCCGGTTTCGACCATATAAACCTAGACATGAGTTTCACGTATCAAGATAATTGGGGTATAACGTCCGTTAAAAATTCTAGTTTTCTAATAACCTATTTAACTATTTGGGGGTTTAAGAAAGCGCTTTATTTAGAGCGTTCTAATTTAGCTACTCATTTAATAGCTAGCCGTTCTATAAACGGTAAAAGTATGGAATTATTTACTAAGACCGTAAGCGAACAGCGACAGCAATTTGAAGATAAAACAGAAAAAAAGACGGCGTGGGGTAAACTTTTCGGGTCTAAAAAGCGAGAAGAACAAGGGGGTTAAAAATGGATAAATTATTAATAGCTTATTCTATTTTAGGCGGGTTTACTTTATTGGGCTTTCTGATTTTTATTATTAAAGTAGCCGGTAAAGATATACTTTTTAGCATATACCGACGGTTTAGGCCATTAGGTAACGAGGTTTTTATAGTTAATCCAAATAGGCAAATTTCTAGATATTACGCAAAAGCAAAAGACGGGGTTTTTAGAATAGACGACAAAATATATATAACAAACCCGAATAAATTACTTACTTTAACCGACGAGATGAAAAGGGATATAAGCGAAAAATTAAGTTTAGCTAGGAAACGACTACAAAAAAATATAGACAAAATGGAATTAAAGAAAAAAATAATTATAAAACAAATAGAAAGCATAGAAAACGAACCCAAATATTTATCTTTATTAGACGGCTATAAAATACAATTAACCGAATTAGATAACCGCATAGAATTATTAAAGAGCAAGCTAAAGCAACGGCAACAACGTTATTTTATGGAAATGAGAGGGGCTTATTTTTATGTAGAGGGCGACCCCGTACCTAAAGACTTTTACGAATTTTATACCGAAATGGATAGCGTACAGATAGAAAACGTAATAGTAAGAGCGCAAACAAAAGACCCAAAAATGACAACAAATATAGAAGCTAGCTTAATTTTTATAAAACGCTTTTTGATATTTGCTTTAATAGGTTCGGCGGTGGCCGGCTTTTTTGCATTTCAAAACCATAGCTATATCCAACAATTAGCGCAAAATATGGGCGTTACCCTTAGTTTATAATGCTATATATAAAAAAGTTAGTTGTAGTAAATGAAAACGACGAAATAATACTAAGATTAAATCATACAAAAGCATTAGAGGGCGCAACGACATTATTAAAGGTAATAAATGATAAAGGGGGCATAAAACAGCGATTAAAGGAATTAGACGAAGAATTTAAAGATTATTTTAATTTTGGTAAATATGAAAAAAATACATAGGCACTTTAAAACGTGGTATTGTCCGACGTGTAATAAAAGAACACGACACGACAGGCGGGGTTATTGTACAAGGTGTAAAAATGAGAACAGATTATTTAAAGGCAATAAAAACTTTTTTTAAATTTGCTAGCTTAATCTTTTTGTTGCTAGCTATATTTAGTTTTGGCGAAATGTACGGGAAATATAAAAACGAGGACGAAAATTTTATAACATTTATGAACAAAAAAACGGTTTACGAGGGTAGAGTGTGGGACGAAATACCAAAAGAGTTAAAGCAACAGATATACGACTATAACCGTACAATTAAATATATTTGGGGCGCCGTAATATCTAATTTTCTAATTATGATAATAGATTATTTTATAGACCCTAAAAACCATTTTTTTACGTTAATAAAAAATAAAATAGATGGGTGGTCATAATGCCGAAATTACAAATAATTTTAGAACACGATACAACAATACCACAAAAGATTTTAGCGACGTGGCAATATAAAATATATTTGATTAGGATTAGGGCGCTTACAAAAATAATAAGTTCTTTATTGAAAAAAAACTATACTGTAAAAGAAGAAAGGAATAAACATATTTTCGAAGAAGAAAACGACAATATAGTAATATTGATAAAAGAAAAAAAACAGCTAGAGAAATTTTTATTTATGGATTATAAAAAGTTGGGTAAATCCGGCTACGAGGAATTTAAAGGTATTATGAAAGATAGAATTTTAAGGTTTCTTAATAGAAAAGCCCATAGATATAACAGCAATATAAAAGATAATGCTTTAAGGATAGCGTTGGGCGGTAATGACGTTTTCGGATTTTTTTTAAGAATGGGTATTTTAATAAATTATAAGATTATAGACGACAACGGCCAAAACCAATAAATTTAAATAAAATAGTGTTTTAAAAATAAGATTAAGGGAGTTAAAACAATATTTTTAATTATTTATTAATGCTCATTGGGGGTTTTTTTCTTATAGATAGATATTTCTATAATTTTAAAAGGTGGTCTTAATCGGTGTTGTACGTGGTGGGCTACAGATAAAAGGCGGTAAAGTTGTAGCTACTGTAGACGTACGCGGTACGGGTGGCGGTTCTACTGTTTCGGGTGGTAGTAGGGGCGTAAGCGGTGGCGGTGGCGGTGGCGGTACCGTCACTAGAGCGCCTACAAGAGAGCAAACAGCAAAAGAAATAATAGAAGCGTGGCGAAAAGAAGAAAGGCCTACTTATTCTAGTTTAAGAGAAAGAGCCGAGAAAGTAATAAAAGAGCGGGGCGGTGGTAAAGTTGAAGCTTATACTAAAGAACTAGCAACGACATTAAAACAACAACAAGCAAAAGAAGAAACAATAAGGCAACAAGCAATAAGGGAACAGAAAGAAGAAGCACGTAAAAAATTAATAGCTGAAAAGACAAAAGAAATAATAGAAAGAGAGCAAAAGATAACAGAATTAAAAGGTTATCTAGAACTAGAAGCGGTACAACGCCACCCTAAAACAATAGCGACGATACAAAAACAAATAGAAAGGGTAGAGCGAGAAAAGGCGGTTTTTGAAAAACAACAAATATTAAAGACCGCCCGTAAAGAGTGGGAAAAGACAAAAGGCGCCGGTAAACCTAGTTTTGAAGTTATGCTAGGCGAAAAGACCACGACCATAACGTACCCTAGAAGTAAAGAATATATAAATATACAGACGGCTAGAGCGGGTATATTAAGCCGTAAATTACAAGCACAAAAAATAATAGAAAGACAAAAAGAACCAACGCCGGAATATGTTATTTTAAAAGCCGGCGTAGAACAAGGTAAAGTAAATTTAGAAGAATACCAAAAGATAGCAACAAGACCGACGGGTAAAATATTACCTAGTTTTACAGTTCCAAAAATACAGTTATTTGGCACTACCAAAGATAAATTTTTAATTGAAACAGAACCGAAAGAGGTTTATTTACCCGAAACAAAAATAAGTTTAGGTTACGGTAGAGATATAACATTATTTAAACCTAAAGTAGAAAAAGAGTATATTTTACCGTACGGCGAAAGATTAAAATTAGAAAGTAAAATAGTAGAACCATATAAAGAACTATGGACGCAAAAGGGAATAGACACTAAAAAAGGATTTAAACGTTTAGGTTCTATTATAACAAGCCCAAAAGAAAGTATAAGAGCCGAAAAGGAACTAGCAACGGCCGGAATATATAAAGCAAAACTAGAGGGTAAAAAAACAGATATAGGGATAAAGAGCGCTATTTATCGGCCGGTTTTATATGCTAGAGAAAACCCAATAGAAGCGGTTATTTTACCCTTTACTATAGGTTACGGCGGTAGAATTGTAGCCGGCGCAAACGTACCGAATATTACCGCTAAAGTAAGTAAAGCTAGTAAAGTTTTAATAGGTACTTTTGTAGTTAGTGAAACGGCTAAATTATCTTTAAAATATTTGAAAGAACCGGTTTATTATTCCGGCGTATCGGGTAAAATAAAATTATTGATAGAACCGGCTACTAAAGTAAGTTTTGCGGTTTTGGGTTATAGCGTCGCCGGAAAATATAAAGCTTATAAATGGCAACAGGAACAAGCTAAATTTATTAAATCTAAAACCGGCGAAGCGTGGCAATACCAACAGAAAGAGGCGCCTTTAGTTGTAGAAAGGGAAACGGGCGCAATAATAAAAACTAAACAATTACAAATAACGCCTAAAAAAATAGATTATTACGGCGGTAGTCTTACGTATGCTAAACAATTACCTAAATTAAGTATTAAAAGTTTAAAATATGGTTTTAATGATTATTTAGGTAAATGGGTTTATAGACCGGCCACAGGTAGCCCACCGCAATTTATAACAACAACGACGAAACAAACGCAATTAATTTATAAAGTACCCAAATATGGGGTTACAGAAAAGGGTTTTTTAGTAAAAACCGGTTATAAATCGGTAGATTTATACAATTTTGGAATACCACCAAAAAAGGAAATATTATCGAGATTAAGACATTTATACGAAGAAGAAGAAGAATTAGCTTCATTATATCAAGAATGGATACATAGAGGGGCGGGTTTATTTGATAAATTTAAAGGCGATATTTTTACGCCACCAACAAAAGGCGGGGCGGATATTTCAATAATAACAAAACAACAACAAATTAAAAATTTACTTATACCATCTTCTTTAATTTCTAAAGGAAAACAAATATTAGAACCGGAATTAGATATATATACAAAACAAGAAGAAATAACCCCGCCAAAATTAGCGACTATTCCTAAAATTAAATTAATAGAAGAGCAAGAAAAAGAGGGGGTAATAGTATCTACGGCGTTAGGATTAGGCGAAAAAACCGAAACAATACAGGCGCCTAAACGTGCATTAATACAAGAGTTAAAAATAGAAATAGAGCAAGAAACCGAAGATATAGAAATACCCCCCGATCCGATACGCCCAAAAGTTAGAATAGAAGAGCCAATAGATGAGAGAATAATAACGCCGGAGTTATTTCGTATTGGTGGCGGAGTAAAACCAACTAAAGCAAAACCCTTATTTAATGTTTATGCAAAAGAGCGAGGCCGGTTTATAAAGGTCAATAAAGAAGCGTTACCACGTAATAAGGCCTTAAATTTGGGCGGTGATGTTGTAGATAATACCGCTAGCGCTACGTTTAAGCTTACTAGAGCGGATAAAAAGGGTAAAATGATGGACGACTTAGGTTTTTATAAAAAATCCAAATTTAGACAGAAAAACGGCCTTTACGTTGAAATGAATAAAAACCGTATTGATACGCTAGGCGAAATACAAGGTATTACTGTAAAGGGGTGGCTAGCGCAACGTGGCGGTTTAAGATTAGGTGGCGGGTTATAATGATTTGGCACGCTAGAGAAGAGCGCGAAGTAATAAAAAAACACGGCGGTAAACCTTTAACTAAATACGGCTATGATGGAATAATAAACGGCCGTCCAGTAGAGGTAAGGAGTATTAAAAAAGATGATAGGTATAGAATACAAAAAGACGTACATAAACACCTAGTACGAAACGACGGGGCTTATATTTTTGTGAACGAGCGAGGGGCTAGTAAGCGAGTACCAGCTAAAGTTGTAAGCGAAAAGATAGGCGCCGGTAAATGGTATAAAGATAGAAACTACCCGCATAAATTTATTAAAAAGGGCGAGGTATGGGGTTAGAAAATGAAAAAACTAAAAAGGTGGTAAAAAATGTTTTTTAAAAGAAGAAGCGAAGAAGAAAGGGCGCTAAGTGAAACAACGGGCGGGGGCTTTTCTAGGACTAAACCGACAATAGGCGCACAAATAAGGGAAAAGGTAAAAGCTAGATTAAAAGAACAATCAGAATTTAAGCAAGAATTAGCGACGGCACAACGGGGCGCCTACAAAAAAGAAGCAATAAGACAGGCCAAAAAAAGAGGACGGCAACAAGCAAAACCTAGTAAACCTTTTGGCGGTTTAACTTTAGGCGGTGGTTTAGGCGGTAGTGGTTCGTATTCAAACATACAACCAAAAGCGGTAAAACGCAAAAAATCCAATATGGAGAAAATGTTGGGCCTATAGCGGGCGGAGGTGAAAAATGAATAAAAAAGGTAGTATGATGATGATATTTATAGGCGTTATTATAGCCGTCATTATCGTAGGTATAGTGTTCAGTTTTACAGTAGGAACAGACACACAAACAGCAATAGCCGAAGATACTTTTACTAGCAGTAATATAACGTGCGTACAGATAACTAATAATTGTATAGTTAAAGGTACGGGCGTAATAGAAAACGCTAGTAACGAAGCTATTACGTACGCTTTTGCCGAGTGTGGTACAGCAAACGACGAGGACATAAACGGGTATTTAATGACTACAACCAACGCAACGGTAGAAAACCAAAATAACGGTAAAACCATAAACGCTACTTATACCGAAATAAGTTGCGAAGCTTTAACGGGAATGACTAGGACAATAGTACAATATTCGCCTATACTTTTGGCAGTAGTAATTTTGGCCTTTTTAGGCACCTACGCTTTAGGCAAGAAATAAAAGGTCTATATGCCGTACACTAAAGAATTTAGTAAGCTAAGAAGAAAACTATTAAATCAATATAGCGACAGGGCTAAGGCCGAAACGTTCGCTTTTGAAACAGCGTTTAAGAAAGGTATAAATACTTTTGAAGAAAGAAAAGACAAAGTAAAAAAACAGAGGGGGTTAATATTCGACATATAAAGGGGCAACAAGCGGTTAGCGGGTTCTTGTATTGGCTTATGGCCGTAATTATAGTAGCTTTATTTATAGCGCCCGTTAGAGAAGTAATAACAGGGACAGTTAATAATATGAGCGATAATTATACCAACGCTTCTTTAATCAAATTGATTTTAACGTATTGGCCGGTAGCTTTCGCTATAATAATTTTGATAATTTTAGTAATAGTTTTAACGAGGCCTCGATAATGAGAAAACTTTTATTTTTAATTATGCTAATTCTTTTAAGTAGTTTTGTCTATGCTGATACTATAGAGGTTATAGATTTCTTTAACGCGCCCGATAGGGATAACGGTAACTGTTTTAATAGGAATGTTTCATATAACGGTATGCCTACTAGTTACGGCGGTTGGGTTAGAACTTTTGGTATATTTAAGGACGAGTTCGAATATAATAACACGGGTACAGATTACAACGGCGACGGCTTTTATATAAGAAGCCCAAACGACGGCGGGAACAGAATGGAGTATACTAATGCTACAGTATTAAGCGAGTTTTTAAGCTTTCAATTCTACGACGACGCTACCGTAGTAGATCCGGCTACATATATTGACGCCGGACATTTCGAGCAAATTTGGCTAGGCCTAGTAGGAACTATAAACATAACTAATTATATTTGTTATAATGGTACGAGTTTCCAAAATTCTACAGTAGAGCGCTCTACAGGGTGGCACGAATTTTTATTTTATTTTAATTATACGGATAGCCATATATACGCGTATGTAGATAATGTTTACTGTATGAAAAGAAACCAAGCAATAACAGGATTAACCGGCGCTATGTTACACGTTGCGCCTAGTGGTTACACGTGTTTAGATTGTAAGATAGACGATATTAAGTTTTATAATGGTAGCGGTAACATAACATTAAGTATAAACTACAGCGATACGGCGGTAACCGGTGAGGCAACAGATATTTATTTAAATATTCTAAGCAACAGCACGCCAATAAATACTTACGATGCTACATTAAATTACAATGGTACTTTATACTATGCCGGCACTAGCCCAAACTTTACTGAAACAGTAACGGCGCCGAGCGTACCCGATAATACTAGCATAATCTCTTTTTATTGGATCTTAGAACTAAACGGCGTGGATTATACTTCAAGCAGTTTAAACCAAACTATAATTAATTTCTTTTTGGATAATTGTACGCATTACGGTAATACTAGCTTTTACTTTAGAACTTACGACGAGGAAACAAGCGACGCATTAAACACAAACGTAAGTTTTACTTTTAATTATTATATCGAGGGCAACGACGAGGTTAAAACTTATTATACGGAAATGAAAAACCGTAACAATTATAGGTTTTGCCAATACTACGACGACACGGTTTTAATAGGAAACATAACGGCGGTAATGAGTAACGGCGAATACGTTACAAGAACTTTCTTTAAATATAATGAGTATTATAACGGCACGTTTAACGGCTACTTACTAAAGGACGAACTTACAAGCGCCACTATTACGTTTAGTTTATATGATACGTCGGGCGAAGTTGTAGAGGGCGCCAATATGCAAATATACAGAAACGTAAATGGCACGAATAATTTAATATACGAACAAGATAGCGACGTAGCCGGCCAAATAGTAGTATTTTTAGACCAACAAACAGTATATAATTTTATAATTAATGCTAGCGGTTACCCTATAAAAAGTTTTAGCTTACAACCGGCTAGTACAACGTACACGATTTATTTAACGCAAACGACGGGCGCCTTTTATGATAGTGAATATAGCGGGATTAGATACAAGATAAAATATAACGGCGTGGATAGTTCGCCGACAGTAATAAACATTACTAATAGATGGGAAAATATTACTTTTGAAGTACAGGGCAACGACTTAATAGAAATAGGTATTAACTTCACAAACCATAATTATACGTGTATGCCGCCTAGTTGCGAGCAAATAAAAACAGTATCGGGCGCCGGTACAGTAACAATATTATTTAACGCTAGCCATATAGGTACTATAAACACCGAGTTCTTTTTTAGAAGAAGCGGTAAAGAAAGGATATATGTAAACGACGGGTTAATAAAGATAGTACCGTTTTTATTTTTAGCTAGCCATAGCTTAGAAAATTTAATAGAAGAAATAAAAGGGCAATTTAGCCCGAACACTAGAACTATTTTTTTAGCGGTGGTAGAAGTTGTAGTAATTGGTGTATTTTCTAGTTTAGGTTTTGTAGGTTCACTTTTAATTATACCGGCCGTAGGTATAAATATTTTGGGCGGTGTTACGGGTTTAATAAACCCTATTGTAGCTATGATTATAAGTATTTTCGGTATTGTTGTTTTTGTTTTAGCGCAAGCGAGGGCGTACTAAAATGAACACTATGATTAAGCTAGTAACAATTTTGGCGGTCTTAAATATCTTTATGTATATGGCCGTAAACTTTTCTATTAGCGCCGAAGGGGGCAACGACTTAAACAAAAGATATAAATT
>Ga0180431_10006931_pt1 | contig 13345 bp, 12 predicted proteins | sample SS_ome_11_FD_132459 | JGI IMG/M metagenome (GOLD analysis project Ga0180431, IMG submission 132459) | Hypersaline lake sediment archaeal communities from the Salton Sea, California, USA - SS_1_MS_1 metaG | ecosystem: Environmental > Aquatic > Non-marine Saline and Alkaline > Hypersaline >... | reverse complement strand
GGGCGTGCATCTGGGGCGAAGCTGTCCCGGCTTCACCGAGCCGCGCGAGAATTTCATATTGCGGAACGACATCCGGCAAAACACTGGCGACGGCATCCTGATCGACAACAACACAATTGACAACCGCGTGCTCTACAACGCCATCACGAGTAGCGGAGGGCAGGGCATCACGCTCACCTCGAACGGCAACAACATGATCTCCGCCCCCACGATCACGGCGGCCTCGATCTACGATGCGCAAGGTATCACCAATCTCGGCGGCGCGGAAGATACCGTGCAGGTCTTCTACGACTCCGCCGACGAGGGCCGCGTCTTCATCGATGAGGTCTATGTCTCGCCCGGCAACACGAGCTGGTCGCTTACGTTCCCCAGCCCGATTCCCAGCGGTGTCAACATTACGGCTACCAACACGGGGTTCGCCTTCGTCAACTGGGAGACCTCGGAGTTCTCGAATGCGGTCGCGGTCTCGGGTGGATCGGGGGTCGATAGCGATCCCGGGAAGGCGCCGATCCCCGTGCGCCATGAGATCTCCCCCGCGAGACCGAATCCGTGTGTGCGCGGCGTGCGCGTGACCTTCGCACTGCCCGAGGCGGCCGCGTGCCGGCTGACGATCTATGACCTGACAGGAAGGACCGTAAGGCGCCTGGCCGCGCGGCCGACGTCGGGCGGCTATACGACGCTCACTTGGGACGGGCGGGATGACCGGTCGGTCCGCGTGCCGAGCGGGACTTACCTCATGGAATCCCGGGTCGGCGACACCAGACTGAGGGAACGGATCGTGGTGCTCCGGTAACCGGGAGGCGAGACGCCGCAACAGAACGTCGTCATGCATCTCAACGACATGCTGCCGGGGATCCAGCGCGATGGATAGGGCATGCTTCGCCCAGCCTTCAGAAGGTCGAGATCATCTCGAGAACAAGCAGCGCCGTGAACACGAGAACCAGCACCCCGTGGTAGCCGATCCGCCCTACCCAAGCGAGGGAGAGGGCCGCGCTGGCCATGAGGAGATTCACGATCACCGCCGCCGGCTGGATGGTGCTGCCGGTCAGGAGGGGTCCGATCACCGCATTGAGCATGAGGATAGCGGACACGCCCGACATCAACCCCCAGAACTGCCGGCGATGACCCAGATAGTAGGCGCGCATGTCGAGTCCGGCGGAGGGCACTTCGTCCGGAAGCGCCGCCGAGGCGACGAGATAAAGCAGGAGGAGCAGGTGGCCGTAGAAGACGAAGGCCCACCCGCTCGCCTTCGCCCCGGAGTCGGCCTGAGAGACGATCCCCCACCAGTTCTTCAGAATGAGCGCGAGAACATACCAGGCCACCAGGAGGGGCAACCAGTGCCACCTCACCCGCCGACGCTGTCGGATCAGACGATGGAGGCTGGCGAAGAGGTCGGTCAGCATGAGACCGAACACGATCGTGATCAGGGCAAGCATGTTTTCAGCTTGGCTCATGGGATCTCTCTCAACCTCGCGTGTCTCTTCGGCTCCGGCACCCAAGAGCATGCCCCGCAGACGGGCGGGCTTGCGTCGTTGAGAAGCGTGTCACACCATGTGTCAATTGTGACACACGGTGTGACGCGCTTTCTCGCCCCGGTAGCCGATCAATCCCGCCCGGGCGCCTCCGGACCTTTGCCCGCGAAGGTAACCACCCGCTGCGGAAACGGAATCTCGATCCCCGCCGCGTCGAAGGCCTTCTTGAGCCTTCGGTTGTACTCACGCCCCACCGCCCACTGCTTGAGCGGGATGGTCTTGATCCGCGCACGCACCACGATCGCCGAGTCGGCGAACCGATCGACTCCCAGCACCTCGAGCGGCTCCGTAATGCTCTCCCGCCACGGCTCCTCGCCGCGCATCTCCTCCAACACGCGGCGCATCACCTCCATCACCTCATCCGGGTCCGACCTGTAGGCCACACCCATGTCGACGAGGTAGAAGGAGAACTGCTTCGTCATGTTCGCCACCCGATCGATCGTGCCGTTCGGGAAGTAGTGCACGGTGCCCGAGAGGTCTCGCAGCCGGATGTGCCGGAGGGTCACCGCCTCCACCAAGCCGCCTTGGCCATTGAGCTGCACCACGTCACCCACGCGAACCTGATCTTCCAGCAAGATGAAGAACCCGCTGATGACATCGCGCACCAGATTCTGGGCACCGAAACCAACGGCCAGGCCGCCGATGCCGGCCATCGCCAGGATCGGGCCCAAGTTGACGCCCAGGAGCGAAAGCACCACGAGCCCGGTCACCACCGCGATGACGATCAAGCCACCGGCATGCACGATGCCGGCCAACGTATCGGCTCGCTTGCTCGTCTCCAGATCCGCGTGCCTCTGCTGGACATGGTCACGAATGCGGCGCGTTCCGATCTTGACCGCTCGGGCCGCAATCCAAGCCAGCGCCAACACGAGAACCACCCGCAGACCGGTCGTCACCAGCCAGAGGCGCACGGTTTCCCATTGAGCCGTCCACATCGATGACATCCTCCCCTAGGAGCGAAGGCGGCTACATCATGCGAATCAGGGTATTGGTGCTCCGCGCCTTCACCCCGGCAAACCACCGGCAGATTGGATACATGACGATCAAGAGCCCCACCCAAGCCAGGAGGGCGACCCCCACTTCCCCCTCCTTATGAGGCAGCCATCCGGTGCGCCGCGTCAGGAAGGCCAGGAGCGGGATGTGGATGACGTAGAAGAAGAAGGGCGTGTGTCCGTAGACCTCCAACGGATGGAGTAGCCAGCGAATGCGCGACCCCACGACCATCAGCACGGAGGCAAGGGCGAGGATCAATCCCGGAAAGAGGAAATTGTGGGCCAGGCTGGGCGGATACTTCTGCACGAAGAAGAAAGAGACCGATCCCACTTGGTCGAAGGGCATGATGTTGCCGTATCCGCCCGGTGTGCGAACGACGAAGAAAAGGACGAAGAAGCCCGCCGCGGTCAGAAGCGTGTTCCGCAGGCGCCCGGCATCGTCCTTCCAGTACCGGAACCAGGCCTCGCCCGCCACCGAACCGAACGTGGCAAGCGCAAACCAGGGCAACACCGGGTAGAGGTTCCACTTGCCGGCATCGACAAAGAGTTGCATCACCCTCATCCCCATGCTCGTTGTGTCCGGATCGTAGGGGATCCGAAGGAGGATCGGGTGGATGAGCACGATCAGGAGGGCAACCCCAAGGCGCACCCAGATCCGGGCATGGGCAATCAGGGCGAGCAGTACGATGCTCGATCCGATGCAGGCGATGATCCCGTAGTGATCAAGCCGGATGCGGGCAAAGCACCCCCAACTGGCATTGACCCATAGCAGCTGGACCAGGATGAGGAAGAGCCCGCGTCGGACGAAGGCGAGCCTGGCCCGACCCGGGGATTCCCCTTTCTCGATGCGCCGGTTCAGGGAGAGCCAGACCATCGCCCCGGCGAGCATCAGGAAGCCGGGAGCGCAAAGGTAGCTGAGATAACGGATTACGAACTGCCCCGGGGAATCCAAAAGGAAGTTGTTGTAGTCGACCCGCTTCCAGACCGCATTGAAGTAATTGGAGGCGTGGTCGAGCCCCATGAGCGCGATGATCATGCCCCGCAGCTGATCGATGAACAGATAGCGAGCCTTCTGACTCACGGCGTGCCCCTCCCCGCCCGATGCGCGATCCCCAACGGTACGGAGACACGTCGGGGTCTGTCAACCTCTCCTCGCCGACCCCAGATCATGGGGTGTCCAAGGGGATTGGGGGATGGTATACTCTTCCGCGTTCATTATCATTCCGTTCTGGTGGACGTCTCAACTGGGGCGAGACGGAGGGATCGGGATGTGGACATCTCCCGGGCACGGCAGTGAGGGCCTGACCCCGAGGGGAACCCTGGTGGTCCTCTGCTGGACGACTCTGTCCGGGAGTGACCGGTGGAGATCGCCAGTCGGAGGGAAACAACTTCTATGGCCTTCTATTCCGCGCTCAGTTTCCTCGCGCTCATTCTGCTCGTGTTGCTCATCGGGGTTACGGCGATCTTCTTCATCGAGATGCAGCGGCATCGCTCGATGCTCCGCCGCATCCCCATGCGCATTCACGTCAATGGGACGCGGGGCAAGTCCTCAGTGACGCGTCTGATCGCCGCCGGCCTGCGCGCCTGAGGCCTACGCACGTTCGCCAAGACCACCGGCTCGGCTGCCCGACTCATCCACACCGACGGATCCGAGGAGCCGGTCGTCCGCCGCGCCGGGGCGAACATCCGCGAGCAATTGAGCATTGTCCGGAAGGCCGCGGAGGAGGGTGCCGAGGCGCTGGTGATCGAGTGCATGGCGATTCGCCCCGACCTCCAGCGCATCAGCGAAAAGCGGATTGTCGACTCGACGATCGGCGTCATCACCAACGTGAGACCTGATCACCTAGAGGTGATGGGCCCGCAGTTGGAGGATGTTGCGCGGGCACTGAGCGGCACGATTCCCCGTGGGGGCAAGCTCTTCGTGGCCGAGGATCGCTACGCCGACTTCTTGCGCCGGCGGGCCGAGTCACGCCGTACGAGCTTCCATCAGACGACACCCGACGCTGCACCCAATCCCAGGGGTATGAAGGGCTTCCGTTACATCGAGATCCCCGACAACGTCGCCCTCGCTCTCGATGTGTGTGAAGCCGCGGGAGTTGATCGGCAAACCGCGCTGAAGGGGATGTACGGCGTCACGCCCGATATCGGCGCCATGACGCTCACCCGTGTACAGCGCGAGGGCAAGGAGATCGACTTCATCAATGCCTTCGCGGCCAATGATCCCGAGTCGACGACCTTCATTTGGAAGCTGCTCGAGCTCCAGGGGCCGTCCTCCTTCCTTTGGAAGCTGATCGGGATAGAGGATGCCGGCGATCCCCAGGCGGCGGTGCTGATCAGTAACCGTCACGATCGGATGCGGCGGGCGGTCGACATGGCCCGAATCATCGAGAAGGAGATGACCGCCGATTGGTATCTGGTGGCGGGAGACGAAGCCTCGAGCTTCATCGAGATGGCGGTGCGCAACGGCGTGCCTCGCGACAAACTCGTGAATCTGGGCGGCGCGGCCCCCGAGTCGGTGCTGACGCGGCTCTTCGCTCTGACCAAGAAGCAGTGCTCGGTCATGGGAATCGGCAACATGGGCGGATTCGGCATTCAGTTCGTCCAGTTGCTGGAGAGAGAAGGAATGAAACATGCTTCTGCTGATTGAGGCGATCGGATTGGGGTTGGTGACCAGCCTGTTCTTCTCCGAGGTGCTGGCGCTGACCGCGGGAGGGCTGGTCGTACCCGGGTACGTCGCCCTCTACCTGCACCAGCCGCTGCGGATCATTGCTACACTCCTCGCGGGGATGGTCGGCATGGTGATCGTTCGCGCGATCGGCCGTGTCGTTCTCCTCTATGGCCGGCGCACGCTGGTGCTCTCCGTGCTCGCGGGGTACCTGATCAGTCTCGGAATCCATGCCCTCTTGCCGCTATTCGGCACCAATCCCGGTGCCTCCACGCTGCTCGAGGAAGGGATGGTCGTCGGGTTCATCATCAGCGGGTTGATTGCCTACTGGATGATCCGGCAGGGGATTCTGGAGACGGTTTGTACGCTGCTCATGTCCGCCGTGGTCGTTCGCTTCATTCTCATTCTGATCAATGGCGGAGATCTGACGAGCATCGCGGTGACGCTGTAGACGGGAGGATCCGAGATTGGCCATGACGATCGATACCAAGCGAAAGCTGACGTTGGGGATCCTGGCGGTCATCGCGATCGGCTGTCAGATGATTCTGGAAGCCACCAAAGGCGAACACAAAGCCCGTGGCTACGAACAGAAGCGCGCCGCGGTGGAGCTGGCGGCACGAGCATTCGACGCCATCCGGGAAGTCCGGGAGGGTGAGATCAATGTGGGCAACGATCCGGCCCTCACCGGCTTGATCGGCCCCCGCACCAGCCCGATCAGCACGTCGGCCAGCCGCGTTTCCTACAAGCGGACGACACTCAATCCCAACCTGGCGGCGATTATCGTTGATTTCTTCCAGCAGATCGGTCTGGAGCCGGGAGATCCGGTTCCAGTCTCGGTGTCGGGATCCTGGCCGGGAACCAACATCAACCTCTACGCGGCCATGGAGGCGATGGACCTGAAACCGCTCGTGATCACCTCGGTCGGCGGCTCCGGGTTCGGCGCCACCGATCCCGACTTCACCTGGCTCGACATGGAGCACGCGCTTAATCAGCGCGGCATCTTCCAGACCCGCTCGCTGGCCGCCTCGCCCGGCGGCAGTGACGACATGGGGGGCGGGAGCGCCAGCGCCAACGCCCTTCGTCTGATTTGGGAGGCCGCCGATCGCAATAGCATCTCCCGTCACGAGAGCCGTAATCTGGACGACAGCATCCGGCGGCGCATGGAGCTCTACCGCCAGGAGGCCCGCGGGCAGCGCATCAAGGCCTACGTCAACGTAGGGGGCAATCTGGCCAGTCTCGGCGTCCCGTTGCGGGACATGCGCGAGATGTTCGGCTGGTCCCTCACGTCGGGGCTCCATTTCGATCTGTGGAAGTGGAATTGGCCCCGCGCCGGCACCATGGTTCAGCTGGCCCGCGAGGGGGTGCCCGTCCTGCATCTGGGCAATTTGAACTCGATCGCCGAGGACTACGCGCTGCCGGTGGCTCCGACCTTCATGCCCAACGTCGCGGAGGGTGGGGCCCTAACAACCGAGATGTACGACGTGCGGATCGCAGCGGTTCTTCTCGTCGTCTACCTGCTCCTTACGGCGTGGTTGGTGGTTCCGGGCTTCCCGCAGCGGATGTTTGGCAGGCAAGCAGCTTAGAGGTACCGGAGGCCACCATGCGCATCCGAGGGATCCTGCTCCTCTTGTACATCATTGCCATCGGGACGGTCGTTGCCCCGGCTGAGACCTCATGGGACGCTTTTCGTCCGGGACGATCTAACGAGGTCGTCTGTATCGATCTGGGAAGCCGGGAGAGTGAGTACTATCGACTCGATGCCGTATCCCCGCTGGAATTCCCCCTACAAGGACCCACGCATCTGAAGATCCTGAGCCGTCACCTCCGGGAAGGCGATGGCCTCTACATGATCCGCGTCTTCCGTGACGGAGTCGAGGTCCATCGACAGGAAATGCGGGCGCTGGAGAGTCGGTCGGCGCATCTGTGTGGAAACGAAGCGAGCCCGGTGGGAGCCTCGCGTTCGCTCGAACTCTACGTGCCGAGCGGAAGTCACATCTACGAAGCCCGCTCCGGCGATGAGGGCACACCGGCAGCGGTTCGGTTGTACAAGGAAAAGGCCAAGCGCAACGACGACGATCCGGTCTTCGTTCACTATGCGCCGCGCGAATTTGCGCGCGCCTGCATGCTGATCATGCCGAGTGGCAACGACTACATGCACTACCAAGCCACGCGCACACGCCCGGTCGTGCTGGGCGTCAACGGCCCCACGGAACTGATCATCCGCACGCGCTTGAACCTCTCGCCGAATGCGGAGGGCACCCAGTCCTACGGCGTGGAAATGCTGCGGAACGGTGAGCTCCTCAACACCTATACGTACGAGACGGAACGGTTCGAGGACGCCGAATACGAAGACTGCCCGGAGTTCGCTCCGGGATCGAGCAAGCGGATCGACGTCAAGGTCCCCGCGGGATCATGGACATTCATGCTGCGGCCGGTCGAGGATGGCCCCGGAATCATGACCCGGACGCTGATCTCGAAGGATGCCTTGGGCCCCAACGGCGGGACGGATTGAGCATGCGGAGGGTCGGCTTGCGCACATCACTGCCGCTGGTGGGGCTTCTGGTCTGGGCTCTGCCGATCGGAACCGCCGCCGCCCGCACCGTCCGCCCCGGCGCTTCGGGGCCCGCGGGGGTCGGGATCGGCAAACCGGGCAGCTTCAGCACCTATTACCCTATCGATCAGGGTTGCCCGCTCACGATCCAGGGCCCCGGCATCCTGTCGTTCTACCTGCGGGCACACGTGCCGCCCGAACCGCCGGCGCCTGACACCGTCTGGGTCACCCTGTCCGGTCTGACCGGCTTCCCGCCGCAGCGTTGGGCGGTTCAGGTGAAGGAATCGCGTGTATCCACCTACAAGGACAGTCGCACCGGAGGGGTGACCGGGGGCAAGAAGATCACCCTCGCGATCCCGGGCGGGCTCCAAAAGATCATCGTCACCGGACGGAGCAAGGCGAATGCCCCCGTCTTCGGCAAGTTTTCCTATGACGGTCCCCCGGTTCCCAAACCCAAGGTCGTCAAGCCGAAACCGTACTGGGGCATCCAGGCCAACGGCGATTTCAGTCTCGAGGTCATCTACGATGACAACATCTGCCGCTACTCGGACGATACGCTCGAGAGTTTCCGCCAGGGTGACCGCCCGGAGAAGTTCGCCATCGAGAGCGACGATGATCTGGTCTTGAATCCGACCTTCCAGATCGAGTTCTACAAGAATCGGCTGCTCTTTGGAAAAAGGACACGGTTCCGCGTCCGATACAAGCTCTGGCAGTACGCCCGCAACGATGTCAAGAGCAACGAGGAGATCAATCTCCGCTTCCGGCAGCACGTCCGGCGCTCGGACTACTTCGAAGCCACATACACCTACGCCCCGAACAGCTACATCAAGGAACTCGGCGATCGCGAACCCTTCCTCTCCTGGCGAAGCGTGCCGTACGACTACTACCACTTCAAGATCACGCGGAACGCCTTCGCGGCCTCGTACTACTACCGGGCCAAGAGCTGGCTCAGATTCACGCTGACCGGCGGGCGCACCTTGCGCTTCTACAACCGCCGCTTTTTGGAAAACGACCTCTGGGAATGGAATTGGGACCTGGACACCGACTTCTACTACAAGCGTTTCAGGTTGCGGCTGCGCTATGCCTATGCCGACGTAACCGCTCGGGGTTACGATGAGGTCGGTGAGACGCTCGAGACATCCGATAACGACGGTGACGGCTCCTACGAGAAGGACTCCTACCGGATCCGAATCACCTACCGGCCCAAGACGCGACCCTACCGGCCCAAACAGCCTACCGGGATTGTCGGCCTCGCGGAAACCCTCTGCTCTTGGCTCGACCAGGGGCTGGTCAAGATCAAGACCAATCAGATCTACTTCCAATACGATTACGCCCGCCAATTTTATACCAGTGAGCGGCCGCTGTCGGTCGATCCGCTCCACGTGGGTCGATTGGATGAGTCCTTCCAACCTCGCGTGGTCTGGTCATCCAAGACGGTCTGGAACCGCATCTCACTCGAAGCCGGTATCCGCTACACGGAGCGGACAGCCGATGCCCCCGCCGGCGTAATCGGCGAAGACGACCCGTCAGAAGAGAAGGATTACACGGGGACCCGGTATTGGCTATCCCTCAGCCGGCCCCTTTGGTAGGAGGAGGAATCGCGTGGCCAGGATGATGATGCGTCTCTTGCTGGCAGGTCTTGCCTTTGCCGCCATCGGCTGCGGAGAACAGGACCTGTACGAGCCCCCGGTGAGCCCCTACTCCCGGACCGGAACCGTTGCCATGCCGAGCGAAGCGTACGATGTCGATATCTTCGGCAACTACGCCTACGTGGCGGCGGGGCAGGGCGGTCTGCGCGTCGTCAGTATCGCCGATCCGGACAATCCGGTGGAGGTGACCTGGGCCGACTCGCAGAAGCGCGCCGACCGCGTCCGCGTCGCCCGCGTCTACGATGGAGACGGTACGGCGCGCGATATCGCCTTCGTGGTCGACGGCACCGAGGGGGTGACGACCTACGACATCAGCGAGGTGCCGGAGAACGTGCGCCGCTATGATACGGGCGGCACCACCGCGGTCGACGGCAAGGGGATTTGTGTCGTACAGCCCGATCTGGTCGGTGATCCCTACGCCGTCTACCTTGCCGACAGCTGGAAGGGCATCCGTATCAACGTCTCGAATCCCGAGGTTCCCGGCAAGCTGACCTACTTGGTCTTCGGATCGACCTATGGCTACACCCAAGCCCTCGATGTGCAGAACGATCGCGCCTACATCGCCGACGACGAGATGGGGATCACGGTTCTGGACGTCTCGGAGTGGTGCACGGGTTGTCTCGTGATCCTGGACAACCTCGACACCGCCGGGAACGCCTACGACGTCGATGTAGTCGACGACCACGTCTATGTGGCCGACGGCCTCGGCGGGCTGGTCATCATGCAGATCGACGAGAACCAGCTGCTCGCGCACACGGCTTCGCTGGAATTGAACGGCGAATGTGTGGCCGTCAAGGTGAGCAACAACGTCGCCTTCCTGGCCGCCAAGGAGGGCGGGCTTCACGTGGTCGACGTCTCGTCCCCGGCCAGCCCCGTCTATTTGGGGAACGTGGTGACTTCGTACGCCGTCAGCGTCGCGGTCAACGAGGAGAACATCGTCTGCGTGGCCGACGAGGACGAAGGACTGATCGTCTTCCGGGGGCCGATCGTGGGTCCTGACACTGAGGCTCCGGCCGCGGTGATCGATCTCGGCGCGCGCCTGCAGGATGTGACCACGCTCGATCTCACGTGGACCGCCCCCGGAGACGATGGGGATGCGGGTTTGGCAATCCTCTACGATGTGCGTTGGTCGACTAGCCCGATCGCTGATTCGACCTGGGAGTCTGCCGAAGCGTTCGTGCAGCGTCCGCTGCCCAAAGCGGCTGGTACCGCGCAGGGTTTCACGGTGGAGGACCTCACCGCCGGATTGGACTACTACTTCGCGCTCAAGACCTGGGATGAAGAAGGGAATCTCTCCGAGCTTTCGAATATCGCCACCGCCAGGATGACGATCCCGAGCCTCTCGGGCGGGACGGTTTCTCCCGACAGCGGCGACGCCGCGACGGCGTTCACCTACTCGGTCACCTATCAAGACAGCGAAGGAGAGTCCCCCTTGGTTGCCCAGGTGCTGATCGACGGGGAGGCGTTCGATATGGCGCCGGCGGATGCCGAACCCGACTACATCACCGGTGCGGTCTTTCAATATGGAAGCATGCTCGATCTCGGCTCACACGCTTTCCAGTTCACCTTCGATGACGGTCACGGTCCGTTGATCACGACCGCGGTGGTGGACGGTCCCAAGATGCCCGCCGATCCCTTCGCCTTCGAGATGATCTCGCTAGATGTCGCGGGCGGCACGACCTTCACGATGGGAAGCTCGGCGGACGAACTCGGGCGGGATGCGGATGAAACCGCCCATCAGGTCACCTTGACCGGCAACTTCGAGATCTCCAACCTCGAGGTCTCCCAGGCTCTCTATCGCGAAGTGATGGGGCGAAATCCGGCCTACTTCGCGGGCGACGCCCGGCCCGTCGAGAACGTCACCTGGTATGATGCGGCAAGCTTCTGCAACGCCCTTTCCGCGGCACAGGAGCTCGACGCCGCCTACGACATCACCGTTCTCGAGGAGGTCGACGGCTCGATCACGCTCGCCACGGTAATCTGGAATCCGGATGCGAATGGCTACCGGCTCCCCACCGAAGCCGAGTGGGAGTACGCCTGCCGCGCGGGAAGCGCGACCTCGATCACCAACGGGGATCTCGGTGTCGAGGATTGCACGGTCGATCCCTTCCTCGATCTGGTGGGGTGGTACTGCGGCAATGCCGATCAGGGATCCGGGCCGCGCACGCAGGATATCGGTCTCAAGGACCCGAACGCGTTCGCGCTCTACGACATGCACGGCAACGTCTGGGAGTGGTGCTGGGACGCCTACGCCGAGTTCACCGACGACGATGCGACCGATCCGACCGGCTCCGGGGGTGAAACGGGTCAGCAGCACGTGCGTCGCGGCGGGAGCTGGTTCTACTTCGCCCGCGATTGCCGTAGCGCCTCACGTGATCCCTTCTGGCCCGGGTCGGCCGACCACACGGTGGGGTTCCGCATCGCGAGAGACGCGCAGTAGCTACTGGGGCTTCACGGCCCGAATCGAAAACGACAGGGGCAGGCTCGCCTGCCCCTCTTCGTATCGCCACAGCCCATCCTGGCCCCGCGTCAGGAAGGGGTGCGACTGGTAGCCGCTGAAGGGGAATTCGTGAAGGTACTCGATCCGGAGCCCCGCGGTGGCGAGGGTGGTGATGATCTCGCCCAGGCTGTGCGGCCACTCGTAGCTCACGGCCCGGATCGGTGCCTCGGGATCGGCATAGCTTCCCGCATCGTCGAAGGCGAGCGGCTCCTTCGACGGGAAGTAGGGGTAGCGGATCCGGGGTTCGGTCACCGGCGGATCGTCATCGAAAACCCCCGCCATCGGATGGAACTCGCGGATGTAGAAGATGCCCCCCGGGCGCAGGAAGTGGGTGATCACTCCGGCCCAGCGCGTGAGATCGGGCAGCCAGCAGAGGACGCCCGCGCTAGTGAAGACGATGTCGTACTCGCCGTCGAGATGCCGGGGCAGGTCGTAGAGGTCGCAGCAGATGAACCGCGCATCGAGCTTCAGCTCGTCGGCGAGCGAGCGGGCCAGGGTGATGGCGGGCTCGGAGAAGTCCGTGCCGACCACGTTTGCCCCCCGCCGGGCCCAGGAGAGCGTATCCTGTCCGAAGTGGCACTGGAGATGGAGCAGGCTCTTGCCGTCGACGTCGCCGACCTCCTCGACCTCGACCGTTTGCAGCGTGCAGTCGCCGCGGAGGAAGGCTTCCATGTCATAGAAGTCGGACGCCGCGTGGATCGGGGTCAACCGATCCCACATCTCTCGATTGGCCAGCCGGAAACGATCCATCTCTCTCCTCCCTGTGGTATCATAGCCGTTTCGAGGTAGTGAATCCATGGAGGTCGCCGTGTGGCCTGACGCCGATTTGGTTGCCGTGTATCGAACCGCGGACTGCGCCATGCTCCCGGTCATCAAGTCCGTGCTGGACTCCGCGGACATCCCCTACGTGGTTCAAGGAGAGGAAGCGCTCGGCCTGCATCCGATCGCTCGCAGCGCCGGGCGCATGGCCCAGCGGGCGCTCAGCACGATCGTCTTCGTGCCCCCGGAGCGCGCCGACGAGGCGCGGGAGCTACTCCAAAACGAGACCCATGAAGGCGAATTCGCTTCGAGCTGACGCCCTCCTCCTTCTCACCGCGGCGGTCTGGGGGTTCGCGTTCGTCGCCCAACGGGCGGGGATGGAACACGTCGGACCCTTCACCTTCAATGCCATCCGCTTCGCCCTCGGGGGCGTGGTGCTCCTCCCGGTCATCCGATTGCGCAAACAGGGGCGCATTCTTGAGCCCCGCGCTTGGAGGGCGGGCCTCACGGCGGGCTCGGTTCTCTTCCTCGGCGCATCGCTCCAGCAGATCGGCGTGGTCTATACCACCGCCGGGAAGGCAGGCTTCATCACCGGCCTCTATGTCATTATCGTCCCTTTGCTTGGGCTCCTCTGGGGGCAACGCCCCGGTCTCGGGACCTGGGTGGGCGCCATGTGGGCCGTGTTGGGGTTGTATCT
>Ga0180431_10006930_pt1 | contig 13346 bp, 29 predicted proteins | sample SS_ome_11_FD_132459 | JGI IMG/M metagenome (GOLD analysis project Ga0180431, IMG submission 132459) | Hypersaline lake sediment archaeal communities from the Salton Sea, California, USA - SS_1_MS_1 metaG | ecosystem: Environmental > Aquatic > Non-marine Saline and Alkaline > Hypersaline >... | reverse complement strand
TCGACGGCCTGTACCTCGACGGCTTGCCGCCGGTTTCGTCGCACGGTGCGGCGGACATGGTGCGTGCTGTTGCGGGCGACGCCAATCCGTTCATCGTTCACGCGAGCGAATACTACCGAGCCGATGCGCCACACGCAGGCTTGCGTGCGGGACTTGCGTACGCGAGCTACATCCTCGTCGGCGAGCACGAGAAGAACCCTGTGCCTGAGAATACCAGTTGCGGCGCTTGGGAGAGCTACAAGTGCACTGTGCCTTGGGCCAACTGGCTGTACAAGCCCGGCAACCATACGCGCCCGCACCAGTGGCGGCTCGACAAGCCCGAGGGCAAGGATTGGTATCCGATCGACTGGCATCACCTCGTCCCCGCGCTCAAGTGCAACGGCTGGGGCGCGTGGGTGGGCATCGACGATCTGGACGCATTCGAGGCGGCGGTTGCCGCGATGGAGGTGGACGATGGCGATTAAGAAGTGGGACGCGGCAATCGTGGTTGAGCCGTGCGACAACAAGGCGAGGCTCGTGGCGAAAGTCGTGTTCGAGCCGAAAGAGGATGGGCCGATATACCTCTCGCACCAGGTTGATCCCGTGCTCGATGCGGCGCGGGAGGTGGTTGAGACGGAGCCGAAGTACTACCCAAGCCCGGATTGCGTTCGCGCGGACATAAAGGCCCTCGCCGCCGCGCTGAAGGAGGTGGACGGTGCAACAGACTGAACTGTCGGTTGGCGATATCGTGCAGATCAACCCCGAGCACGACTACCCGTTCGGCGGCTGCCTCATGGTGGTGACTGAGCCGAAGCCGTGGGGCGCGCAAGGCTACTGCACATCGCCTGAGAAGCCAGGCTCGGCGTTCTACTGCCGCGTCAAGTTTGAGAACATGGAGCCGACGGGCGGACGTGCGTCGTGGGTGTTCGGGATGGACGAGGAGGTGGCCGGTGATAAGTGAGCCCGATTGGTTCTGCATAGATCGTATCTTTGTGCGGCTATCTGCCCATCTGGACGCGCGTGGCGTTGTACTCAATGGTTGAGCGAGAGGAGGCGTAGCGGTGGACTTGCGTGTGTGCGGCGAGGGGCATCGGGAGGTGGCGTTCAGGGGCGTGACATGCCCGATGTGCTCGGAGAAGGCAAGAGCTGACATGCTTGCCCGGGCAAGTCGGCGCAGTACGCATGCAATCGGCGCGACTGTCCCGCCGGCCGTGCTAATGGACGCGGCCATCCCGGCAAGTGCGAGACTCGTATTCGGCTACCTTTACGCGAAAGACTCGTGCGTCATCGAAGCACCTGTGGCACGAATCGCGGAGTTCTGCGGGCTGAGTCAACGCACCGCCGCCCGCTCATTGAACGAACTGGAAGACGCCGGCCGCATCGTGCGGCGTGGCGGATCGCTTATCGAGGTTGTGGAGGCGTGACATGATTGAGAAGTACACGGCAACGGACGAGATCATCAACGATGCACGCCACATCCATTCCATCGAGGTTGGAGTCGAAGGCGATTGCGGCATTCTGCACACGGTGGGTTCGTGCGGAGTTGTCCGCATAGACGTGGCAACCGTCGCCGGGCAGGGCGCGTGGGTGCCGTGGTTCAACGTGTGGGACTCTGAGCGGATCATCGAGCGGATCAACGCCGCATTCGTGTGGCGTGTCACGTACACCCCCGCCGCAGGAGGCGACGATGAGTGAGAAAGACAAGGTGCAGTGGATGACGGACGGCCCGCCGGGAACTTCCGTCAACAAAGGGCTGTTCCTGCGCGAACGGCTTCTGCTGGAGGCGACGGAGGCGTTGGCAAGGGCGCGGGAGGACAGTCGGCACAGGCTTAGGGGCGATCAAAACCGGGCCATTCGGCGCATATTGCAGGGGCCGGACGATCTACCGCTTCGACACCTGTCGGACGCGCTGTGGTGGTGCGGGTATCACGCCGAGATCAAGCTCGTGCCGCTGGACGAGGGCGTATGCGGCGGCGTGTGGAGGAAGGTGTGATGAAGGAACACCCAATCCTGTTCAACGGCCCGATGGTGCGAGCGCTCCTCGACGGGCGGAAGACGCAAACGCGGCGTGTGATGAAGCCGCAGCCTACTGTCGACGCCGTGCGAAAGGCAGACGGCACCTACTTCGACGGCGACTGCATGGACAAGGTTATCACGAAACCGCTGGCGTGCCCGTACCCGATCGGCTCGCCGTTGTGGGTGCGGGAGACGTGGCAGGAGTACGTTGACGGCAACTTCGGTGATCCCGTGGAGCGCGTAGCCTACCGCGCATCCGAAGAGACTTGGCCACTCGCCGCGCGCTTGGGCGAGGACTGGCGGTGGGCGTCGTCAATCCACATGCCGCGCTGGGCGTCCCGCATCACGCTGGAGGTGACGGACGTCCGCGTGCAACGCGTGCAGGAGATCAGTACCGAGGATGCTATCGCCGAGGGGTGCACGGGCGATTACGGCGGGGAATACGCGGTTGACGGCATGTCCGGGCCGCAGGTGCGCTTCATGGACGTGTGGGACTCAGCCTACGCCAAGCGCGGCTACGGATGGGGCGTAAACCCGTGGGTGTGGGCGGTGACGTTCAAGAGATTGGAGGAGTGATGGCGACGATCACGATTGACGACAAGTGCAGCCACTGCGGGCGGACGATCGATACCCCGTTCTCGGCGTGGCGCAAAAACGACGGCACGTGGATCGCATCGTGCGGCTACTGCGGAAGCGAGATCGACACGAAGCGCGAGGCGCTGACGCGGCTGGCGGCGGGTGCGCTGGCGGGGTTCGTGTCGCGCATTGACGGTTCGTGGACAGACGCGCCGCCATTGGCTATGCGAGTTGCGACGGAAACGCTCGCCGCCATCGAGGAGGAGGTGCGGGGTGGGTGACGACGCACATATCATCAAGTGGCTATCCATTGGGATGATTGGAATATTCGCCTTTGCGACAATCGTCGGGGCAGTCAGCAAGTGGCATGAAGTCCGCCTCGCCGAGATCGCCGCGCAGTCGTGCTGCGAGGAGGTGCAACATGAACAATAACGACATCGCCGCCCTGTGCTGGGCGATTGGCGTGCCGGTGGTGCTCGTGCTGGCGGCGTGGGCGAGTCGGCACAAGAGGTTGTCGGCTGCATTATCCGCCGTAGCAGACATAGCGTTCGTCGTCATCATCGGAAGCGGGCTGCTTGCGATGAGCGTCTGGGGCTGGATGCACCTGCTCGGGAGGTGATGGGATGAGCGAAGCCGACAAGTTCGTGACGATCCGGTGCGTGGCGTGCGAGGATTGCGGCGGCCCATGCCAGCCGGACGCCATGTGCCCCTGGTGTGGCACTGGGCAGGCCCGGTACGCCACATACTACGACGTAAAGCAACAGATGGCAGAGCTTGGCACGGCCGACTGGAGAACCGCAGACTATCGAATTCCCGACTGGCAACTCGCCCCGTGGCGTTTCGCTGACGGTGTGCCGCCGACAGGATGGGAGGTGGTGGGATGACTGACAACGATCCCTGCCCGCGCTGCGGCAGGCCAGCGGGGGAGCACTGGATAGAGCATGTCGCAGAAGTGTGCGGACTTTGTTGCGAGCGCAAGGAGCCGTGCAGGTGCGACGAGTGCGTTGCGGACACCGAACTAATCGGCACGACGATATGCAAGGACTGCTGCGCGAGGCTGCAGAACGACAGCGCGAGGAGGGAATAGCATGGCAACCGCGAACGAACTAAACGAGGCGATGAAGTGGGCGGAACTTGGGCCGAAGCTACTGGCGGCGTTGCGCGAGATGGAGTTTTCACACTGGGACTACGACGTTGACGGCAACTACACGGCTGGCTGCCCAATCTGCGGATGCGATCGCGGGATGCATGACGCGGACTGCAAGCTCGCTGCCGTCCTCAAGGAGGCCGACGATGCCGGATTTTGAACAACACGCCCGCCGACTGCTCGCCGTAGTCCGTGACATTGAATCGGCGCACCTCGTGCTCGTCATGGACACGTGCGGCATGCGCCGATGGGCCGACGCCTGCCCGATGTGCCGCATGTCGCTGGAGGCGGGGCACACGCCGGGCTGCGAACTGCACGAGGCATTGAAGGGGGCGAGCGATGACGGACTATGAGGATCTGGCGAGGCGGGCGGTGGGGCTGTTGCGGAAACGGCGACGGGTTTGCGTCGGCTGCGACACGCCGATTCATTCGCGGTGTACGGGCTGCGGGAACTCGTGGCTGCTCGGTTGCGAAGAGGATTGCGAACTAGCCGCCATCCTACGCGACGCCGAGGAAGCCGGACTGCTGGAGGGCGAGTGATGAGCACTTTCGAACTGCCGATGAAGCGGCGCAGGCACACGAAGGGCAAGAGCACGGGCGAGCACGCGCCGAAGCCGGACCGCGCCGAGTACGAAACGAACGGTCAGCCGTCGTGGGGCGCAAACGAAGACCCGGCGGCTTTGAAAGACGACGGCACGGGCGAAGGCCGGATGCCGCCCCCGAGGCTTTGCGACGGTAACGGGCTCGTGGCAGGCGAGCACTATCTCAAGGTCGCCGAGGCCAACGGGATGCAGGTCTGCCGCTGCGGGCAAGACCTCGTGGCTGCCGGTCGATCGCTCTGCGACGGGTGTATTATCGAGGAAGCCAAGGCCGGACGGTTCGTGCCGCGAACAGACCCCGAGCTGGCCGTGGCGATGATGGCGCTCATCCGAGACGAGATTGCGAGCCGACGAACGACCTCGTTTGAAGTCTCGGTTGACATGGGCAGGCGGAAGACCTACGTGCAAAGCCTGCTGCAATCGGGTGGGCGACGGCGAAAGTGGAAAGTTGCCGAGCTTCAAGAGGTTTGTGCGAAAATGGGCTTGTCCCTTCCGTGGGACGCTGTAACTTGACGTTATGGCCCATCGTTGGTATGGGCGATCAAGCACACGATCGAGGGAGCACGCCCGATGACGCCAAGCAACAACGGCAACGGCTGCGGCATGAAGTGGGAAGAGTGGGGCCGCGCCATCAAGGAGCGCACCGATCGCATACCGCACCTCGAAAAGAAAATTGACGGACTCGACAAACGGCTGCAGGCATGCCAGGTGCATAGTGCCGGGGCGCTGGCGTCAATACGCGCAAGAGTAAGTGCCATCTCGGCGGCAATCGCTGCGGCGGTGGCTTTGATAACATCGTGGATCGCCAAGCAATTGTAGGAGGCAGGTCATGATCGAGGTATGCGAGTGCTTCTTCGGGATTTTCATCTGGATCGGCCAATTCACGACCGACTGGTGCGAGGGGCTGCGGCCCATCGTCACGCTCGGGCTGGAGGGCTGACATGTACGTCTACCCCCTTTCGAAAGGTGAGGACATGATTGTGCGATGGATCTGTCGTATCGGGCCTGCGGTTTCGCTGGCGATGCTCGGGACGTGCCTGCTTGCGGGGTGTGCAACGGAACTCAAGAACCAAGGCGAGGTCGGCATCCGCTACGGGCACGAGATCACGTTTTTCTCGCGTGCGGCGAAGACATCGGACGAGGCGGCAACCTCGGCCCTGACGGTCGACAAGACGCTGTGGCAGCCGATCGAGGCGCCCAAGGCGGAAGGCGATGAGTAGCCACGCGGAACTGTGCCCGGTGTGCCGTGGCGCCGGAGGCGATCTGGTGCGCGACGACGCGCCCTGGTCGCTGCTATGCCCGCCGACAAAGCCCGTGTTTATCAAATGCAAGTGGTGCGCCGGGACTGGCGAGGTCGTGATCGAGGACGGCGACCGAATTCCAGGTAGCAACATGCACCGACGATTCTGCAGGGTGTGCGGCGGCGCAATGCGAATGTTTGTCGGTGGCGACGGGTGGGTAACGGGGCCGATTTGCACGGATTGCCGAGGCGAGATGCCGGGTCCGCATGCCCACCTCACGCAGAGGCAGCGGGTCAAACTTAAGGCGACAACGACATGAACAGGCGAGAAACTTTACGGGCAATGTTGGCGGCGCCGCTTGCGTTGGCGCTCGGGACGGACGCCGAAGCCGACGAGCCGAAGGTTGTGCGCACGGACGGCAAGGTGTCGCTTACCGTGACGGGCGGGACCGTTATCTGCCCGAACGCAACCGGAATCGAATATTCGTACCTGCAGGGCGGAAGCCTCATCGTCGGAGAACCGCCCGAAATGCGCATGTGTAGGATCGACGCCGGATTTACGGGCAAGATTGGGTCGACGACATGAACCGACGCGAGCTTCTGAAGGGACTGGCCTGCCTGCTGTGCATCGGCCTCTTTACGGGCTGCACCATGAAGCAGGTTGCCCAAAGCGCCAAACGCACAGAATCGCCCGCTACGGAACGATCGGACCCCGATGTGGGCAACCGCACAGGCGACACCGCGCAATCGCAACAGGGCGGCGTAAACGCAGCCGTCGGGCAAGCTACGGGAGTGTCCTTCACGAAAAACCAGTTCTTCGCGCTTCCGCTCGGCCTCGCTTTACTTCTTGGGTTCGACAAGTGGATGTCCCACCGGCGGGAAATGGCGAGGATCAAGCAAAACGGGAAGCCGAAATGAACGTGCCCGGATGGATGCTGGTCGCGGGGTTGCTCGTGCTGCAAATGTACCTCGGAAGGCAAAGGGCGAAGCGCCTGAGGGACGAGCAGGAATCGCTCCGCAAACTGATCGAAGCGATGAATCGGTCCCAAGGCAAGGCGCATTGCGTGGCGTGCGACGGGAATGTCGGTTGCGCCCTTCACGGCACCAAGGGCACGACGCAACCCGTCGGAAAAAAGCACGCACAGCAAACGCTCGACATGTGGAAACGATTCGAGGAGAGCACGGCGAAAATGGACGAGCACAAGTGAGCCGGGGCGTGGTGCTACGCGGCGCTCTCCTTCCTCCGGTCGCGTACCTCACGACGCGACGGATACCGCAACAGCACGAATCGGACTGACCCGCCGAGCGCCCCGGCTTACGCAACACAGGAGACGACGCAAATGGACTCGTTCGTAATAGCATTCCTGCTCGGAATGGGTGTGGCCTACCTCGCAAAAATAGCGAAGGCGCAGGAAGGCAAAAAATGAGCGACGCGCCGAACGCACCACCGCCCCTGCTCGTGGAAGACGTGGGAAACCTGTCCCTCGCCGGAGAATGCGCCGCAGAACTCGGCGCCGACGGACACCTGAAAATGAACGTGCATTACCTGCCGTTCCGCCTGACGATCCGCGAACCCGCGCTGATGGAATACCTGCACTGGCGACACGAAAACGCCGGAACAGCATCGACCCGGCACCTCTCCGAAGCAATCGCACGCGACGTGATGGACGCAACCCAGGCGCTCCGAGTCGACGTATACGTAGCGCGCCGACACGAACAGCACGGCGGACACACCCGAGGGCATACCCGCCTCGAACACCCCCGAAACGACGGAACGCACAGCATCCCGCAGATAGACGTGGACGCCTAATGCGCGCAGTTGTTCCGGGCGCTTGACAGCAGCCGAAGCATCGCTACAAGCAATACTTGACACGATCGTTAAAATAGGATGCGGTCGGTCGGGGGCGTTCATTCAAACCCCCGTAAACATCCGTAAGGCCACCGCGCCGCTTTGCCGCAAAGGGCAGCTGGCGGTGGCGATCAAACGGAACGACAACCCACAGGCAAAAGCCCGCGTTTTTACGCGCGCGCCTTTCAATCCTTTCAAAAGATTCAATCGTTTCAGAAGTTTCAAAAAAGATTGAAAACCCGTTGCCCGAAAACGAGATCGGCGGTATAGCGGACAGCAGCACCCAGACGGGAGGTGGCCCATGAGCGGGGAAAACGGAAACGGCAGCAACGGAAAGAAAAACGGGCGCGCCGCGAAAAAGAACGGAAAGGCGACAGGTAAGCAGCGCAAAAGCAATCCCTGCGAGCATCTGAAGCCGCACCAGTGGAAGAAAGGGCAATCCGGCAACCCGTCCGGCAGGGCGAAAGGGTGCGTGTCGCTTACCAAGATGATCCGCGAGACGCTGAGCGCGGAGACCGGCGGGCCATCCGAAACCGCCAAGGAACTGATACGCGTCGGCTTTGAAAAGGCGCTTGAGGGCGACTTTCGGTTCTGGGAAGAGTTGGTCAAGCGAGTAGACGGCAGGGTGCTGGAGCAGGTCGTCAACTACGAAGGCGGGCCGCTCGTCCGCGAGGTGGGGACCGACATCAGCGCGGTTCTCGCGGGGCGCATGGCTGGAGGCGGCGATGACGAGTGATCGACGCGCACGACGCCTATTGCCCGATCGGATCAGCCGAGGAGATGCTGCACGCGGGCGACCCCGAGGTGCTCATCGCGGGACCGGCTGGCACGGGCAAGACGCTCGCATGCCTGTACAAGCTCTACATCATCGCGGCGGCGCTGCCAGGTGCTCGCTTGCTCATGGTCCGCAAGACGCGGGCCTCATGCACGGAGTCGATCCTGGTCACGTGGGAAACGCAGGTCGTTCCCTCGGGCTCGCCGATTCTGCGGGGCGCGCAGCGGATGAACCGGCACAGCTATCGCTTTCCCAACGGTTCAGAGGTCGTCGTCGGCGGCATGGACAACTCGGACCGCATCATGTCGACCGAGTACGACCTGATATACGTCGCCGAGGCTACCGAGCTTTCGGAAGAGGACTGGGACAAGCTTACAACGCGGCTCGGGCGGCGCACGCTACTTGCGTATCACCAGATTTTGGGGGACTGCAATCCGAACTCGCCAACGCACTGGCTCAAGCAGCGGTGCGACCGGGGCGCGTGTCGCATGGTACACAGCACGCACCAGGACAACCCGCTGTTGTACGCCGACGGGGATTGGACGGATGTCGGGCGGTCCTACCTCGACCGGCTGTCCAATCTGGCGGGCGCGAGGCGCGAGCGGCTGCTGTACGGGCGATGGGTAGCCGCCGAGGGCGTGGTATACGACGAATGGGAACCGGCGACGCACCTGGTCAAGCGGTTTGCGATACCCGTGCACTGGACGAAAGTCTGCGCGATCGACTTCGGCTATACCAACCCGTTTGTGTGCCTCTGGGGAGCACTGGACGAAGACAAGCGTCTCTACATCTACCGCTATATCTACATGAGTCGGCGGCTTGTCGAGGACCACGCCCGGCAGATTCAGGCGCTTACGATGTCGGAAAAAATCTCGGCGATCGTAGCGGACCACGACGCGGAGGACGCGGCAACGCTCAAGCGGTACGGCGTGCCCTGCAGGCCAGCACGCAAAGAGATACGCACGGGCATAGAACTCGTGCAACAGCGATTGCGCAGGCAGCCGGACGGACGGCCTCGGCTGTTCGTGCTGGAGGACTCGCTCGCGGAAGTGGACCACGACCTCGTGGAGGCTGGCGATCCGTGGACGATGGAGCAGGAATTCGACATGTACATCTGGCCGACGCCAACGCCGTCAGGTGTGCTGCGAGAGGTGCCGGTCGATCGGCACAATCACGCGATGGACGCGCTGCGGTACATGGTGCGGTGGTGTGACGGTGCAAGGGCAACGGAAACGAAGATACGGCCCGCGCGCACGACGCGACGCCGGGACGCTTTGAGGTCGCACTAAATGGCCAAGACATCGAACAACGGCACAGCGATACGACCTCAGCGCCCGGGTAGTCCGACGACGGGCGGCAAGCGCATCGTCAAGTGGTCCAACCTCGACACGGTACGGGACTACGTTACCAACAGCCCGACCGCATCGAGCATCGCCGCGCTGCTGCAGGACGCAGACGACGGCGAGGTGTCGAGCCTGCTTAAGCTGGACGTGGAGATTCGGGCGAAAGACCCGCACATCCAGGGGCTCGCCAACACTCGGCAGCTTGCGTTGACGGCTCTTGACTGGGCTATCGAGCCAGCCGAACTGCCCGACGACGACGAACGGCGAGCACTTGCGGAAGACGCTGCGGGATACGTTGCGGAGGTCGTCGGCGAGATCGCCAACTTTGACGAGTCGCTCGAACACCTCGCAACGGCGATCGGCCCGAATCTGTCGGTCGTCGAACTGCTCTGGGAAAAGGGCAGGGTCATCGAGACCGTCGACGTGCCCGGGCATCGGTTGTGCGTCGACCCTACGCTCGGCCCCGAGGTGCGAGTCGAGACAGACGAGAATCCGCTCGGCGTCGAATGCGAGCCGGGTAAGTTCATCGTCTACACGCCGAACGCGAACGCGGGCTTCCCGATGGCGGTCAACATCACGCGGGCGCTGGCGTGGTCGTATCTGCTCAAGCACTTCGCCAAGGCGGACTGGTCGGCGTTCTGCGAGTTGTTCGGCGCACCGATACGGGTGGGAAGCGGATCGGCAGACGTAACGCAAGAGGCGGGGGATGCCGCAATCGAGATGCTGCGGAATATGTCCGCCGACTCGTGGGCGTACTTCTCCGAGGGCATCCAGTTCCAGCTTGTCGAGGCGAACCGCGGAACGGAGCCGTTCAGTGCAATCGTCGATTGGATCGAACGCAAGCAGTCTATCATTTACCTCGGTCAGACACTCACGACGGAACAAGCTGCGACCGGCTCGTTTGCGATGGCGAAGGTTCACGACAACGTGCGTGCGGACCTTCTGCTGTCGGACATCAAAAAAGAGGCGCGGTGCTTGCGTGACGGCCTGATTCGCCCGCTCGTGCAGATGCGGTGGCCGAAGAAGAGGAACGTGCCGATGCCGCGATTCGTGCGACAGCTTACGGCACAGAAGGACATCGAGGGCGAGCGGTTGGCGCTTGACCAACTGACAAAGGCGATGGAGTTCGGCCTCGAAGTCGACGAGGACGTGAAATACAACATGCTCGGCATACCGAAGCCGGTGCGTGCAACTGAGGTGGACGACGATGGGGAAGGCGCTACAGCCGATCCGTCTATCGCTCAATAGCGACTTGGACGGTGCCATAGAAGACGTAAGCGCGATCGGCCAAGCCATCGTGCATGCGTCGCTGGAACTCGTCAGCGTCCAGGTATTGGACGAGAACGGCGAGCCGACGGACGCGACGTGCGTCATCAGTTGGTCGGACAACGCATGCGAGCAGCTTGGCACGCTCGCGCGGGATGCTGTCATCGCGACGGCGATATCACGAAACGGAGCCGTGGGACATGGCTAACGCACTTGCGGTACTACGCGGGCCGGAATTGGGCAAGGCGCCGAGCGAGTTGGTCGTTATGGCATCCGGCAAGGTCGAGCACAGCAACGGCGAGCCGCTCGTCATGGACGTTGCAGCCGCCGAGGCGATCATCGCGCAGTTCGAGGAACACGGCGTAGACCTGCCGATCGACTACGAGCACGCGAGCGTGCCCGGGCGCAGCATGACGGGCAAGGCCCCGGCTGCGGGCTGGATCAAGGCTCTGACGTGGGACGGCGATCGCGGGCTCGTTGCAACCGTCGAATGGACGGACGAAGCGTCGGAAGAGATCGCGTCCAAGCAATACAAGTATTGGTCGCCCGTCGTGCTCTACGACAAGGAGACGATGCGGCCCTACAAGCTCCATAGTGTGGCCCTGACGAACAAGCCCGCAATGCGCGGGATTGGGGAGTTGCTAGCGGCCTCTGAGGATTTGCGAGAGGAGTTGGATATGCCGGAGAAGAAGACCAAGGAATCCACCGCTACGCTCCAGGAAGGCGAGGTGGTGGAGGGCGGCGACAAGATGGCCGATTTGGCCATCGCGTTGACCAAAGCTGGGGTGGATGTCGAGGGCAAGGGCGGCGACGCGTTGCTTGCTGCTGCCATCGAGTTCATCAAGGCCGGTAGCGACCAAGAGGGCGGCGACGCCGAGGAGGCCCCGGACATGGAGGCTGCAACCGAGGTTCTGAAGGCGTTGGACGCGAAGGACGCGACCGAGGCGGTGCTCAAGCTCAAGTCGGATTTCGTGGCCCGCAAGGACTACGATGCGATGAGCGAGCGGCTGGAGGCCATCGAGACGAAGGCCAAGGCGGACGCGATCGCGGGCAAGCTCGACGAATACGAGCGGGCCAACAAGATCAACCCGCACGACGCCGAGCAGGTCAAGGCGTGCAAGGCGTTTGCCGAGCGCGACTTCGACGGGTTCGTTTCGTTCATGGACGCGCAGCCCGCGCTCGTTGCTGCGGGGCGCGTGACGCCGAAGGCTGACCCGGAGAGCGGGCGGGACGCGACGATTGCGAAGGCCGCGAAGAACTACGAAGCCTTGAGCGCGGTTGAGCAGCGTTTGGCGACGAAGCGTGCGTGGATTGACGACGAACTGCGCGGCAAGGGGCTGGCGGTTCTCGACGACAAGGAAATCGCGGGCCTGTAGGTCGGCGAGCTGTTGGGAGGTAACACATGACGGCACTTACGGCTAATGCGAATGTCACTCGCCTTGTCGATCAGGAATTGCGAGAGTTCCCGGTCGGCGCCGCGGTGACGATCTACCGGGGCGGATTCGTCGGGATCGACCCGGCGGGGTACGCCAAGGACTTTGAGCCGGGCGACCTGTTCGCGGGTATCGCCTACGAGTACGTCGACAACTCGTCGGGTGCGGCTGCTGCCGACAAGGTGCGGGTATACACTCAGGGCGACTTCGAGTTCACGCTGACGAGTGCGGCCCTCACGGACGTTGGTAAGCCGGTCTACGCGACCGACGATTCGACGCTGGCTCTGACGGGGCACCCGGATGCCTACGTGGGCAAGGTTGTCCACTACGAAGCTGCGAATACGGTCATCTTCCGCATGCGGCAGTGGGGCGAGGCGCCGCCGAACGGCAACGGGTCGATTACGCTCGGCCTCACGGGGCACGAGACGTTCACCGAGACCGGCGCGACGGCGGGCACGTTCACGCTCAACGGGTTCGACGGCAAGTCGGCGCTCGGGCTCGGCATTCTGATGGCCGACGCCGAGAACGCCGGGATTACGTTTCAGTTCGACGCGACGGCTGAGGTTGCTCTTGCGTCGATCCGCACGACCGACGACCGTCTGCCGATCGACAAGGGCGTGACGATGGACGTGGAGCTTGTCGTATCCGACAAGGGAGACGATGCCGCGCTCGATATTGACTGGGGCTTCGGCACTGCGCTGACGACGAACTCCGAGGCCGACATCGACCACGCGGACATGGTGCAACTCGCCTGTTTCCACATGAACGGGAACAGCGACAACATCCTGTGCCAGTCGGACGACAACACGACCGACGTTGCGGCTACGGACTCGACCATTGACAACGACTCGACGACGGACGTTGCCAAGAAGTTCAAGATCATCGTGCGCCCGGCTGGGACGGTTGAGTTCTGGATCGCCGGTGCTCGCGTCCTTTCGTCCACGTCGTTCGGTGTGCTCAGCACGGCGAACCTCGCGGCGTTCATCAACATGGAAAAAACGTCGAACGATACGACCGCCGTTCTGACGTTCCGAAATCTTGTGGTCAAGGGTGGCACGGCCTCTTGCGCGTACTAGAGGGCGCCCGTTTGAACAAGGAGCCATGATATGGCAGTTATCAATAC
>Ga0180431_10006929_pt1 | contig 13348 bp, 8 predicted proteins | sample SS_ome_11_FD_132459 | JGI IMG/M metagenome (GOLD analysis project Ga0180431, IMG submission 132459) | Hypersaline lake sediment archaeal communities from the Salton Sea, California, USA - SS_1_MS_1 metaG | ecosystem: Environmental > Aquatic > Non-marine Saline and Alkaline > Hypersaline >... | reverse complement strand
TCCATCCCCCTGTTGAGGTTGACGGGGTTGATGTCGCAGAGGGCAACGATCTCCACGTCCTTGATCTTCAGCAGCGAAGCGATGTGGGCGCCCCTGCCCCGACCGCCCGTGCCGATGACGCCGACGCGGATCTTCTCGCCTGACTTGACGAGCTTCGGCGGCTTGCCTTTGTGCGCCTGACCCGCCCCACCGGCCACGCCGCCCTTCTGCTCGGCGCATGCGCCCGTGGCAGCCACTGCACCAGCCGCCCCCATCTTCATCGCGTCTCGTCGGGACATCTTCCGCGCCATGATGACTTCCTCCGGTTAGCTTGTCTCGCTATTCAAGGTTGCGCCACAGGTCGACCGTCGACCAAGCGAGGGCAACCAGTCTAGCAGGAACACGACCGACCGGCCACCCCATAGGACTCGGTCATTCCGTCGGGGGTGCATCCAAGAAGTTGTGGTGTTCGCGTGGCATGGTCAAGGGACGGCCCGCAAGCGTCGGACTTTGGCCATGTTGCCAAGAGTGCGGGCGGTCTCACGGCCAAGCTCAGCCTCGTCCCTCGGCTTCGCTTGACCGTGCCACCCGTCGCCACTGAGATCAAGAGGCACCCTTCGTCGGGCGACCGTCCGACCCGCGACCCCGGGCGGCGGTGAAGCGTCGCGCGCTGGGTTGCTTGCCTGGGCGATGCGACGTGACGACGAAGACGAACGGATCGAACGACTCGATGAGCTCGTCCGTCCGGTCGCCCACGCGGACGCGGACCCCGTGCCGGCCGTTCGATGCGGCTAGGACCGCCACGCTTGCGTCGGGCCGATCACCGCGGAACGGCACGAGCAGCGCCCAGAAATGGGCCTCGGGGGCGTTGGGCGTCAGGCGCTTGGGCAGTGCGACGTACGGGATGTAGATCCAGCCGGGCCCGCCCTTGGGCGGATAGCCCTGGCCCTGCCATTTCTCGCGTTCCAGCCCGCCGCACAGGCCCTTGCTGATCTTGATGGGCTCCTCGCCGATGTCGGGTGATACCACCAGCAATCGGTGCCGGCCGTGCTTGAAACACAGGCTGCCTGGTTGCTGGCCGTCGAACTCGCCATAGACGTGCAGCAGCCAATCGAGCGTGTGGTCGCCGTGGTCCTTGGCGATCAGCGTGTCGTGGAACAGGAACCAGCCCGCACGTGGATGGTAGCACGTGCGGCGGTGGTGGACCGCCTTGGCGGGTCCGATCGCATCGAACCATCGGTGCTTCTTGACGCCAAGGGCGCTCTGGCCAACGCGCCGGCCGTCGAGGGCGACGTAGACCGAATCGTGGCTCATGTCCGCGCCGCATCCCAGTATCGACAAGCGATACCTGCCGGCCGGCGCCGTCAGCTTGACGGCTACCGAGGCCGCCTTAGTCTTCATCACGGCGGCGCGCTTCTCGGGAGCGTCAGTATCATCGATCCCTTGACAGTGTTGCGTCTCGAAGCGCGACGGTCCGAGGACGATCGGCTTCCCGTCGGCCGGGCTCAGACGAACCGCGGCGATGCGCAGCGGGACGTTCTCGCGGGGCGTCAGGGTCAGGCGGCGCGCCTTGCCGTCCAGGTCGAGCTCCAACAGCGGTTGGGATACGTAACCTTCGGTGCACTCGGCTGAGACCAGATCAGCCTGGGCGTCGGTATGCCAACAGACGAGTCGGCCGGTGCAGGCGGCCTGGCTCTTGCCGTCCACCAGGACCGTGTTGTGCGAGATCGTCTGTTTGTGCCACTGCCACTGCTCCGGGAAGATGCAGTAGTGCGGTGCGCAGGCGGCATCGGGAACCCAGTGGTGCCCGTCGGCGAACAGGGCGAACGACAGCTTGTCGAGATGACCGTGCCCGCCACCGTGCGGGCCGTAGTCCAGGAACAGGTAGGTATCGTCCGGACGCCACCCGTCACGGAAGACCGCCTGCCCGGCGTGCGGCATGAGGATCGACGTGTACGTTGGCGGTCCGACCTCGATATCGATCGGCTGGTCCGCCAGCGCGGCCGGCAACTGGGGCTCGGCCCGCCAGGCGTACAGGAAATCGCCGCGTCCCATCACCGTAGCCGGCCCGATGAGTTCCGTGTAGGCGGTGCGGATCGGCCTGCCGTGGCCGTAGGAATCGTTGACGGATGGAAACTCGCCCAACGGGTTGGCCGTCTTGGCCAGCGCCTCGAACGTCTCGGCCACGGTCAGCGTACCGAACCTGCGGTTCCAGATCGGCTCGCCCAGCAAATGCTTGGCCAGGGCATACTTGGCGATCCCCCGCTGGACGTACACGTGGTGCGCCGGCGAGCACTCCCACCACGTGCCGTCCGGCAGGAAGAAGACGTCCTTGAAGAAACCGGGGAACTTGCGGTCGCACTCGGCCATCCAGTTTTCGGTCTCGGGGAAATCGCGCAGGTAGGCGGCCGCCAGCGCCAGCGCGCCGAACGAGTTCGGCACCCAGTTGGCGATGTGCCCACGGTGGGTGACTTTCTGCGGCAACGGCGTGAACTCGCGGATAGCGCGGTATTGGAAGTCGCCCAGGTCCAGCCCGAAATAGAGGAACCGCAGCCGCTGCGTCGTCGACAGCGTGTCGGCGATCGCATCGTACGCCCGGAACAGACCGGTCAGCATGTACCCCGGCTCCTGGAAAGTCACCGCCTGCCACGATCGCCCGACAAACCGAAACGCCTGGTATCGATCGTAGTGATCGATCTCGGCGAACAGCACGTCCCGCGCCTTGGCCGCGTACTCGCGCCGGCCTGTCTGGAGGTACTCGTGTGCGCAGTTCGCCAGCAGCGCACGGCGTTGGGCCGCCAGCTCGTTGACGCGCTTGCCTTCGGGCCTGTTGTTATACAGACGGTGCGGGATCGGTTCCCAGGTCGGGATCGGTGCGTCGAGCAGATCGCGTTTCAGGGGGCGTTTGGCGTTCCGTTCCCGCGTTTGGGTATCGGCGCGGGTGACATATTGGCACGGCGTCGGCCGGTCCAGCAAGGCCTGAACGTTGCTCGGCAGGCGTCCGTCTTCGTAGATCTCGACGGCCCGCCACCCGCACTGCCGCGATTTCGAGACGGTCCCGGTGATGACGAACCGGACGCGCCCGGTCTCGACGGGCCCGAACGTGTGCAGGAGGATCTTGTCGGTGCCGATCGTATTGTCCGCCACCGACGCTACCTGGCGCCAATGGCCGTTGATCCGGGTCTGGATCGAGTAGTCCGACGGCGCGAACCGCCATCGACAGACGATGACCGACAGCCTCACCGGGCGCCCGATGTCCATCTCCAGGACCGCCGGGAGCCCGTCCAGCCGGTTCGCCCAGACCAGGCCCGCGTCGTTCGTCGTGTCGGTCAACCGCGCCGCGGCCCCATCGATCGCGATCGGTCCCCCACGGCTGTCGGGCGGTTGCGTGATGGCAGCCTGACGGACGAGATTCGACCCGTAGGACGGGCCCCCGGCCGCGGCGACCACGAAAACAAGCGTTAGTCGGGCCATCGATGTCCTCCGGGAACGCGTAACAGCGCCAAGCGAGATCGTGGCGCCCGGCTGCGCGGATCTGTTCCCACATGGGGCCCGTCAGCCTAGATCACGAATCACGCCGGATCAACCTGTCCGACCGTTGGACCTGGCGCCAGGTCGCCGCGGACCCGTTCGGGCGCCGGTCTGGGTCGCGGAATGCATCCGCCACGACACGGTTCCGATAACGACGCCCGTCCCAGCATCGCCGGGCAACGGGGCGTGGCGGCCAAGCACCTCGAACGCTCGACGGGGGGATTTCGCCGGGCCGGGCCGCGTCGTTTCCCACTTCGCACTCCCCGGACGGACGGGCAACCCAACCGGGGCTCCGTCCCAGAACTATCTTAAGGCGCGCAGGTTACCGGTCGATGAGGTGCATGACTACTTGCCGGAGCAAGGGTTTTCCATGACCGCCTTGACCACGCCACTCGGATCGGACCGGACCGAAGCCACGACCGCGCCGGTGCTGCTGTCGATCGTGATCCCGGCCTACAACGAAGGCGACCGCATCCGCGAGTCGATCCGCCGCGTCGTCGGGTACGTGACGGGGCAGCCCTACCGCAGCGAGTTAATCCTGGTTGACGACGGTAGCAACGATGACACGGTCAGCGCCTGCGTCGACGTGTGGAAGGAACAGCCGAGCCGGGTCGAGGGCATCGAGCTGCGTGTGCTCCGGAACGATCGGAACCGCGGCAAGGGCTACAGCGTTCGCCAGGGGATGCTCCTCGCCCGCGGCGAATGGATCCTGTTCACCGACGCGGACCTCTCGTCACCCATCGACCAGCTTGACCGCCTGTTCGCGGCCGCCCGTGATGAGGGGGCCGACATCGCCATCGGCTCGCGACGCGTCAAGACGGCCGACGTCGATCAGCCGCTGCTCCTCAGGCGGGTGGTGAGCGTCGTGTTCTCGCACATTGTCCACGCCTTGGGCCCGCAGCGCTATTCGGACACCCAGTGCGGCTTCAAGCTCTACCGTCGATCCGCCGGACGAACCATCGCCTCCTTGCAGCGAACGTCGCGGTGGAGCTTCGACGTCGAGCACCTCATGTTGGCCGATCGGTTGGGGTACCAGGTCGCCGAGGTCGGCATCCAATGGTCCCACCGGGAGGGCAGCAAGGTACGGCTGCTCACCGCCGCAGTCGGCTCGGCCTGGGATCTGCTCCGCGTTCGATGGGCCCATCGCAGGCTCGGCCGCGTCAACAGACCTGTCAGCTACGCCACCCCCCCGACCTACGTGCAGATCGGCGATCAAACCTACCTGACCTCCTTGTCGCGCTAGCCGCGGTGGGATACCGAAATATCCGTGCCCGCCGGCGCGTTTTCGCTTGGCCGGACGGTCCGTTTGATGGACAATCGTCGGTGTCATGGCCCGACGACGACGCGCCAATCCGAGACAAGCCGCCATCGACATCATTCGTCGACTCCAGGACAACGGACACGTCGCCCTGCTGGCCGGCGGGTGCGTCCGCGATATGCTCCTGGACCGCCAGCCCGACGACTACGACGTCGCCACCGATGCTGTGCCCTCACGCGTCGTCGAGCTGTTCACCAAGACCCGTCAGGTCGGCGCCGAGTTTGGCGTGGTCCTGGTCCGACAGGCCGGTATCTGGATCGAGGTCGCGACGTTTCGCTCCGATCACCACTACGAGGACGGACGTCATCCGGTCAGCGTTACGTTCTCCGACCCCGAGCAGGACGCCAAACGGCGCGACTTCACCATCAACGGGATGTTCTATGATCCACTGGCCGATCAGGTCATCGATTACGTCGACGGTCGGTCCGACCTGGCCAGCGGGGTGATCCGAACGATCGGCCCGCCGGACCAGCGCTTTGCCGAGGACCACCTGCGTCTGGTTCGGGCCGTCCGCTTCGCCGCCCGCTTCGAGTACACCATTCACCCGGAGACGTACGACGCGATCCGAAAACACGCCCCGTCCATCACCCGCGTCAGCGCCGAACGGATTCGCGAGGAGCTCGAGAAGATCATGGTCGATCGCCATCGCGCCCGCGCCCTGGACAACCTGTCCGCCGTCGGGCTGCTGGACCACCTGTGGCCGGATTCCGAATGGACGGCGCAGCGCGTCACCTTATCGGCCTCGTTGCTCGGTCGCCTTCCCGACCGCGTTGGGTTTGGATTGTCGTTGGCGTGCCTGCTGATCCATTGGTCGGTCAAGGAGGTCAACCGCATCTGTCGTGACCTGACGTGCAGCAACGGGCTGCGCAGGCGCGTGGCGTGGCTCGTCGAACACGCGGACGCGCTGACGGATCCAGACGCGCTGGGGCTGGCCGATCTGAAGTTGCTGATGCAGCGGCCGGCGTTCGGCGACCTGCTGACGCTCACGCGGGCCCGGCTTGAGGCCAGCGATCGGCCGCTGACCGCCTACGAGCGCGTCCTCGAGCGCGTCGGCGCGATACCGCCCGACGAGGTGGCCCCGCCCCCCCTGATCGACGGACAGGCGCTGATCGAGATGGGCCTGTCTCCCGGCCCGATCTTCAAGCGGGTCCTCGACCGGGTTTACCGCGCCCAGCTCGAGGGCGAGGTCACGAGCAAGGACGAGGCGGCCGCCCTGGCGCGACAGGAAGTCCGTCAGGCCTGATCGGCGCCGGAGCGATCGGCCTGCCGCGCAATGATTCAGCCCTGCTCGTCTTCGGGCAGATCGAACATCTGTCTGAGCGTTTCCGTGTAGACCCCGACGCTGCCGTCACTGACCTTTCGGGCCAAGGTCTGGCTGGGCTCGTGGAGGATCTTGCCGACGATACGGTGGAGGAGCTGCTCGATGACCTGGTCGTCGCGTTTGGGGTCCCCGGAGAGTTTCGGCCTGGCCCAGTCGGCCTCGGCGGCCGTGATCTCGTTGAGGCGCTTTCGGAGGGCCTCGAGCACCGGCCCGACCGCGCGGGAATCACGCCACTGCACGAACTCGTCGACGTGCCGGGCGATGATGCCGTCGACGGCGGCCACCTGCTCCTGGCGATCATCGACGCTGGCGTCGACCACCGATTGCAGGTCGTCGATGTTGTACAGGTACACGCCGTCCAACTGTCCGACGGCCGGTTCGACGTCGCGAGGTACGGCGATGTCGATGATGAACAGCGGACGGTAGCTTCGACGCGGCTGGACCGCCTTGACCAGTGGGGTGGCCAGGATCGGCTCGCCCGCGCCAGTGCTGCTGACGACGATGTCGGCGTCGACGAGACGGTCATCGAGACGGTCGAGCCCGACCGGCTCGGCCTGATAGCGCTGTGCGAGCCGTTCGGCCCGCTGTAGCGTTCGGTTGGCGACGATCACGCGCTTGGGTCTGGTCTCTAGCACGTGCTGCAACGTCAGCTTGCCCATCTCGCCCGCGCCGATCATCAACACCGTCTTGTCCTCGAAATGGGCGAAGATCTGGCGGGCGAACGCCACGGCCGCGCTGCCCACGCTGACGTGCCCGGTCGAGATCCGCGTCTCGGTGTGGACCTCCTTGGCCACGTGAAGCGCCCATTGGAAGACCGTGGTCAGCGTCTTGCCCGCCGTGCCGTGCGCCTGGGCGTCAGCCAGGGCCTGCTTGATTTGACCGACGATCTGCGTCTCGCCGACGACCATGGAATCGAGCGAACAGGCGACGCGGAACAGGTGGGCGACGGCCTGCCTGCCGTCGTGGACGTAGACGCGGTCGGCCAGCTTCTCGGCAGGGATCGAACAGACTCGCGCCAGGAACGCGATCAGGTCGTCTTCCCGCGGCCGGCCGTGGGTGGGCCGCGCGACGTACGTCTCGCTGCGGTTGCACGTCGAGACGATGACCACCTCGCAGCCCTCGAACTCGTTGCGAAGCCGGTCCATCGTCTCCCGGGACGAGGCCTGATCGAACGTCAGCTTCTCGCGCAGCTCGATTGGCGCGGTCTTGTGGTTGCAGCCTATGACGATCGGTCTCATATGTGCGACCGCATCAGCAAGTAGGTTACGAAGTTCACCACGGCCAGGCCCGCCGCGCCGGTGGCCAGCGTCGCGGCCCGCGGGCCCCGAAACCGCGGGCGCAGCCAGACCACGAGCATGGCGATCGCATACAGGGCCCACAGGACTATGGTCCCGCTGCCGAGCATGATCTCGCGAGACCTGTCGGCCTGGGGGGCGTGGGCGATCCCGCAGACGCCCGTCAAGATGCCGAACGTCAATAGCGGGAAGCCGGCCGCCACCATCCATCGCCCGAATCCCTCGAGCGACTCCAGCGGCGGGAGCCGTCCCAGGACGCCCAGTTGGTGCTTGCTTCGCATCGCCCGGTGCACGATCAGGTAGATCCCGCCCGCGACCCCGCTGGCGACAAAACAGGCACCGGCTACCGAGATGATTACGGCGTGACCGATGATATGCCACTGATGCGAATAGCTCGGCCCGGATGCCCCGGAGCGGATCATCAACAGCGAACACGCCTGCACCACCGCCGCCACCGGCAGCAGGAACGCGTCGGTGCCACCGAGTCTTCCGGCCGATCGGATCACCAGCACCTCGACGGCGATCAGCCAGGCGATCAGGATGGTTGCATCAAACCCGCCGACCCCCAGGAGCGACCCGGCCGCTGCGATCCGCCAGGTGATCAGCCCGCCCCCCGCCACCAGACCCGCGACCAGCGGGGCGGTAACGACGGCTGCACCGCCCCGAGCCGGTTGGCGGAACCGCGTGAAGGCCGCCACCGCCGCCGCGCCGTACCCGATCAGCCCAACACCCACCAACAGAAGCTGTCCAAACGTTACCATAGCGCACCCGTACTCCCTATTACGGATGGTACCACGACCCGTCGGTCACCGGCCAGCCTCGCGGCGTGCCCACGTCGGACCGTCGAACGAACAGGTCACCGCGTGGGGTCGCCCGCCGTCCGGGGCCTTGATCTTGGTGCCCGATGGCCTATTATGCCTGAATTGGGTGGACGATTCCTTCCATGCAGCCGAGTCCAGTGCCCACGCCTGCCGACGCCCGATGGACCCGACGCGACTGGGGTGCGGTGACCCTGCTGGCCGTCGCCGCCGTCGGCGTTTACGCCAACAGCCTGCCCAATGCCTTCGTCTACGACGATCACGCCGTGGTCGTCCAGGATCAGCGCAGCCACAGCCTCTCGCGGATCGGCGAGCTGTTCAGCGGTCCCTACTGGACGGTGACGACGCGTCCGTTGTACCGACCCATCACGCTACTGAGCTTCTCGCTAAACCACGCGATCGCGGGGGTGAGCGCGCCCGGTTACCGCGCGGTCAATCTGCTGCTCCACGCGCTGACGTGCGTGGCCGTCTACCGGCTGATGATGCTCCTGTTCGGGCGGTTCTGGCCGGCGGTGCTGGCGGGGGCGGTGTTCGCGGTCCATCCCATTCACGTCGAGGCGGTCGTGCCCATCGTGGGTCGGTCGGAGCTGCTGAGTGGACTGGCGGTCGTTACGGCGTTGGCGCTCTACGCCGGCGATGCCGCTCGGGGCGGCCACGGTGTGACGTGGCGGTACCTCGCGGTGGTGCTGCTGACGTGGACGGCGATCCTGTGCAAGGAAAGCGGCATCGTGCTGATTGGGATGGTGGTGCTGTTCGACGTGTGGCGGCGTATGGGCGTGCCGCCCGACCAACGCGAACACAAGTGGGACGGCCATCTGGCCAATCGTTTCTTGGTACGTTACGCCGGGATGCTGGTCGCCGTCGTGATCGCGATGTCGATGCGCCGACGGGCCATCGGCATGCTCTTCGCCGAGGGGGTGACGTTTCCATTCGTCGACAACCCGCTGGTGGCGGATCCGTGGTGGGTCCGCATTCTGACCGGTGTGGTCTTGCTGGGGAAGTATCTGCGCTTGCTGGCGACGGGCCATCCGCTGTCGGCCGATTACAGCTACAACGCGATCCCTGTCGCGCGGTCGATGAGTTGGTCGGTCGCATGGGGGCTGGTGTGTGTGATTGCGCTGGCGTTGGCCGTCGCAATCAGCCTGCGCCGTCGGCGCGAGATCGCGCTGGGGGTGGGCTGGTTTCTGGCCGGCTACGCGCCGGCGGCGAACGTCTTGGTGCTGATCGGCACGTTGTTTGCCGAACGGCTGATGTATCTGCCGTCGATGGCGGCGGCCCTTGTCTGTGGATTGGCTGTACCGGGTGCGGCAGCGCGGTGGTGGTCCGGCGGGTCGAGGGGGTCCCGCGGGTTGGCGGTCGGTCTGGTCACGGCGACGGTGGCGGGGCTGGTGACCTACGGCGTGCTGACGGTCATGCGCAACCGCGTGTGGCGCGATGACGAGACGTTGTTTCGCGACGGTCTGTCCAAGCAACCGGAATCCGCCCGTTGTCAATACAACATCGGTGCGTGGCTGGTCAGCCACGGGCAGTTCGACGACGGCCTGAAACATCTGCAACGCGCGGTCGAGATCGCCGATCAGTATTTCCTGGCCCGCACGAAGCTGGCCACTTGCTATTTGAGCCTGTCGCGATGGCGAGACGCCGCCGGCGTCTTGGGGCCGTTGGTGGCCGACACCGAATCGCGGAGCGAACATCTGATCTCGCCGCTGGCCATGCTGGGCAAGGCCCGGTTGGAACTCGGTGAGTTCGCCGCCGCCTGGGAGTGCTTCGAGCGGATCCGTAGCATCGACCCGCACCACGTCGGCGCGATGCGCTGCCAGGCCGAAATCATGACCCGACCGGACGCCGGATCGCTCCGAGACCCGGTTGAGGGGTGGGACCTGATCCAGCGGGCGGTCAACCTCGATCCCGAGAACATCGCGTCGCTGGCCGGTGCGACCCGGATCGCCCTGACGCAGAAGCGCTTCGTTGAGGGCCTGATCTACGTCAAGCGGGGGTTGCGGGCCGCCCGACAGCGGATCAAGCGGATCGAGGCGCGTGGTCGCGACGAGGTCGAGCTGCGCTCCCTCCAAGCTGCCATCACCGATCTCAGGAAGATGCGCGGCGCGTTGGGGCGGCAGGACCGGGAGCGCCACAAGCGGCTCCTTGCCCCAACGACGCGCCGCCCGGGCAGTAGACCCGCCACGCGAAAAGCGTCCGATTGACCCGGGTCCGGACGGACGATACAGTCGAGCAGAGATGAGCTCGGGGCCCACCTCAGACCGACCTAGCGCGCTGGAGACGTTGCGGTCCGCGGCGCGGGCGCCGGCCGAGTACGCCCGGTCATGGAAGCAGCGGACCGGCCGACCCGTCCTCGGCACGTTCTGTAGCTACGTTCCCGAGGAGGCGGTGATCGCCGCGGGGGCCCTGCCGTTTCGCATCCTGGACGTGCCGGGTGAGTTCGGCGCGGCGGACCCGCGCCTGCAAGCCTATGCGTGCTGCCTGGCGCGCGGCGCGTTGGCGCTGGGATCGTCCGGTGGTCTGGCGTTCCTCGACGGGGTGATCTTCAGTAATACGTGCGACACGATGCAGTGTCTGTCGGATATCTGGTCGGCCAACGTCTGCGGTGGATCGCCGGGCGACGTCGAGACCTTCATGATGCCCATCCACGTCGGGCACGCGGCTGCGCGCGACTACCTGCTGGCTGAGATCGAACGTCTGGTCGCATCGCTTGGCGCGAGGGTGGGAACCAGCGTGGAGCCGGCGGCGCTGGGTCGGGCGGTCGCCGATTGCCGCACCGCCCGCGTGGCCCTGGCCCGTCTGCTCGAGGTCCAGCAGGGCCCGTCGCCCGTCTTGACACCCCCGCAGTACTACGACACGACGATGGCGCGATGCGTCCTGCCGCCGGACGAATACACGTCGTCGACCACGGTGGTGCTGGATGATCCTCAGCCGCTGGATCGGGTCGGGCCGCGAATCGTCATCGCGGGCGGACCGATGTACGCCCCTGTCCTGCCCGACCTGCTGGCCGAGCTGGGCGCGTGCTGGGTGGCCGACGATTTGTGCACCGGCCATCGCGCAGCCGCACCCGGCCCGGCGCCCGGTGACGATCCCGTCGCCGCCATCGCCGATGGGCTGCTGAGCCGGCCGCAATGCCCCGCCAAGCACCGGACCGGTCACGATCCCGGCCGGGCCGTCGTCGAGCGCGCCCGCCAGGCGGCCGCCGACGGCGTGATCCTCTACCGACTGAAGTTCTGCGACCCGCACGCGTTCGACTACCCGCGGATCAAGGAGGCGCTGGATGCTGCCGGCCTGCCCAGCCTTCTGATCGAGGTCGAGACGCCGGCGGGTTCCGTCGGGCAATTGCGCACCCGGTTGCAGGCGTTCCTAGAGATGTTGGCAGACGCGGGGGTCTCGGAGGTCTGCACATGACCACGGGCGAACGGTCCGATACCGAACGCAAACGCCGCTCGCCGCGGTTCGTACGTCTGGAGTGCACCGCGCGTCTCCACAAGCTGATGACGCGCTACTACGCCTACGCCCGCTACATGCCGCGGTTGGGCAAGAAGATCGCGTGGATCACGAGCGGCGGGCCGGTCGAGCCGCTGTACGCCGCCGGCATCATCCCGGTCTATCCCGAGAACCACGGCGCGATGTGCGGCGCGTCGCGCATGGGCCCCAAGCTGGGCGAGCAGGCCGAGGCCCTTGGCTACAGCCGCGACCTATGCAGCTACGCGCGGTGCGACATCGCCTGCGCCGTTCACGGCGGCGGCCCGATCGGGGGCCTGCCCAGGCCCGACCTGTTGGTCTGCTGCAACAACATCTGCGGGACCGTCACCAAGTGGTACGAGGTGCTGGCCAGGCACTTCAACGTGCCCATGGTCCTGATCGACACACCCTACCTGCACGACGGTCAGCTCCCCGACCACACCAGCCGCTACGTCCGCGCGCAGTTCGACGACCTGATCGAGGCGATCGAGAACGTCACCCGGCGGCGGTTCAGCGAACGGCGGCTGCAGCGGGCGATGGGGCTGTCGCTGGAATGCGTTCAGGCCTGGCAGCGGGTCTTGGGCTACTGCGAGCATCGTCCCGCGCCGATCACGTGCTTCGACGCGTTTGCCCACATGGCCCCGATCGTCACGCTCCGGGGCACGCGGTGGGCCGTTCGATACTATCGGCACCTCGAGGCCGAGATCGCCCAGCGCGTCGAGCGGGGCTTCGGGGCGGTGCCCGAAGAACGTCATCGCCTGCTGTGGGACAACATCCCCATCTGGTACGACATCCGCAACCTGTTCAAGCACTTGGCCGCCCGCAGCGCCTGTCTGGTGGCCGATACCTACACCAACGCCTGGGTGATGGATCGCTTTGACCAACGCCGATCGCTCGACAGCCTGGCCGAGGCCTACGCATCGATCTACCTGAACATCGGCACGCCGCAGCGGTTCAGGCAGGTGGCCGAACTGGCAAGGCGGTTCAGCGTCGACGGCGTGGTGATGCACTCGAACCGGAGCTGCAAGCCGTATTCGTTCGGCCAGCTCGACATCCAGCGGATGATCCGCGACGAGCTGGGCCTGCCGTGTCTGATGATCGAGGCCGACATGACCGATTCGCGGAGCTACTCGCGCGAGCAGGTCCGCGCCCGGCTGGACGCGTTCCTAGAGACGCTCGAGGCGGCCGCATGAACCGATCGGACGCGACACTGACACTGGGGGTCGACCTGGGCTCGACGGCCATCAAGGCGGTTCTGCTGGCCGACGGCATGACGGTCAAGGCCTGCCGGGTCGCTCTCACCGGCCACAATGCCCGTCAGTCGGCCGAACAGCTCGTCGCGGCCCTGCTCGACGAGGCCGGCGTCACCCCCGACCAGGTCGCCCGCACCGTCGCCACCGGTTACGGCCGGCTGTACTACGACCCCGCCGACCGCGAGGTCAGCGAGATCACCTGCCACGCCCGCGGCACCCGGTTGGTCATGCCGCAGGCCCGCACGATCGTCGACATCGGCGGCCAGGACAGCAAGGTCATCAGCCTGGCCGACACCGGGCGCGTCCTCGATTTCGCCATGAACGACAAGTGTGCCGCCGGCACCGGCCGGTTCCTCGAGGTCATG